>Ga0182030_10012056_pt1 | contig 17376 bp, 16 predicted proteins | sample 812S3MmetaG_FD_121299 | JGI IMG/M metagenome (GOLD analysis project Ga0182030, IMG submission 121299) | Permafrost microbial communities from Stordalen Mire, Sweden - 812S3M metaG (Illumina Assembly) | ecosystem: Environmental > Terrestrial > Soil > Wetlands > Permafrost | place: Sweden...
AACGAGCGCGGGTGGGCGCCAAGGGCTTCCCAGAGTCGCTCGTGGCGGCCCTCGGAGAACAGGTGGAGGTCGACTTCGCCGAGTGTTGGCAGGAAGCGGTAGGCGTCGGCCGTGGTGTGCGTGTCCGATCCATAGCTCACCTCTAGCCGGTAGTCGATGAGGTTGGCGAACGGCAACGCCACCGCGAACAAGCCGGTGTCAATGTGCTGCAGTCCGAACCGCTCATCTCCGACGATCGCGACAACTTCGGTCGCGTGCGGTTTGAACGCGCGGATGACGGTCTGATCGCCGTATTCGTGAGCGCCCAGGATGCTGTGCGGATTGTGGTGTATGCCGGCGACCAAGCGGGCCAGGTCCGCCGGGTCGGGCGAAAGCTGCGTCCTGGCGACTTGGTCGGGTCGGCTATCGGTTCGGCTCATGAATGTTTCCCCTTTCGAGCCCTGTTACCTCCTGCGCAGCAACGTGGTCCGGGATTCTTGCGGAATGATCGGCATATTGATGATGTGGGCGACCGCATACTCTGGGTCGATGCGAACGTAATTTGCGTGCCCCCACTGGAATTCTTGCCCCGTTATCTCATCGCGTACCCAAAAACGCTCGTATGTCTCCATACCCAATGCGGCCATGTCTAACCCCACGGTCGCTTCCTCAGGCCCGTATGCGTTGAGCGTGACCACCACCAGCACGCAGTCACCGGTGGCCAGATCGAACTTGCTGAAGGCGAGCAGCGCGTCGTTGTCCACGTTGTGGAAATGGATGGTGCGCAGCTGCTGCAGTGCGGGATGCACGCGACGAATCCCGTTGAGCTGCTTGATGAACGGCTCGAGTGACCGGCCCTCGGCCAGCGCGGCAGCGTAGTCACGCGGCCGCAATTCGTACTTTTCCGAGTCGAGGTATTCCTCGCTGCCCTCGCGTACCGCGCGGTGCTCGAACAGCTCGTAACCGGAGTACACCCCCCAGGCCGGACTCATGGTTGCGGCCAGTACCGCGCGGATGGCGAACATGCCGGGACCGTTGTGCTGCAGGATGGCGTGCAGGATGTCGGGGGTGTTGACGAACAGGTTCGGCCGGCGGAAGTCGGCGAGTCCGGCGATGTCGTTGCCGAATTCAGTGAGTTCCCATTTGGCGGTGCGCCAGGTGAAGTAGCTGTAGGACTGGGTGAAGCCGAGTTTGGCCAGCCCGTACTGGCGGGCCGGAGGGGTGAACGCCTCGGACAGGAAGAGAACATCGGGATCGGTGTCTTTGACTTGACCGATCAACCAGGCCCAGAAGTCGGGCGGCTTGGTATGCGGGTTGTCGACGCGGAAGAACTTGATGCCGTGGTCAATCCAGTGCCGGACCACGCGTAGCACTTCGTCGTAGAGCCCGGCGGGATCGTTGTCGAAGTTCAGCGGGTAGATGTCCTGGTATTTCTTCGGCGGGTTCTCCGCGTAGGCGATGGTGCCGTCCGGCAATTTGGTGAACCACTGCCGGTGTTCGCGGGCCCACGGATGGTCCGGTGCGCACTGCAGCGCCAGGTCCAGGGAAACCTCCATGCCCAGATCGCGCGCTGCCGCGACGAAATCGTCGAAGTCGTCGATGGTGCCCAGGCTCGGATGGATTGCATCGTGGCCGCCCTCATCGCTGCCGATGGCCCACGGGGATCCGACGTCTCCGGGAGCGGCGGTGGGAGAGTTGTTGCGGCCCTTGCGATGTACCTTGCCGATCGGATGAATCGGGGGCAGGTACACGACGTCGAACCCCATCTCGGCGATGCGCGGAAGCTGCGCGGCCGCTGTGGCGAAGGTGCCGTGTACCGGCTTGCCTTCGGCGTCCCAGCCGCCCGTCGAACGCGGAAACATCTCGTACCACGAGCCGAAGCGGGCCAGCGGCCGATCCACCCAGACGCCGAATTGCTGGCCGCGGGTGACGATGTCCCGCAGCGGATAGGCACCGAGCAACTCGTCGATTTCGGGTGCGAGTGCCAGCGCGGTGCGAGTCACCGGGTCCCCGGGAGTCCGCAACGCGGCAGCGGCGGCCAGCAGGGGACCACGAGCCGCCCGTGGCACGCCGGTGGCGGCGCGCTCGAACAGCGCCGCGCCCAGCAACAGATCGTTGGACAGTTCGGTTTCACCCTGGCCGGCGTCCAGCTTGGCAACCAGCCCGTGTCGCCAGGTGTGAATCGGGTCACCCCACCCATCGACCCGGAAGGTCCACAGGCCGACCCGGTCGGGGGTGAACTGACCGTGGAAGACGTAGGGTTCCAATCCTTCCGTCATGGGCAGCGCCAGCGGCTTGACCCGTTCGGCGGGACTGGTCTGTGGCGTGGACGCCAGCTTCTCGGGGGCCTGTACCGCGGTGATCCGGCGGATTTCGGTTACCCGCGGATAGCGCAGCCCGAGATAGCGCACCACCAGGGTCGCCGCGACGGCATCGTGGCCTTCTCGCCACACCGCGGCGCTGACCGGGACAACCTCACCGACGACCGCTTTGGCGGGATATGCCCCGCAGGAAACGACGGGTTGGACGTTATCGATCTCGACGCGACCGGGCACCACCACTCCGTTTCGTCCGATTGTCTGCGGACAAACCGCGGTGTGCTGCTTCGCGGAATGCCTCTCGTCTCCGAAACTTCCTCTTGTGGGGAACTTCCTCTGCTGGGGAGGCATCTTTGCGGCCCCAATAATTACCCGATACCCACCCTAGTGTCTGGCCACACACCGCAGCGCGATCGGCCAGTCGGTCGCACTGCGGGGTTCGTAATCCTCAGTAAGGTAAGTGTGTGTGAAAGCCCTCCGCCGCTTTACCGTCCGTGCTCATCTCCCTGAACGCCTCGCCGCGTTGGAACAGCTGTCGACGAACCTGCGGTGGTCATGGGACAAGGCGACGCAGGATCTGTTCGCGGCCATTGAACCGACGCTGTGGGCCGATTGCGGGAATGATCCCGTGAAATTGCTGGGCGCCGTCAGCCCCGGACGCCTCAATGAGTTGGCGCTCGACGAGGAATTCCTGCGCTGGCTCGACGAGCTGGCCGCCGAGCTGAACGACTACCTGACCCGTCCGCTGTGGTACCAGCAACAGCAAGAGGTCGGCGTGGCGATGCCCACGGGTATCGCGTATTTCTCGATGGAATTCGGCGTCGCCGACGTGCTGCCCAATTACTCGGGCGGCTTGGGAATTCTTGCCGGCGACCACCTGAAGTCCGCATCTGACTTGGGAGTGCCGCTGATCGCGGTGGGCCTGTACTACCGGTCCGGGTACTTCCGGCAGTCGCTGAGCGCCGAGGGCTGGCAAAACGAGACCTACCCGTCGCTGGATCCGCAGGGGCTGCCGTTGCGGCTGCTCACCGATGCCAGCGGAGATCCGGTACTGGTGCAACTGTCGCTACCCGACTCCGCGCAGTTGACCGCGCGCATCTTGGTGGCGCAGGTGGGTCGTGTTCCGCTGCTGCTGCTGGATTCCGACGTCCCGGAAAACGAGCACGATCTGCGCAGCGTGACCGACCGGCTGTACGGCGGCGACCAGGAACACCGGATCAAGCAAGAGATTCTGGCCGGCATCGGCGGCGTGCGGGCGATCCGCGCGTTCACCGCGGTCCAGGGGCTGCCCGCGCCCGAGGTGTTCCACATGAACGAAGGGCACGCCGGGTTCCTCGGCACCGAACGCATTCGCGAGCTGGTCACCGATTCGGGATTGGACTTCGATACCGCTCTGACGGTCGTGCGGGCCAGCACCGTGTTCACCACCCACACTCCGGTGCCCGCCGGTATCGACCGGTTCCCGGTCGAGATGGTGCAGGAGTACTTCGACGATCACCTCGATGACGATCACGCCGATCGGGCGTCGGTGTTGTTGCCGGGCGTGCCGACGGCCCGGGTCCTGGCGCTGGGTGCCGAAGACGATCCGGAAAAATTCAACATGGCCCACATGGGCCTGCGGCTTGCCCAGCGGGCCAACGGCGTCTCGCTGCTGCATGGCCGGGTCAGCCGGGCCATGTTCAACGAGCTGTGGCCGGGTTTCGACACCGCCGAAGTGCCGATCGGGTCGATCACCAACGGCGTGCACGCGCGCACCTGGGCCGCGCCGCAATGGCTGCAACTGGGCCGCGAGCTGGCCGGGCCGGACGACGCGGCGTTCAGCGATCCCGGCGTCTGGCTGCGGCTGCAGGAGGTGGACGCCGGTCACCTCTGGTGGATCCGCTCGCAGTTGCGCTCGCTGCTCGTCGAGGACGTCCGGCGGCGGCTGCGCCGCTCGTGGCTGGAACGCGGTGCCTCAGACGCCGAATTAGGTTGGATCAGCACGGCATTCGATCCCGACGTGCTGACCGTCGGGTTCGCCCGGCGGGTGCCGACCTATAAACGGTTGACACTGATGCTGAGCGACCCGGACCGGCTGGAACACCTGCTGCTCAACCAGAAGCGGCCGATCCAGCTCATCGTCGCCGGGAAATCACACCCGGCCGACGACGGCGGCAAGGCGCTGATCCAGCAGGTGGTGCGTTTCGCCGATCGCCCAGAAGTGCGGCACCGCATCGCCTTTCTGCCCGACTACGACATGTCGATGGCCCGGCTGTTGTACTGGGGCTGCGACGTCTGGCTCAACAACCCGCTGCGGCCGCTGGAGGCCTGCGGCACTTCAGGAATGAAGAGCGCACTCAACGGCGGGCTGAACCTGTCGATCCGCGACGGCTGGTGGGACGAGTGGTACGACGGCGAAAACGGTTGGGGAATACCGTCGGCCGACGGATTGGCCGACGAGACACGGCGCGACGAGCTGGAGTCCAGCGCGCTGTACAGCCTGCTGGAAGCAGCAGTGACGCCGAAGTTCTACGACCGCAACGAACACGGGGTGCCGCCGCGCTGGATCGAAATGGTCCGCCACACCGTGCAGACACTCGGGCCGAAAGTGCTGGCTTCCCGGATGGTGCGCGACTACGTCGAGCAGTACTACACGCCGGCAGCGGAATCGCTGCGCCGAACCATCGCGCCGGCGCCGGACGGTGACGACACCGCCGAGTTCGGCGCCGCGCGCGAGCTGTCCGCCTACCGCCGCCGCGTCGAAGAAGCGTGGCCGAAGATCGAGATCACCGACGTCGACAGCACCGGCCTGCCGGATACGCCGTTGCTCGGCTCGAAGCTCACGCTGACGGCGACCGTGCGGCTGGCCGGGCTGGCCCCCGACGAGGTCACGGTGCAGGCGGTTGTCGGCAGGGTCGACTCCGGCGATGTGCTGTTGGATCCGGTCGCCGTCGAGATGTCGTACACCGGGACCGCCGAAGGCGGCAATCAAGTCTTCTCGACGACCACTTCGTTGCCGGTGGCCGGAGCGGTCGGATACACGGTGCGGGTGTTGCCCCAGCACCCGATGCTGGCCAGCAGCAGCGAGCTCGGTCTGGTCACCCTCGCCGGGTAGTGGGACGTCAGGCTGAAACCCCGTCCGGCTCGGCGCGCAGCCGCTCCAGCGCGCCGCGCACCTGGGCGGCATTGGTGGTCTGCCAGAACGGCGGCAGCGATGCGCGCAGGAAACCGCCGTAGCCGGCGGTGACCATCCGCGAGTCGAGCACCGCGACCACTCCGCGGTCGCTGACGCGGCGCAACAGCCGTCCGGAACCCTGCGCCAGCAGCAGCGCCGCATGGCTGGCGGCGACGGCCATGAAACCGTTGCCGCCGCGAGCGGCCACCGCGCGCTGGCGGGCACCCAGCAGCGGGTCGTCCGGGCGCGGGAACGGAATGCGGTCGATCAGCACCAACGACAGCGACGGCCCCGGCACGTCGACTCCCTGCCACAGTGACAGCGTGCCGAACAGCGACGCCGCAAGCTCCTCGGTGAATTGCTCGACCAGCGCGGAGGTGGTGTCGTCGCCCTGACACAAGACCGGCGTGGATAGCCGTTCGCGCATGACTTCGGCCGCGGCCCGGGCCGCCCGCATCGACGAGAACAGTCCCAGGGTGCGCCCGCCGGCGGCGGTGATCAGCTCGGTGATTTCGCTCAGCTGCTCGGCCGAGCCAGTGCCGTCGCGGCCCGGCGGCGGAAGGTGGGCGGCCACGTACAGGATTCCCGCCTTGGCGTGCTGGAACGGCGATCCGACGTCGAGGCCACGCCACGGCGGGCGATCGGTGTTTTCGTCCGGTCCGATCAGCCCCCACGCGGTGGCCATCGCGTCGAAGGATCCGCCGAGCGTCAGGGTCGCCGACGTCAGCACCGTCGTCGAACGTGCGAACACCTGGTTGCGCAGCAAGCCTGCCACCGTCAGCGGGGCCACTCGCAGCACGGGACGCGGCGAACCCCGGTTGTCCTCGTGATCGAGCCAGACCACGTCGGTGCGATCGGGGATCGCGGGGACGAACGACGTCAGCATCCGCGAAGCGGTATCCGATATCTCGCTCAGCGCCGCCGCCGCTTCGGCGCGCGCTGCCGCCGCCTTGGCGTCGCTGGTGGTCTCGATCGCCGACCGTGCCGCGCTGGCCGCGTCGCGCAATGCGGTCAGATATGTCGCCAGCTCGTCGTCGAGGTGATCGATGCGACCCGGCGTCGCGTCGTGGATCGCGGAGGTCAGGGTGGCCGCCGCCGCTTCCAACCGGTCGGTCAGCTCCGGACTCACCAGTCGGGTGATCCGCCGCAACGCCACACCGAGATTGGCCGACGTCAGTTCCGCGGTCGCCACCGACGTCACCCGATCCGCCAACTCGTGCGCTTCATCGACCACCAGCAGCGCGTGCTCGGGCAGTACCGCCGATTCGGACACGGCGTCGATGGCCAGCAGGGCGTGATTGGTGACGACGATGTCGGCTGCGCCGGCCCGGCCGCGCGCGCGTTCGGAAAAGCACTCGGACCCAAACGGGCAGCGGGCCACGCCAATACACTCTCGCGCGGAAACGCTCACCTGCGACCACGATCGGTCAGGAACACCGGGCTTGAGGTCGTCGCGGTCACCGGTGTCGGTCGTGGACGCCCAGGCGGTCAGCCGCTGCACGTCGCGGCCCAACGCGCTGGCCGCCATGGGGTTGAAGAGTTCTTCTTGCGGTCGTTCCTCCTCGGCGCCGGACTCGTCTTCACCACCTGGCGCACCACCGTGAATCTTGTTCAGGCACAGGTAGTTCCGTCGACCCTTTAGCAGCGCAAACTGCGGCGGGCGGGGCAGCGCATCGGCAAGCGAATCGGCCAGTCGGGGCAGGTCGCGCTCGACGAGTTGGCGCTGCAAGGCGATGGTTGCCGTCGACACCACGACCGGCTCGTCTGCGTTGATCGCGCGGACAACCGCGGGCACCAGGTAGGCCAACGATTTGCCGGTGCCGGTGCCGGCCTGCACGACGAGGTGCTCACCGGTCTCGAATGCCGCCGCGACCGCGGTGGCCATTTGCAGCTGGCCGCTACGTTCGCTGCCGCCGAGGGCGGCCACCGCGATCGCCAGCAGCTCGGGCACGGACGCAGACACGTCAGACGATCTGCACAGTCGGAATCGCCGGCTCGCCGTGCGCCAATGTCAAACCCTCCCAAGGCAAGCTGTGCAGCCCGGACGCGACCAGCTCGCGGGCGGCGGCCAGGGTCGCGTTGCCGGTGCCGGCTACCACCTCGCCGCCCCGGACCAGTGCGGTGGTCAACACCCGGAACGGCTCGTCGGTGGCGGCCGGCCGGCCGGCCGGATACACAACCTCCTCGGTGATCGTGCCGGACGCGCGGGCACGCCGCAGCGCCTCTTTATGGCCGCCCCGGGATTCCTTGTGGCTGCTGCGCTTCTGAACCGGCAAGCCGTCCACTTCGACCAGTTTGTAGACCATGCCGGCCGCCGGCGCGCCCGAGCCGGTGACCAGCGACGTGCCGACGCCATAGCTATCCACCGGTTCGGCGCGTAACCCCGCGATGGAGAACTCGTCCAGATCGCCGGAGACCACAATGCGGGTCCGCGTGGCGCCCAGCCGGTCGAGTTGGTGGCGCACCTGACGAGCCAGCACTCCCAGCTCGCCCGAGTCGATGCGCACCGCTCCGAGCGCCGGTCCGGCGGCGGTCACGGCATTGGCTACTCCGGTCGTCACGTCATAGGTATCGACCAGCAGCGTGGTGCCCACGCCAAGAGCATCGACCTGCGCGCGAAATGCGGCCAGCTCCGCCGCTGCGGGCGACACGTCGTGGCGACTGTGCAGCATGGTGAATGCGTGCGCGGCGGTGCCCTCAGTGGGTATTCCGTAGCGGCGCTGCGCCTCCAGGTTGGACGACGCCGCGAATCCGGCGAGGTAGGCGGCGCGGGCCGCTGCGACTGCCGCGCGTTCGTGGGTGCGTCGTGAGCCCATATCCATCAATGGGCGTTCGCCTGCCGCACTGACCATGCGGGCCGCCGCCGACGCGATCGCCACGTCGTGGTTGAAGATCGACAGCGCCAACGTCTCGAGCAACACGCATTCGGCGAAGCTGCCGCGCACCGACAGCACCGGGGACCCGGGAAAATACAGTTCACCTTCGGCGTAGCCGTCGATATCTCCACCGAACCGAAAATCCCGGAGGTAATCCAACGTTCGCGGGTCGAGGAATTGCCCAAGCAGCCGGCACGCTTCATCGTCGAACCTGAACTGCGGCAACACTTCCAGTAAACGGCCGGTTCCGGCCACCACGCCGTAACGCCGTCCCGCGGGTAGGTGGCGGGCAAATAATTCGAACGTGGTGCGGCGATCGGCGGTGCCGTCGCGCAGCGCCGCTGCCAGCATGGTCAACTCATACTTGTCGGTCAGCAGCCCAGCTAAGACCGGCTCGTTCATTCTCCCAACGGTAACGGCTCGCGGCGCGGGGACCGTCTCTCGGTATCGTGGAGTCCATGGTTGTTGCGGCAGCGCCTACCAAGCCGGGTACCAGCGGGGTGCACGAGGTTGCTCCGGCCGACGTCACCGCCAGTCCTTGGGTCACCATCGTGTGGGACGATCCGATCAACCTGATGACGTACGTGACGTATGTGTTCCAGAAGTTGTTCGGCTACGACGAGCCGCACGCCACCAAGTTGATGTTGCAGGTGCACAACGAAGGCAGGGCAGTGGTGTCAGCGGGCAGCAGAGAGTCCATGGAAGTCGACGTGTCCAAACTGCATGCCGCCGGTTTGTGGGCGACCATGCAGCAGGACCGCTGATACTCGAGGGTATCCGGGTTCCCCTGTGCGCAAATGGAAGCGCGTCGAGACCGCCGACGGTCCCCGTTTTCGGTCCGCCCTGGCCGCGCACGAGGCGGCTCTGCTCAAGAACCTCGTCACCGCGATGGTCGGCTTGCTCGATGAGCGCGAATCCGCGTCGCCCTCAGACGAACTCGAGGAGATCACCGGAATCAAGACCGGTAACTCGGACCCCCCGAAGGATCCAACGCTGCGGCGGCTGCTGCCGGACTTCTACAAATCTGACGACGACGATCCGTTGGCCGAGAGCACCGATGGCCTCAACGCCGCGCTGCGCAGCCTGCACGAACCTCAGATTATCGATGCCAAACGTGTTGCGGCACAGCAACTATTGGATACAGTTCCGGACAACGGTGGTCGATTCGAGCTGACCGAAGAAGCCGCGAATGCGTGGGCCTCGTCGGTCAACGACATTCGGCTGACACTAGGCGTGATGCTCGAGATCGGCCCGGAGGGCCCAGACCGGCTGCCTGCTGATCATCCGCTGGCCACCCACTTCGATGTGTACCAGTGGCTGACCGTCCTGCAGGAATACCTGGTCCTGGTGCTCATGGGAAAGCCGGCCGGATGAACTCGATCACCGACGTCGGGGGTATCCGCGTCGGCCACCACCAGCGATTGGATCCCGACGCGTCGCTGGGCGCCGGCTGGGCCTGCGGCGTCACGGTGGTGCTGACACCGCCGGGGACCGTCGGCGCGGTCGACTGCCGAGGCGGCGCGCCCGGCACCCGGGAGACCGATCTGCTGGACCCGGCCAACACCGTGCGATACGTCGACGCGGTGCTGCTCGCCGGCGGCAGTGCCTACGGCCTGGCGGCCGCCGACGGCATCATGCGCTGGCTGGAGGAGCACGACCGGGGCGTGGCGATGGACGGCGGCGTGGTGCCCATCGTGCCGGGCGCGGTGATCTTCGATCTACCCGTCGGCGGCTGGGGCTGTCGGCCGACGGCGGAGTTCGGCTACGCCGCCTGCGTGACCGCGGCGAGCGCCGACGGCGTGCCCGACGAAGGGACGGTCGGTGCCGGCGTGGGTGCGCGGGCCGGCGTGCTCAAGGGTGGCGTCGGCACGGCGTCGACGACACTGCCGTCCGGCGTCACCGTCGGGGCGATCGTCGTGGTGAACTCCGCGGGCGAGGTCGTCGACCGGAACACCGGTCTGCCGTGGATGGCCGCCTCCATCGACGAGTTCGCGCTGACGCCGCCGCCGGCCGAGCAGATCGACGCACTCGCCGGGCTGCCCTCTCCACTGGAGCCGCTGAACACCACGATTGCGGTGGTTGCGACCGATGCCGTGCTGAGTGCGCCGGCGTGCCGGCGCGTCGCGATCGCCGCCCACGACGGCCTGGCCCGCAGCATTCGTCCCGCGCACACGCCGCTGGACGGCGACGCGGTGTTCGCCCTGGCCACCGGCGCGGTCGAGGTGCCACCGCCGGCCGACGCGCCCGCCGCGATGTCACCGGAGACGCGGCTGACGGCCGAAATCGGCGCGGCCGCGGCCGACTGCCTGGCACGTGCGGTTCTGGTCGGTGTGCTGGCCGCCGAGTCGATAGCCGGAATACCGACGTACCGCGGCCTGCTGCCCGGAGCGTTCGGCAAGGGCGATCAGCCTTGATAACCGCTGGAACCGGTAGCCTGGACATGCCGATGAGGCTCTAGAAGGGCAGTGATGGGCATGACCCCGGGACATCCGCGCACCCCCGCTACGCAGGCCAACCAGCGCCCCCGGTGGGTGGTGGGCGGAGCCACCGTTCTCACCTTCGTGGCGCTGCTCTACCTCGTCGAGTTGATCGACCAGCTGTCCGGGCATTACCTGGACGCCAACGGCATCAGACCGCTGGAGACCGACGGCCTGTGGGGGATCGTCTTCGCCCCGGTGCTGCACGCCAACTGGCAGCACCTGGCCGCCAACACGCTCCCGATGTTGGTGCTCGGATTTCTGATGACTCTGGCCGGATTGTCCCGATTCGTCTGGGCCACCGCGATCGTCTGGATCCTCGGCGGTTTCGGGACCTGGCTGATCGGTAACTGGGGCAGCAACTGCGGGCCCACCGATCACATCGGAGCCTCGGGTTTGATCTTCGGCTGGCTTGCCTTCCTGCTGGTGTTCGGGATCTTCGTGCGCCGGTTTACCGACATCGCCATCGGGCTGGTGGTGTTGGTCGCCTATGGCGGCGTGCTGCTCGGCGCCATGCCGGTGCTCGGGCAATGCGGCGGCGTGTCCTGGCAGGGCCACTTGTGCGGTGCCATCGCCGGTGTGGTGGCGGCGTACCTGTTGTCCGCCCCGGAACGCAAGGCCCGAGCGCATCGAAAAGCCGGTACCTCGTCGCCGCGATTGAAGACGTGAACTCGCCCTTGGCTCCCGTCGGAGTCTTCGACTCCGGCGTAGGAGGATTGACGGTTGCCCGCGCGATCATCGACCAGCTGCCCGACGAGGACATCATCTACGTCGGCGATACCGCCAACGGTCCCTACGGTCCGCTCACCATTCCCGAGGTCCGCGCGCACGCGCTCGCCATCGGCGACGACCTGGTGGGCCGTGGCGTCAAGGCGCTGGTGATCGCCTGCAATACGGCGTCGGCCGCATGCCTGCGGGATGCCCGCGAGCGCTACGACGTGCCCGTCGTCGAGGTGATCTTGCCGGCGGTGCGCCGCGCGGTGGCCACCACCCGCACCGGACGTATCGGCGTCATCGGCACCCAGGCGACCATCACCTCGCACGCCTACCAGGACGCGTTCGCCGCCGCCCGCGACACCGAGATCACCGCGGTGGCCTGCCCGCGTTTCGTTGACTTCGTCGAGCGCGGCGTGACGAGCGGACGCCAAGTGCTTGGACTCGCCGAGGGTTATCTCGAGCCGTTGCAGCGCGCCCAGGTCGACACCCTGGTGTTGGGATGCACGCACTATCCGCTGCTGTCGGGGCTGATTCAACTGGCCATGGGTGAGAATGTGACGCTGGTTTCCAGCGCCGAGGAAACCGCCAAGGAAGTGCTTCGGGTGCTCACCGAGCGGGACCTGCTGCGTCCCCATGATGCGCCGCCGGCCACCCGCGCTTTCGAAGCCACCGGGGACCCCGAGGCCTTCACCAAATTGGCGACACGATTCCTGGGGCCCGCGGTCACCGGAGTTCAACCAATGCACCGCCAATCTCGTGTCCATTAGGTGGGCGCACAGAGATTCTGATCACATCAATGCGGCAATGTTTTTCTCATGGTGGGACTGGGCATGGCACAGTAGTGTCCGTGCGAATTACCGTCCTGGGCTGCTCGGGCAGCGTAGTGGGTCCGGATTCGCCTGCGTCGGGATATTTGGTTCGGGCACCAGACACTCCGCCGCTGGTTCTTGACTTCGGCGGAGGTGTGCTAGGGACGTTGCAGCGCCACGCCGACCCTGGCTCAGTGCACGTGCTGCTGTCGCATCTGCATGCCGATCATTGCCTGGATATGCCGGGACTTTTCGTGTGGCGTCGCTACCACCCAGCCAAGCCGCTCGGTAAGGCGCTGTTGTACGGCCCGAGCGACACCTGGTCGCGGCTGGGGGCGGCATCGTCACCCTACGGCGGGGAAATCGACGACTGCTCGGACATCTTCGATGTGCATCACTGGGTTGACGGTGAGGCGACGACCATCGGCGCACTCACGGTGACGCCGCGCGTAGTGGCGCACCCCACCGAGTCGTACGGCTTGCGGATCACCGATCCCAGCGGAGCCTCGTTCGTCTACAGCGGTGACACCGGGTTCTGCGATCAGCTCATCGAGCTGGCTCGTGACGCCGACGTCTTTCTCTGCGAAGCCTCGTGGACACACGCGCCGGACCGTCCACCGGCCCTGCATTTGTCGGGTACCGAGGCGGGCAGGGCCGCAACGCAGGCCGGCGTCCGCGAGCTGTTGCTCACCCACATCCCGCCGTGGACCTCGCGTGAGGACGTGATCAGCGAGGCCAAGGCCGAGTTCGATGGTCCCGTACACGCAGTCGTGTGCGGTGAGACCTTCGACGTGCGGCACTCCGAACGCGTCTGATCCAGTCCGCCAACTCCCCACGGCGGCAATCCCGCTGTGCGGGCTAGGGTTGGCGTCGTGTCCAAACGAGAAGACGGTCGCCGCGACGACGAGCTTCGCCCGCTGGTGATCACCCGGGGTTTCACCGAGCATCCGGCCGGTTCGGTGCTGATCGAATTCGGTCATACCAAGGTCATGTGCACCGCCAGCGTCACTGACGGTGTGCCGCGCTGGCGTAAGGGATCGGGCTTGGGGTGGCTGACCGCGGAGTACGCGATGCTGCCGTCGGCCACTCACACGCGCTCGGATCGGGAATCGGTCAAAGGCCGACCGTCCGGGCGCACTCAGGAAATCAGCCGGCTGATCGGCCGGTCGCTGCGCGCCTGCATCAGCCTGGCGGCGTTGGGGGAGAACACTATCGCGGTGGACTGCGATGTGCTGCAGGCCGACGGGGGAACCCGGACCGCCGCCATCACCGGCGCCTATGTGGCGCTGGCCGACGCGGTGACCTACTTGTCGGCGGCCGGCAAGCTTTCCGATCCCAGGCCACTGTCGTGCGCGATCGCGGCGGTCAGCGTCGGTGTGGTCGACGGCCGGGTTCGGGTGGACTTGCCCTACGAGGAGGACTCCCGCGCCGAGGTCGACATGAACGTCGTCGCCACCGACACCGGGACGCTGGTGGAGATCCAGGGGACCGGTGAGGGCGCGACGTTCCCGCGCTCGACGCTCGACAAGCTGCTCGACATGGCGCTCGGTGCCTGCGACACGGTGTTCGCCGCGCAGCGCGAGGCGCTGGAGTTGCCGTATCCAGGTGTGCTGCCGGAAGGATCTGCTGCATCGAAGGCGTTCGGAAGCTGACCGAGCTGCTGGTCGCCAGCCGCAACCGCAAGAAGCTGGCCGAACTGCGCCGGGTACTCGACGGAGCCGGGCTGTCGGGGCTGACGCTGGTGTCGCTCAACGATGTGGCGCCGTTCGACGAGGCGCCGGAAACCGGTGCGACCTTCGAGGAAAACGCGTTGGCCAAAGCCCGCGACGCGTTCGCCGCGACGGGTCTGGCGAGCGTGGCCGACGACTCCGGTTTGTCGGTGGATGCGCTGGGCGGCATGCCCGGCGTCCTCTCGGCGCGTTGGGCCGGTAACCACGGCGGCGACACCGCCAACACCGCACTGCTGCTGGCGCAGCTGCGTGAGGTGCCCGACGGTCGGCGCGGGGCAGCATTCGTGTCCGCCTGCGCGCTGGTTTCGGCGTCCGGCGAAGTCGTCGTGCGCGGTGAATGGCCGGGCACGATCACCCGGGAACCGCGCGGTGACGGCGGGTTCGGCTATGACCCGGTTTTTCTTGCGGACGGTTCCGATATCGGTGGCCGCACCGCGGCTGAACTCAGCCCCGCGGAGAAGGATGCGGCCTCGCATCGCGGTCGTGCGCTGGCGCTGCTGCTGCCCGCTTTACGGGCGCTGGCTTAGCGGGACCGCCGAGCGTGAACGCTCGGCCATCCTCAAAGCCCGTAGCGCGCCTTGATGTTCTTGGTCTGGAAGTGCTCGACGATGATGCCCAGCAACGGGATGGTTCCGGCCAGCAGCACGCCGATGGTTTTGCCGATCGGCCAGCGGACCTTGATCGCCAGGTTGAAAGCGGTCAGCACGTAGGCGAAATACACCCAGCCGTGCACCACTTCGATCCACCGGATCTCATGGTGAAAGGCGAGGTGCGAGACGATCTCGTAGCACAGCGCGATCAGCCACAGACCCGTCGCCCACGCCATGATCCGGTAGCCGAGCAGCGCGCTGCGGATCCGGTCAGCCGGAATCGCCGGCGCTCCGGGTGTCTCAGGTGTGCTCATGCGGTTGTCCTGTTCTGCTTTTCGGCGTCTTTCTTCGCGAGCTCGGCCAGGTAGGCGTTGTACTCCCGCAGTGCGGGATCGTCGTCGGACGGCGGCTGCTCGAGCGTGGGCCGTTCGGGCAGCAGCCCGGCGGGTATCTCGCTGACCGCGGCGGGGTTGCGTGGTTCGGGCGGCACCTCTTCATAGCGAACGAAGTTGCGATACGCGTAGACACAGAACCAGGCGAACAGCGGCCACTGCAGCGCATAGCCGAGATTCTGGAACGTGCCCGACGGCGACTGAAACCGTGTCCACTGCCACCAACCCAGGGCTAGGCAGCCGCAGGCCGCGACGATCACCAGAATGATCAGCGCGGGACGGCGGCGACGCGTGCGATGGGCCGGGGCGGACACCCCTCGACGGTACCGCGCCCCTTGGACGACAATTTGCAGCGCCGAATCTAGTTGGTCGGCCTCGTCGGGGCGATGAAGTCGACTGTCGGTTCAACACCATCTCCGACGCCAGCGGTTCTCATGGTGCTTCTTACCGGGACCATGCTGAGGCAGGAGACACGGCCAGTGTTTCGAGTACAGCGAGACCTCGATGCAATGATCAGAACGACGTAACGTCGCCGCGCGCTGCCCCGGCATGAGGGCGTCGATCGCCTCGCGGCAGCGCGCGATGATCTGCGGGTATTTGGCGTCGAGGACGATCCTTAGACGCCAGACGCGGCCGGTGCGTGAGATGCAGCCATCACCGAGATAGAGGCCGAGCAGGTAGCCGTTCGGTGCTGTTGGGAGCGCGGAGAAGTCATGATCAATGCCGCAGGCTGATGCTGCGCTTGGACCCCTTGCTCGAATTAGCGACCTGCAGTAGCGCCAGTCCCAGACTGTCCTTCGCGGTATGCCCGTCTGACGCGCGATTGAACAGTCGTTCATGCCGATTGCCATAAGTCGCTGTACGGCTTCGAATTCCTCCGCGGATCGCACCGTGCGTCCCCTCTCGCGGGCGTGGTGAACCAAGATTATGTGGGACCGCCGACAGATTCGTCGGTGAGGCGGGCGGTACGATCGGCACGCCGCGGGCGTGATGAAATTGGCAAACATGCCGGCTTTAGGTGCCGGTGCTCGAGAGAGTTTGAGGGTTCGAGTCCCTCCGCCCGCACCCCTGTTCTACGCCTGTTCACGCAGGTGAGAGACCCTTTTCGCAGCCGGAGCGCGGGCCGCTGGCACCCGTTTGGGCACACTTTGGGCACACTTCAAATCAAGAGCCGCCGCGACGGCATCGAGATCGGTGTCGAACAGATCGGCGTAGGTGTCCAGGGTGATCTTCGCCGACTTGTGCCCCAGCATCCGCGACAACGCCAGCACGTTCACCCCGGAGCTGATCGCGATCGAGGCGCAAGAGTGGCGCAGATCGTGCGGCGTGATGGCCTGCACCCCGGCGCTTTTGACGGCGCGCGTAAACCATCCGTTCGAGGACTTCGGACGTGGCCAGTAATTAGCACCGTCACCGAACACGAGATCGTCGAGGCTACGGCCTTCGCACTGCACCGCCAGCTCATCCAGCACGAACTGCGGCACCGGCACGGACCGCGCCACCCGTCCTTTGGTCGGCCCGACCTCATGCTTGACACCGAGCTGCACCGCGTTGGCGTGCACCGACAACCGTCGCCGCAGGAACTCAACATCGCGCACCCGCAGTGCGATCGCCTCACCCCACCGCAGGCCGCAGTACGCCAGCACCAGCACCAGCACCCGACGATCACCGGACTCGTGAGCCAACCGGCCGACATCCTCAGCGGACAGATACACGTGCCGTTTGCCATGCCTCTTCGGCAAGTTCTCCACACCACGAGCGGGATTGGCCGCCAGGCGACGCGCCTTCACCGCATCCTCGAGGATGCCCGCCAAACACCCCGTAGGCCCGGATCACAACGGTCGCCCCAGAGGTCTTACCCATCGTCCGGCGAGGTCCAACTAGAGGACGAGGAGAGCTCTCCAGACTGAAGTTCGCTCGCCACAACTTGCGGGTTTTTCTGCAACGTGATCACGACCGGAATGGGTGCGTACGGAGTTGATCTCCGCGCCGCTTATGACATCGGTGGGTCGAGGGTGTCTGCCGGCGTTGAGCAGTTCGGCGGGTATCCATCGGCGAGGGCCACGGTGTGCGGGGTCCAGCAGGCGGGAAAAAAGACCAGACAATTGTCTCGTCTTTTGAGCGCGTCTCGTCGCCGGTGATGTCACGCAGACCGAGAGTGTCACGACGTTTGTCACAACTTATGCGCAGGGGTCCCAGGGCTTTAGCGGTTTCACCCCGTTGACTGCCCGGAAAACCCCTCAAAGTTCGCGTTGATCTCCGCCTGCAATTGCCTTGTGAAGTTCTCCACGCACTCATTGATCAGCGAATGAAACGACGGGGGGTCGCCATAGA
>Ga0182030_10012057_pt1 | contig 17376 bp, 18 predicted proteins | sample 812S3MmetaG_FD_121299 | JGI IMG/M metagenome (GOLD analysis project Ga0182030, IMG submission 121299) | Permafrost microbial communities from Stordalen Mire, Sweden - 812S3M metaG (Illumina Assembly) | ecosystem: Environmental > Terrestrial > Soil > Wetlands > Permafrost | place: Sweden...
ACTCGGGATCGTCGGGGATCTTCACTTCGCCCGTCACGTCGTCGCTGTAGACCTGGGCGAGCAGGGCGCCGACGTCGAGATGGTTGCGCATCGCCGGCACGCCGCCGTTGATGGCGCAGGCGCCGACGGCGATGAGGATCTTGGCCTGCGCGCGCAACTCACGCAGCACATGCACATTCTCGCTGTTGCAGACGCCGCCCTCGATCAGCGCGATGTCGCAGGGTCCGCAATGCTTGATGTCGGTCAGCGGCGAGCGGTCGAACTCGGCGATCTCGGTCAGCTCGAACAGCCGCTCGTCGATGTCGAGGAACGACATGTGGCAGCCGAAGCAGCCGGCGAGCGAGGTCGTCGCGATGCGCACCTTGACCGGCGGCTTGTTGACGGGCGCGCTCATTTGGGAGCGTCCGCGACGTCGCAGGCGGTCACTTCGGTCGAGATCGGATTATGGTCGTACAGCCGCTCGCCGATCGGGGTCGCAAAGCCGCGCTCCTTGATCAGGATCGCGCCGACCGGGCAGATATGCGCGGCGCGGTCGGTCGCGGCGAAATCGGTGTCGGCGAGCAGGCCGCTCGGGGAGTTGACGATCAGCGTCGCCCGGCCGCCGCGGCCGGCGATGGCGAATATGTTCTTGCCGTCGAGATCGCGGCTGGCGCGCACACAGCGTTCGCACAGGATGCAGCGGTTGCGGTCGAGGATGACGTCCGGGTGCGAGGCGTCGACCTCGCGCGCAGGGAAGAACTCGACGAAATGCGGGCTCATCATCTCGTATTCGTAGCCGAGCGCCTGCAGATCGCAGTTGCCCGATTTCTCGCAAGTCGGGCAGAAATGGTTGCCCTCGATGAACAGCATCTGCACCAGCGAGCGGCGCATCGAGTTGAGCTCGGGCGTGTCGACGTCGACCTCCTGCCCATCGGCGGCCCGGCAGGTGCAGGCGGTCTGGGTGCGGCCGTTGACGATGACGGTGCAGAGCTTGCAGCCGCCGTGCGGCTTCAGCTCCGGGTGATGGCACAGATGCGGCACGAACACGCCGGCCGCCTCCGCCGCCTCAAGGATCGTCTGGCCGGGCTGGAACGGCACCGGCTGCTCGTCGATGTTGAAGGTGTGGTCGCTCACTCAAGCCTCGGCGGTCATGTGGGCCAGCGGATCGGTGCGTCCGGTCGCCGCGCGGGCGGGCGCGAGCGCCGCGTCGAGATCGACGGTGGGCGCGAAATCGCGCGCCACCAGCCGCCGTTCGAACGCCGGCCGGAACTTGTTCCAGACGTCGCGCACGGGATTGCTGGCGGTCTCGCCCAGCCCGCAATGGGCGGTGCGACGCATGAAGTCGGCGAGCCGCATGAGGTCGTTGACCTCGTAGCGCGAGCCGCGCCCGGCGGCGATCTTGTCCATGATCTCGCGCTGGACCGTAGTGCCGACACGGCAGGGGGTGCAGAAGCCGCAGCTCTCGTGCGCGAAGAAATGCGCGAAGTTGCGCGCGACCTCGAACATGTCGCGGTCGGGGCCGAACACCATGAACGCGCCCGCCGTCGCGACGTCCTCGAAGGCGATGCGGCGCGAGAACTCGTCGGGCGTGATGAGGACGCCCGAGGCGCCGCCGACCTGAACCGCGATCGGGTTTTTCGCCCCGCAATCCTGCAACAGGCGCGAGATGGAGACGCCGAACTCGTATTCGTAGATCCCCGGCCGCTCGACGTCGCCGGAGATCGAGATGAGCTTGGTGCCGGTCGAGGCGCGCGTGCCGCGCTTGGCGAAAACGGCGCCGCCCTCGATGGCGATCTCGGTCAGATGCGCGAGCGTCTCGACGTTGTCGACCACGGTCGGCCGGCCGAGATAGCCGCGGATCACCATCGACGGCGGTTTCACGCGGGGACGGCCGGGCAGGCCCTCCAGCGACGTCACCTGCGCCGTGCCTTCGCCGCAGACATAGCCGCCGGCGCCCATGTAGATCTCGACGTCGAAATCGAACCCGGCGGCGCCGCGGATGGCGACGCCGAGGCGGCCGCAGGCGCGCATGTCGTCGATCTCAGCCTGAAGCTTGTCGCGCAGGTGCAGATATTCGCCGCGCAGATAGATGAAGCCCCTCGCCGCGCCGACGGCGTAAGCGGCAATCGCCATGCCTTCGAGCACGCGCGGCGCGTAGCTGTTGAGCAGCACGCGGTCCTTGAACGTCCCGGGCTCGCCCTCGTCGGCGTTGCAGACGATGTACTTCTCCTTGCCCGCCGCGTCGCGCGCGCCGGCGAGCTTGGTGGCGGTGGGGAAGCCCGCGCCGCCGCGGCCGCGCAGATTGGCGCGCTTGATCTCGTCCTGCATGCCGGCGCGGCCGCGGGCGATGGCGGCGTCGAGCCCGTCGCCGCGATGGAACGGGAGTTCGAGCAGCGTCACCTTGCGGCGGATGTTGTCGTCGACCTCGAACAACTCGGCCGGCCATTCGCGCAGCGCCACGCGGGCGGCGATCAGATCGGCGATGAGGTCGACGCGCTCGGGCGTCAGGTCGCCGATGGCGATATTGTTGACGAGGATGGCGACGCCGTGGTCGCACAGGCCGGTGCAGGAAGTGAAGTCGAGACTGACGAGGCCGTCGGCCGAGACCTCGCCGGTCTTCAGATCGAAGCGGGCGCGGAAACGCTCGTAGAGTTCGAGGCTGCCGGCCATGCGGTCTGTGACATTGTCGGAGAACAGCACGCGATAGGCGCCCACCGGCCGGTCGTAAAGGAACGAATAGAAGTTGACGAGGCTGTCGATGCGGGTGCGCGGCAGATCGAGCCGCGAGGCTACGTCCTGCGCGGTCTCGCGCGAGATCCAACCCAGACTGGCCTGAACTTCATGCAGGACCTGCAGCACGTAGTTGGGATCGGCGCGATAGCGCTCGACGGCCGCTTCGACAGTCGCAATATCGCTCAACGATGGCCTCCGAGCCTTACAAACGAAACGGTCCGCCTCTCCGCCGCGCGTCCCCTAACCGCGCCGCTCGAGAGGCGGACCCGCCCCGCCGGAAACGTCCTAGAGCGATTCTGAACGTCTCCGACTGATCTCAGTCAAAAGTTCAATTTTTAGGCCGGAACGCCTTGCAAACGTTCACATCTGTTTCTAGCCGGTCGCCGCCGATCAGGTCGAGGCAATAGGGGATGGCGGGGAACACGGCGTCCAGGCAAGTGCGAATCGCCGAGGGCTTGCCCGGCAGGTTGACGATGAGGCTGCGTCCGCGCAGGCCCGCGGTCTGCCGCGACAGAATGGCGGTGGGAACCTCCAACAGGCTGCGGGTTCGCATGAGTTCGCCGAAGCCGGGCATCATGCGCGCGCATACCGCCTCCGTCGCTTCGGGCGTGACGTCGCGCGCGGCCGGGCCGGTGCCGCCGGTGGTGAGGATCAGCGAGCAAAGCTCGACGTCGGCGAGTTCGATCAGCGCGGCCTCGATCTCAGCGCGCTCGTCGGGGATGACGCGCCGCACGGGGCGCCAGGGCGTGCTTAGAATCGCCTGAAGCGCCGCCTCGATGCCGGGGCCGCCCTTGTCCTCGTAGACGCCGGCCGAGGCGCGGTCGGAGACGGTGACGACGCCGATGGGGATCATGGCAAGCCTCTATTTTCCGCCAAAACTGTCGCTCCAGCCCTTCGACGGATCGCCGCCGGAATAGGCGACGCTCTCCACGCGCAGGCCGTCGGCGTTGGTCAGCGTCAGCACGCCGCCGTGCGGGTCGAGCGCGCCGGCTGGCAGCGGGACCGACAGCGGCTCGCCCGGCTGCAGGCTCGCCTGCGGCAGCGGCTGCGCCGCTCCAGCGTCGATGTCGAGCGTCCAGCCGGCGAGGTCGAGCGGCGCCGATGTCATGTTGGAGAGGGTGACCGAGACGGCGCCGTCCGGCTGGACATGGGCGCTGGTCAGCTCGGCGGCGCGCGGCGGCGGCGGGATCTCGGCGCCGCCGTTGGCGTAATCGTAGGACGGCGGCTCGTCGCCGGCCGCCCCGGCGACGGCCATGCCGTTGGCGTCGGTGTGCCAGCCCTGCGCCTGGAAGGCGAGGAAAACAGCGGTCATGCGGCGGGACGCTTCGTCCCACAGGAAACAGGCGCCGTCGCCGAATATCCCGTTCTCGACGTCGCGCACCTTGAGATCCGGCCGGTCGCCCTGCGCCATGTGGATGTTGTGGACGCCGAACGGGCCGTCGGGCGTGTAGCCGAAGGCGGCGTCGGTCTGATGCGGCTTCGACATCTTGAAGGTGCGGCCATAGAACACGACGTCGTGGCCCTGGTCCTTGCCGAGCTGGAACAGGCTCATCAGGCGCGCGGCGAGCGCGTCCTCGCCCGGCGCGTCGGGCTGCAGGACGCGCATCTCGTTCGGGTTGAACAAAGCGCTGCGCTGATAGTCGAGCGCGCCGGAGGCGTAGTCGCGCGCGAGCGGCGCATGGGCCGGCGAGAGCCCGTCCGGCCGGGCCAGGATCGAGGGAACCAGCGGATGGCGGAAATCCGTATCGACGAGATAATAGAGGTTGGCGTGGCCCGGCGGCGCGCCCTCCGGCTCCTTGTCGGAGCGCACGTTGACGGTCGCGAACCATGTGTGACCCGCCGCGGCGACGACAACCCAGAGATGCGGGTTGGGCTGCGGCGCGGCGCGCGCGACGTCGTGAACCTTGCCACGCAGCACCTGATAGAAAACCGACATCGCCGCCCTCCGCCGCGACGCTAGCGCCTAGGGCGGGAGTTTGTCGAGGCGATGACGCCTAGAGCACAGGAGAATCGGGTGAAGCCCCGGGGCGGAAATTCCATTTCGAAATCGTTACTTTTGGTGGTCTTAGGCGCCAAAAAATGAGCCCCTCCGCCGCTTTTCGGCGAGCTTCGCTCGTCCAGGCGACGCCACGCTGCGATGCACGTCGCCGCGGCAATCCGCTAAGGGCAATTGTTGTAAGCCATTCCTTCAAAGAGACCAGGAAATATCATAAATATTTGATAATTATAATCTTTTGGCTGTCGACTCCGAGGGCGCGACGGCGCGGGTTCACCCGAGCGCCCTGGCTTAGAGCAGGTGCGGCCCGGCAGCCGGGGCGGCCGGCGCGAAATGCGGCGCGGGCGCCAGGGGCGCGAGGTGCGGGGCGGCAAGCGCGGGCGGCTCCGCCGAATGAAAGAGTGGCGCAGGCGCCAGATGCGGGCTCGCCAAGGCGGGCGACGGCAGAAGACGCGGCGCAACGAGATGAGGCCGCGCCAGCGCGGACGACGCGGGGAAGTGGGGCGTCGCAAGCCGAGGAGCGACGAGCGGCGCGACGGGCGTCGATATGGCTGGGTGCGAGAGCGGCGCCAACGAATGGACAGGGGAACGGGTCAGCGACAGCGTGGCCCCGCGCGCGCATCGCCCCGCCACGGGCGCATAGCCGTTGCTGCACAGGAACAACGGCGGGCAGACGCCGCCCGCCAGCGAAGGCTGGCCGCCTAGGCAGATCGTGCTGACGCCGACGCGCGGCGTGGCGATGACGGGCGGGCACTGACCGAGCGCGTTCCGCAGCCGACCGTCCGCGCAAGCGACGACGCGCTGACATTGTCCGAAGCGGTCGCGGCTGTAGCCGTGCATGCAGGCTTGCGTGGGGCAGCGGCCGAACGCGTCACGCGACGTTCCGCTGGGGCAGAAGGCGAGCGGCGGCGGGACGATGTCGGGGCGGATCGCGCCGGAGACGCAGCCGCCGCCGGGCGTCACGCCCGAGCGCGGGCAGCAGAGGCCGCTCCCGAGCCGCACGCTTCCCGCCCGGCAGACCCTGGCGTTCGCCGCGACAGCATGACGCACGGACGGCGCGGCCTGCGCAAAGGCCGGAAGCCAGAACAGAAGCGCCGCGAGCGCCAACAATACACGTTTCATGCCGGCTCCCCGGGCGCGAAGGCGCCCACAATTGCCGCCTTGCCGATCCGGGCTGGCGCGGCTAATCCAAGCCGCGACACGGCTCGCTGTCGGCTCAATAACGCGGCGCGGACGGGAATCGTTTCGTAGTTTATGACCGCATGAGGGGCGCCGTCCTGCCCGAGAGGTGACGCGATGAACAAGGTCTTCCCCGATGCCGCCACGGCGATGGCGGGGCTCGTCAAGGACGGCATGATGCTGATGGCGGGCGGCTTCGGCCTGTGCGGCATTCCCGAGGTTCTGATCGAGGCGGTGCGCGACGGCGGCGCCAAGAACCTGACCTTCGTCTCCAACAACGCCGGCGTCGACGGGATCGGGCTTGGCGTGCTGCTGGAGACCGGGCAGATCGCCAAGATGATTTCGTCCTACGTCGGCGAGAACAAGATCTTCGCGCAGCTCTACCTCTCCGGCAAGCTGGAGCTGGAGTTCAACCCGCAGGGCACGCTGGCCGAGCGCATCCGCGCCGGCGGGGCGGGCATTCCGGCGTTCTTCACCAAGACCGGCGTCGGCACCATCGTCGCCGAAGGCAAGGAGATCCGCGACTTCCACAACGAGGCCTATGTGATGGAGACCGGCCTCGTCGCCGACGTCAGCCTCGTCCACGCCTGGAAGGGCGACACCGAGGGCAACCTCGTGTATCGAAAGACCGCGCGCAACTTCAATCCGATGATGGCCAGCGCCGGCAAGATCACCGTCGCCGAGGTCGAGCATCTCGTGCCGGCCGGCGAGCTCGACGCCGACCACATCCACACGCCCGGCATTTTCGTGCAGCGCATCGTGCATGTCCCGGATGCGAAGAAGCGCATCGAGCAGCGCACCGTGCGCAAGCGCGCCTGAGACGGAGCTAAAGCTATGCCCTGGACCCGCGACCAAATGGCCGAGCGCGCCGCCAAAGAGCTGCACGACGGTTTCTATGTCAACCTCGGCATCGGCATCCCGACGCTGGTGTCGAACTATATCCCCGAGGGGATGTCGGTGCAGTTGCAGAGTGAGAACGGCATGCTCGGCATGGGGCCGTTCCCGTTCGAGGGCGAGGAGGACCCCGACCTCATCAACGCCGGCAAGCAGACCGTCACCGCGCTGCCGACGACGAGCTTCTTCTCCTCGGCCGATTCCTTCGGCATGATCCGCGGCGGCCATATCGATCTCGCCATCCTCGGCGCGATGCAGGTCTCCGAGGGCGGCGACCTCGCCAACTGGATGATCCCCGGCAAGATGGTCAAGGGCATGGGCGGCGCGATGGATCTCGTCGCCGGCGTCAAGAGAATCGTCGTGGTGATGGAGCATTCGTCGAAGGACGGGCCGAAGCTCTTGCCGCATTGCGATCTGCCGCTGACCGGCGCCAAGGTCGTCGATCTCGTCATCACCGATCTCGCGGTGTTTTCAATCGATAAGCACGGCTATCGCGGCATGGCGCTGACCGAACTGGCGCCGGGCGTGACGCTGGAGGAGGTCAAGGCCAAGACGCTGGCGCATTATCGCGTGGCGCTTGGCTGATCCGTCGAGAGGCGCGCCGCAAGCGTTGAGTCCGCGTTACGCGACCTGCACCTTCGACGGCGCGACCCGCGGCCGCGTGCATTTCCATTACCCCGTCGCGCGCGAGCCGCTCTACCAGCACTTCCGCGAGTTCTGCGCGCGGCCGATGCGCCCGCGCGAGCCGCTCGCGCTGCATGCGGTCGAGGGCGCGATCTTCTTCAACCGCTGGGACAAGCGCTGCCTTTACGATGCGACCGGCGCGCGCATCGAGCCGAGCCGGCTGGTGCGATTCGCCGACGAACCCGAACCGGAATACTGGCCCTCGGAGCCGCGCATCGAGACCTTGCGCGTTCACGAGGAAATCCGCGAGCCGGTGGTTTTCCGCTCGATGTTCTTCAACCATTGGGGTCATTTCCTGCTCGAATCGATCGCGCGGAATTGGGCCGATTTCGCGCATCCCGAGATTCGCGGCCTGCCTACGCTCTATGCGATGGGCTATGGCGAAACCGCCATCGACGGCCGCTACGCCGAGTTTCTGGACCTGCTCGGGGTGCGCGCGCTGGCGCCGTTCGAGCCCGGCCGCCGCGTGCGCCTCGCCAAGTGTTACATTCCGACGCCGACGTTCTCGCTCGGCGCCTTCGCCCATCCCGCGCATCTCGAAGCCACGCACCAGGTTGCGCGCCGGCTCCTGGGGCGGCCCGCGCGCGACGACAGGCCGGTCTATTTCTCGCGCAGCGATCCCGGCCTGCGCGGACATCTGCAGCGGCGCATGCGCAATGAAGCGGAGCTGGAGGCCGAGCTGGTGCGGCGCGGCGTGCGGGTCGTGCAAATGCAGACGCTCAGCCTCGCCGAGCAGGTCGACCTGATGAACTCGCATCGCGTGTTCATCGGCGGCTGGGGCAGCGCCTTCCACAATCTGCTGTTCTGCCTGAACCCTGCCGAGGTCTCGACCTATGTGATGATCGCGCGCTGGCTGCCGCGCGATTTCGTGCTCGTCGACACCATCGTCGGCAACGAGGCGCATTATCTGTCCGTGCAGAGCCCCACGGAGACCTATAAGGAGACCCGCGAGGTCGACGTCGATGTGAGGGCGACCTTGCGCTACCTGATCGCTCAGGGCGTCGTGTGAGCCTCATTCGTCGAACAGAGCCGCCCAGCGTCGGGCTTTCGCGCGCAACTCGGCAAAGCCGACGACCGCCTCGTCGAGGTTGGCGGCGCCGGTCTTCTTGAAATTCACGATGGGCGTCGTCGCCAGCGGCGGCAAGCCCAAAAAGCGCGCCGCACGCAGCCCAACGGCCTGCGGACGGGCGGCGAGATCCTCATAGACGACGCGCAGAACGCGATGCCCGGCGAACCTCGCCGTATAGGCGGCCTGCTGCGCTTCGACGGTGGCGAAGGTGCGCAGCGCCTGCACAAGCTCGATCTCGACCATCGGCGGCTCCACGATCTCGGCCCCGCGGCCGACCGCCCATTGCTTCGTCGCCTGCGCCTGCCGCAACGAGACTAGCCGGCGAAGCAGATTGCGTCGCGTGACATGGATGATGCAGATCGAGGGATCGGCGGCAAGGATATCGGTCACCGCCTGCTGATCCTGCGCGTGGTTATAGAGCAGCTTGAAGCCGACCGACGTGTGGCCGGCGGCGGCGGATAGATCCCAGATCGCTTGCAGGAAAGCGGCGGAATTTTCCTGCCGCAGCGCGACGAGACGGGCCGTTTCCTCTGCCGGAAGCTCGAACCCCGGCAAACGTCCCTTGGCGATGACGCCGCCATTGAACAATTCGCCGCCGCAGAAGCAGCCCGCGTGCTGGTTCAGCATGCCGACGAGCAAGTTCGTACCCGAGCGTTCCGGGCCGATGACGATAAAACGCGGCGCGGGCTCAGGAGCGGCCGGCGCCCAGTATTGCCGCAAGGGCGCCTGCAGCCCGGCCGCCGCCTCGGCATGCATTTCTGGCGAGGGATAATAAAGGTTGACCAGCCGCTCGCCGCGCAAATGCGCGCCCTCGATCGGCTTGTCGGCGCGCCAGAGCTTGTGCGGGACGCCCGACGTGGACGCGCACTCGACATATTCGTCGCAATGCGCCGCGATGTCGGCCACCATGCGCTCGTTCACGAGTTGCGGGAAATCGCCGAGTACGCCTTGCAGCCCCTCGTCGTAATTCTCCCGGTAGGCCGGCGGGCGCTTCGACAGCCACAGCAGGATGCGCGGCGCCGTGACCTTGGCCAAGAGCCCCAGGAAACGCGCGACATAGTCGGCCCGCATCTCCGCGATGGTCTTCTCGAACTCCCGCCGGCTCAGCTTCTCCGCCGCCAGCGCCAGGAACGCCTCGGCGCGGATCGGCTCGGGCGCCAGCGGCGTCGTTCCCGTCAACCCGCCGCTGCCGGCGTTGTTGAACAGCGAGCAGGAGGCGCTGCGTCCCGACATGACCTGAAACACCACCGCTTCGGCGCGGTTGAGAATGTCGAGATACCGCGGCCGGTCGAAAAACGCGGGTCCGGCCCCGCCGACGCCGAGATTGAGCACGGGCGCGCCGAGCGACTCTCCGAGCAGCGTCGGGAACGGCTTGCTGACGAAGCGGCCGAACGTCTGCGCGGCGCCGACGAAGGCGATGAAGGGTCGGCCCAGATCGACGGGCGGACCGCGGAATTCGCGCTCGCCGAGCGCTTCGAGCTTGCACAGCTCGTAGTCGACCTCGCCGGCGCGATCCAAGTCCTGATAGTAATGAGCCATCCCGCTGCCCCGAACCGGCAGGCCGCTTCGACGGCCGCGCGTCGGCCTCTTACGCCGCGGGGGGCCTTGGCTTCAAGCGGGGGCGGCTCAGCCGCACAATGCGAGCTGCGGCGCCGGCGGGGCGGGAAGCGCGATGGCGACGTCGAGGCCCTTCCATTGCCGCTGCGCGCGGCCGCGCACGGCGGCGAGGAACCAACGCGGGGCGCGATGCGCCTCCCCGAGCACATTGACCAGGGTCGCGAAGGCGCCGACCGTCATGCAGGAATCGGCCTGGGCGAGCAGCCATTCCGCCTGCTCGTCGCTGAGCACGCCGGTGGGACGGGCCTGCCAGAGCGCGTAATCGGTGACCATTTCGACGAAGAAATCGGTCCATTCCGCCGCCTTCTCGATATCGGCCCGCTCGACGGCGAACAGTTCGTCGGCGGTCTCGCGGGTGACGACGCCGTCGGCGAAGACTTCGCGGCGCAGCCAAGCCACGTCGATCGACGTGACCTTGCGGCCGACGATCATGGCGGAGATGATGGAGCGGCTGCGGTCGACGATGAAAGGCATTCAGGTACTCCCGACGTTACTGGCGTCGCCGCCGCTCGTTTCGTGGAGCCATCCTCGGTCACAAAGGCTTGCGGGGTTGTGAATCCCAAACCCTTGATAGTTTTCAACCTTAAGGAGGGCTGAACGTCAGCCGGGTTCCGGCGCGCGCCAGTCAAGGCCGGGAAAGCGCGCGAAGTCGCGGTCGAAGGTGATGAAGCGGCAGCCGCGCTCGATGGCGAGCGCGGCGTACCAAACGTCGGATAGCATCGGCCCTCGGGCGTCCGCCTCGACGCTCAGGCGCTTGAATATCGCCCAATGACGCTCGCCGGGCTCAACTATTTCGCAATTGGGCTGGCCGAGCAGTTCGTCTGCGAATGCAAAGACTTCCGTGATGAGACTTGGCGTTTTGAAGCTGCGTGGGTTCGTAACGACCCGCGCGACCGCGCTCAGGGCAAGGGGCGAAATCCCGAAACGCGCGTCGCCTCCGGCAAGACCTTCAAGCCAAGCCTTGCAAATCGCGTGGCGGCTCGAATCCGCGCGAAAGGCGTGGATCAGAACGTTGACGTCGGGAAGGTCCACTCAAAACCGCCGGAGGTATTCGAGATCGTCCATCTCCTGCAACGCAGCCGAATTGTCGATGTCGATCCCCGGCATGACGCCGCCAGTCGCGGAACTGACGGGCAGGGACACGCGTCGAACAGCGCCCGGCTTTGAGCGTTCGTCAAGGACGCGGCGAAGCCCCTCTTCGATCAGCGCCGTCAAGCTGCGGCCTTCCGTCGCCGCCTTGCGCTTGGCGCGAAGGAGGAGGTCGTCGGGCAGGCGGACGGTGGTGCGCTCGGGCATATGTCACGACATATTGGGCGTGGCGTCTATATGTCAACCTTGCTTCTTCCGCTCAACTTGAACACGCCGCCCAAGCGCCCTAATCTCTTTCTTTCGCCAAGAGGAACCGCAATGGGCGCCTATTCGCTCGCGCAAGCCAAGCTGGAGCTTGATCGCCTCGTCGATGAGGCGCTGACCGGCGAGGTTGTCACGATCACCCGCGGCGGGCGGCCGGTCGTGACGCTCAACCGAACGGCGCCGGCGGAGCCAAGACTTCCCATCGACGCCGAATATATCGAGTGGATGCGCCAGCGCGCGCTGGCGCGGCCCAGTCTCGGCGCAGACTCCGTAACTCTCGTGCGCGAAATGCGCGACGAAGAGCGATGAGTTTTTACCTCGACACGAACGTCATCTACTCGTTCATCTTCGCCGACGCACATACCGTACGCATCTATGGCTGGTTGCAGAAACAATCGGCCGTGCTGTTGATCGGCGACTTTGTTCAGACGGAATTTCACGCCCTCGTCGGGCGTCGCGCTCGGGGCGGCGGCCTGACAGCACATGATGCCTCGGTCGGCGTCGCGGATTTCGACGCCTTCGTGGCGGGCCTATTCGCGGGCGAGGCGTTTTAGAGTTTCGTCAAGACGTGCAGATCCTGCATCGCTTCGATGGCGCGAACCCCCGTTTTCAGAACCGGGAGAACATTCGACCAGACGCGCTGCACATGCGCGGGATCGTGCGCGGCCAGTCCGTAGGAAGAGGTCACGCCGGAAAGACCGGGCGCCTTGTAGGCGCGATAGATCACGCCCGCCTCCTGCAAGTCCTCGGCGAAAATCTCCTCCCAGCCGGGATCGCCGCGCCGCCGTCGCACGCCCATGACGTGAGGCCCGGAGGTGGAAATCAGGGCTAGACCGCCGCGCCGCAAGACGCGCCTGATCTCGGCGAGCCAGGGCAGTTGCATCCCGATCGGCAGATGAGTCCAAACGGAAATGGAAATCACGCAGTCGAAACTTTCGTTGGGAAACGGCAGCGGCGGATCATAGGCGTTGACGCGCGTCTTGATCTCGGGCGCGGCGCGACCGAGATAAGCGATGGCGTGTTCATTGACGTCGCAGCCGTGCCACTGCGCGGCGTGCCGCCGCGCCAGCGGCAACAGAGATCGTCCGACGCCGCAGCCGAAATCGAGGATGCGGCAGTCGGGCCGGATGTCGCCGAAAAATTCGCAGAGGTAATCGCGCAGCACGGTCGCTGTCCGCGAACCCTGTACGACGAAAATCTCAGGCGTATTGCTGCCAATGAGCCGCATCTGGTCGACCGGCGGCATTTCCAGGCCATGGGTCCAGGCGAGATCGGCCGGGGACGGGTTCGCAAGCTGGTAGCGCAGGTCGAACGGCGAGTTGAAAAGCTCCTCTCCGGCTCCAGCAAAATAGACCCGCGCCGTTCTTAAACGCTCGAGCGGACGAGCGAACGCTAGGCGGAAACCGCAGTTGCGTCCGATATCGGCGCGATAGCTGTCCGCCCGGACCGTGCCGACGACCGCGCCGTCGGCTTCGATGACGAGTTCAGCGGCCTCCCCGTCTTCCGCAATCGCCCAGCCGCGAATTTCCGCGCGCGAGCAGAAGTCGATGAAGCCCTTCACGAACTCGCCTCCCGTCACGTGTCGTCAGCCGTGGCGGCGCGCCCGCCTCTAGAGCGGAATGTTGTCGTGCTTCTTCCAGGGGTTCTCAAGCTTCTTGTTGCGCAGCATCGCCAGCACCCGCGACAGCCGCTTGCGCGTCGAGTGCGGCATGATGACCTCGTCGATATAGCCGCGCTCCGCCGCCACGAAGGGCGACAGGAAGCGGTCCTCGTATTCCTTGGTGCGCTGCGCGATCTTCTCGGGATCGCCCAGCTCGCGACGGTAGATGATCTCGACCGCGCCCTTGGCGCCCATGACCGCGATCTGCGCCGTCGGCCAGGCGAGGTTGATGTCGCCGCGCAGGTGCTTGGACGCCATGACGTCGTAGGCGCCGCCGAACGCTTTGCGCGTGATGACCGTCACTTTCGGCACCGTCGCCTCGGCGTAGGCGAACAGGAGCTTGGCGCCGTGCTTGATGAGCCCGCCGTATTCCTGCGCCGTTCCCGGCAGGAAGCCCGGCACATCTACGAAGGTGACGATGGGGATGTTGAAGCAGTCGCAGAAGCGCACGAAGCGCGCGGCCTTGCGCGAGGCGTCGGAGTCGAGCACGCCGGCGAGCGCGAGCGGCTGGTTGGCGACGATCCCGATGGTCGTGCCCTCGATGCGCGCGAAGCCGGTGACGATGTTCTTGGCGTGGGTCTCCTGGATCTCGAAAAAATCGCCCTCGTCGGCGATCTTCTGGATCAGCTCCTTGATGTCGTAGGGCTTGTTCGGGTTCGACGGCACGAGCGTGTCGAGCGACATGTCGATGCGGTCGGGATGGTCGAAGCTCGGAATCGTCGGCGCCGTTTCGAGGTTCGACGACGGCAGGAAGTCGATGAGCCGGCGCATCTGCAACAGGCACTCGACGTCGTTGTCGTAGGCGCGGTCGGCGATGCTCGACTTCGTCGTATGCACCTGCGCGCCGCCGAGCTCCTCCGCCGTCACGTTCTCGTTGGTGACGGTCTTCACCACGTCGGGGCCGGTGACGAACATGTAGGAGGTGTCGCGCACCATGAAGATGAAATCGGTCATGGCGGGCGAGTAGACGTCGCCGCCCGCGCAGGGGCCCATGATGACGGAGATCTGCGGGATCACGCCCGAGGCCAGGACATTGCGCTGGAACACCTCGCCATAGCCGCCGAGCGCGGCGACGCCCTCCTGGATGCGCGCGCCGCCGGCGTCGAACACCCCGACGATGGGCGCGCGGTTCTTGACCGCCATTTCCTGGATTTTCGTGATCTTGCGCGCGTGCTCCTCGCTCAAGCTACCGCCGAACACGGTGAAATCCTTGGCGAAGACATAGACGGTGCGGCCGTTGACGGTGCCCCAGCCGGTGACGACGCCGTCGCCGGGCATCTTCTCTTCGCCCATGCCGAAATCGGTGCAGCGGTGCTCGACGAACATGTCGAACTCCTCGAACGAATCGCGGTCGAGCAGCATTTCGATGCGTTCGCGCGCGGTCAGCTTGCCCTTGGCGTGCTGGGCGTCGATGCGCCGCTGGCCGCCGCCGAGCCGCGCCAGCGCGCGGCGTTCGTCGAGGCGGGCGAGAATGTCCTTCAAGGCGGGCTCCGAACTTTTGAAGCAATAACTGCTGCATCTAGCACGCAAGCCGCCCGCGCGGAAACGTCGCCGCCGTTGGATTAAGGGATAAGGCGGCGGGTTCCCTGCGTCGCCTCCGAAAGGTCATACGCCCTCCGTCAATTCGCCCGGCGATCCTGGGAGAGGGGAGCCGGGATCAACGACGAGGGACGGACGAGATGGCGCATTCCGCTTTGACGCGCGAACATTTGCTGCAACGCTGCGACCTCGCCGGGGTCGCGCGCGTGGTTTCCGTTGGTCGCGCCAGCCCGGATTCGCCCAATCTCGCCAGACTCGTCTTCCTGCGCACCGTCAAGGGCGACAGGCGCGAAGCCGGCGGCTTCGTCCGTGTCCGCCTTCACGGCGGCGGCGCGCCGCGCGTCGAGGGCGGCCACTCGGCATGGTCGGACTGGTGGGACTATCCCGTAGGCGCGGTCGTTATGACGCATCTCGACTGGAACGGCGCCGAGCAGGTCTATCACACGACATGTCCCGGCGCGGTCGACGAAATGGCCGAGGTCGCCTGAGCCCGTGGCTCAGGCCGCGCGCTCCTGCGTCTCGGGCAGTGCGCCCATAGCCACCGCCCGGATCGCGAGTCCCGCGTCGCGATAGGCGGCGCGCGCGCGGCGTTCGACGGCGGCGATCTCAGCCGAGGGCGCGACCAGAAGCAGCGCCGCCATGTCGTCGGCGGCGCGAACGGCCGCGGGGCTGCGCCAATCCGGCGCATGGACGACGACGAAGGCATATCTGCCGTTAAGCGCCTCCAGCCGGGCGGCGATGTCCTGCGCCTCCAGCTCCGCCTCCGCAGGGAAGATGTCGAGCGAGGTCGAGAGATCGCGATGCGCGGCGAAGCCGGACGCGTCCGAATCGCGCTCGCGGTCGAACAGGTCGGGAAGCCACGCCGGGCTCGGGCCGAGATCGACGAGCGCGGTCGCGCCGCGCCGGGTCAGCCGTCGCGCCGCGACCAGCGCGGCGGGGAGCGCGCCGGCCTCGCCTGCGACCATAAGCGGCAGGCATTCCCCTTCGGCGGTATCGGCCAGCCGGTCGACGAACCGCTCCACCTCGGCCGTCCAGTCCGTCCGGTCGTCGAAGCTTTGCAGCGGCGGGTCGACGCCGAACGGCAGTTTCGGTTCGCGCCTGACCGCCGACGCGGCGGGGGCGCCGTCGCTCAGCAGGATCTTGGCGACCACGAGCCCGAGGCTGACGAACAGAGCGGCGAGCGGGGCGAGCAGCAGCGTCGGCCCTGTCTTGGGGAAGCTCGGCGAGCCCGGCGTAAGCGCGCGCGCGATGATGCGGCCATTGGCGGGCGTTGCGTTTTCCGCGCCGCGGGCCATCGCCTCGCGATATTTGGTGAGATAGGACTCCAGCTGATCGCGCGCCGTCTTGGCGTCGATCTCCAGTTCGCGCAGCTTGACCTGATCGGCGTCGCTCGAAGTGACCGTCTGCGCCTGCGCGCCGACCGCCTGCTGCAGGCTCCTGACCTGCGCGCCGGCGATGCGCGCCTCCTCCTCGAAGCCATGCACGCGCTTCACCGCCGCGGCGCGGATCTCCTGTTCGAGGCCGGCGAGCTGGCCCTGCAACTCCTTCATGCGCGGATGGCCGGGCAGCATGGTGCGGCCGAGTTCGGCGAGTTGCGCCTTGATGGCGACGCGCGAGTCGGCGTAGCGGCGCAAGGATTCGTCGTTGGCGACGCCGCCGACGTCGTCGAGCCGGCCCGAGTTGACCATTTCGCGCAGCGCCGCCGCCTTGGCTTTGGCGCCGGCCTCCGCCGCGCGTGCGGTCGCGATCTGCGTGGCGATCTCCGACAATTGCTGCGACGGCACGGCGATTCCGTTGGCGCCGGTCAGCAGGCCCGATTTGCCGCGCAGCTCCTCGACGCGGCTTTCCGTCGTCGCGACCTTCTTGCGCAGCGCGTCGATCTGCTCGGACAGCCATTTCGACGCCGTCTTCGCCTCCGCGTCCTTCGCGTCCTGCTGCGACTCCAGATAGCTTTCGGCGAGAAGATTGGCGGCGCGCGCGGCCCGCGCGCGGTCGGTCGAGGTGAACTCGAACAACAGCACCCGCGTCTTCGCCTGCGGGTAGATCTCTATGTGCTTGGAGAACGCGTCCAGCCGGCGGTCCTCGGTCTCGCTGCCGGAGAGGAACGAGAACAGGCCGCCGCCGGAGAATTCCGCCGTGTCTTCGTCCTTCAGCTTGGCGAGCGCCGCGCGTTCGACCTCCGGCGATTTGGCGGCCTCGGCCTCGCTCAGCACCGTGAGATCGTCGATGACGACTCCGGGCTCGGCGACCGCCTTTTCGGGCCGGGTGAAATAGCTCTCGCCGTTCTCCAACATGACCTTGGCTGTCGCAGTGTAGCGCGGCTTGACGACGACAACGAAACCGATCGCGGCGACGAACGCGGCGAGCGTCGGCAGCGCGATCCACCGCTTGTGCGCATAGACGGCCGAAGCGAGGCGCGGCAGATCGAGGCCTCGCGGCGCCGTCTCTTCGCTCCAATCCATCGAACGCTCCTGACGCCGCACGTCGTGATCAACGATCTATGAAAGATCAAGGTTGCCTTCCGGTTAATTCGAGGCCCGCGTCAGCCTTTCATTAACCCTACCCGATTACAAACTTGGCTCAAGTTCAGTTGAGGCGGCGTGATCTTGATGTCCATGAACCGGATGCTGGCAGCCCTGGCTTTCGCCGCGTTCGCCCTCTGCGGGTGCGCGC
>Ga0182030_10012058_pt1 | contig 17375 bp, 13 predicted proteins | sample 812S3MmetaG_FD_121299 | JGI IMG/M metagenome (GOLD analysis project Ga0182030, IMG submission 121299) | Permafrost microbial communities from Stordalen Mire, Sweden - 812S3M metaG (Illumina Assembly) | ecosystem: Environmental > Terrestrial > Soil > Wetlands > Permafrost | place: Sweden...
CGCGATCACTTCCCCTCGGATGTTTTGGTGGGGAGCGCACTGGGTTTTCTGGTGGGCCGTTTGGTGGCCCACGCCGGAGATCCCGCGCCTGTTCGCCGGGCTGCGCTGCCGAAAAGCCGGCCGGCGGGCGGCGCAGAGAGCGCGGCATCCACGGGGTCCTCTTATGTGCCACTGGATAGCTGGGTGTATACCGCCCTGGACCGGCTGGCGGCTTTGGGATTGATTCCGTCGCAGACCTCCGGCCTGCGCCCGTGGACGCGCGCGGAGTGCCGCCGCCAGTTGCGGGAAGCCGACGAAAAAGAAAGTGCCGGGCCGGCGGGAACGAGCGTGATCCTGGCGGAGCTGCATCGGGAACTGGACCGCGGCGCTGCCGCTTCGGCGGTGGTGCTGGAGTCGGTTTATGTGCGCAGCGGTGTGATTGCAGGCCCGGTATTGAACGACAGCATGCACTTCGGCGAGACCTGGAATAACGATTCCGGCCGGCCGTTCGGCAGAGGCTGGAATTCGGACGTGGGGTTCACCGCAAGGGCGCAATCGGGGCGTTTTTTCGGGGAGGTGCAGGCGGAATATCAGCGCGCTCCCGGAGAAGACGCCTATCCCGCACCGGTGCGGCAGACGGTGGCGCAACTCGACGGCATTCCCGTGGAAGACGAAGGCACGGGGCAGCCCGCCACCAGCCGCTTCCGGACCATGGAGGCGTACCTGGGAATCTCGCTCGGGGATGTGGAGATTTCAGCGGGCAAGCAAGCCATGTGGTGGGGACCGACGTATGACTCGCCGCTTTCGTTCGGCAACAACGCGGAGCCCACCAAGAACTTGAAAGTCTCCACCCAGCACCCTTTTCATCTGCCGGGAATTCTGGGGCGGCTCGGCGAAATCCGCGGCGAGTTTGTCATCGGCAAACTCGGGGGACAGCAATATACCTGGCGGCCGTGGTTCAACGCGCAAAAGCTCTCTTTCAAACTGACGCCGAACCTGGAACTGGGATTCACGCGTTGGTCCATCTTCTGGGGGGTGGGACATCCCATCACGGTGGGCAGCTTGTTGCGCAATTTCGTCTCCGTAACCAGCCCGAACGGAGCCGCCGGAGTGGGGCGAAACGACCCTGGAGACCGCAAAGGCGGCTTCGATTTCCGCTATCGCCTGCCGGGACTGCGCAACTGGTTGACCCTGTACAGCGATTTCTATAGCGACGACGACCCTTCGCCTCTGGCGGCGCCGCGGCGTGCGGCCCTGAATCCGGGCCTATACCTCACCCGGGTGCCGGGGATTCCACGGTTGGACTTCCGCGTGGAAGCCCCATCCACCACACCGCTGGGGACCGACGTTGGCGGCCAGTTTATCTATTACAACAACCAATACCGCAGCGGAAACACCAACTATGGCGATCTGCTGGGAAACTCCGTGGGGCGCGACGGCCGAGCACTCGAAGGTTGGGTGGCCTACCACCTGTCGGCGCGCGACAAGATCGAGCTGGGCTACCGGCAGTTGAAGGTCAGTCCCGCGTTTCTCCCCGGCGGCGCCACGCAGTCGGACGCAACCATAAAGACTTCGCTGACACTCGCCGATGGTTGGTATGTGAGCGCGATGTTTCAGTACGAGCGGTTTTGGATACCTGTGCTGGGCGGGCCACAACGCAATATCAGCGGCTGGCTGCAATTGACTTGGGAGCCGAACTGGCAAATTTTGCCGTGACGACGGCAAGAAGGAAATGGTGAAAGTGAATTCATCTGGCAATACTTCTCGCGCCGGCCGCATGCCGGCAATGCTCCTCGCGAGCGTGGCGCTAGCCCTGGTCCCGCACACAATCCGGGCACAGCAGCAGCCGCTGGGCGCAGCCGCCGGGGCGCCGCAAGCATCGCCGGCCGCCGACCTGGCGCAGCAGTGCAGCGGGCCGCTGGCGAGTCTGTTGCCGGCGTGTCAGGAAGCCAAGAGCGTTCTGGATCTGTCTGCCGGCAGGCATTTGCCCGCCGATCTTTCGCTGCCGCCGGTGCGGCAACATGAGGCTAAGCAAGTGGTCACTCTCCCGCCGGCGATCGAAACGCCGGCCGAGGCGCCGCCGGCGCCCCCCACGGAGTTCCAGCATTTCGCGGCGTCCCTGGTGGGGCAGGAGCTGCCAATTTTTGGGGCCGGCCTCTTTGAGCATGTGCCTACCACGTTTGCGCCGTTGGACAGTGTGCCGGTGACATCGGACTACGTCATCGGTCCCGGAGACGAACTGCAGTTGCGGGTTTGGGGCCAGGTAAACCTCGACCTCGAAATGACCGTGGACCGCGCCGGAGCGGTCTTCATCCCGCAGGCGGGCAACATTCACGTGGCCGGCGTGCAGTACCAGCAATTGCAGGGCTTCCTGCGCTCCGCGCTTCAACGGGTATTCCGGAATTTCGATCTCGCCGTCAACATGGGGCAGTTGCGGTCGGTGGAAATCTTCGTGGTGGGGCAGGTGCGCCGGCCGGGAACTTACACGGTCAGTTCCCTGAGCACGCTGGTCAACGCTCTATTCGCATCCGGCGGTCCTTCGCCGCAGGGCTCCATGCGCCACATCCAGGTAAAGCGGAACGCGCAGGTGGCCACGGAATTCGATCTCTACGACCTGCTCCTCGAAGGCGACAAATCGAAAGACATTCGGCTGCTTCCCGGGGACGTGGTCTATGTTCCGCCCGTGGGCCCGCAGGTAGCGGTTGCGGGGAGCGTCAAGAACCCGGCGATCTACGAACTGCGGAACGAAACCAATGCCGGCGATGCGATCCGGATGGCCGGCGGTCTCTCGGCCGTCGCCGACGGCCAGCACGCCACGCTGGAGCGCATCCACCAGCGCAGTTCGCTGGAAGCGCTGGAATTCCAACTCGACCCGCATGGCTTGGCGATGGCTGTCGGCGACGGCGACGTGCTGCATGTGTTGACCGTTTCGCCGCGTTTTTCAAACGCCGTCACGCTGCGCGGCAACGTCGCCAATCCGGGCCGCTTTTCCTGGCACAGCGGCATGCGCCTGCGGGACATCATTCCCGACAAGGATTCGCTGGTAACGCGCCAATATTGGACCAAGCGCAACGCCCTCGGCTTTGCGCCGCAGGAGGCCAGCGTCCCGGCCGAGCCCGACGCCGAAAGCAACCGCAAACCAACGCCGACCTCGATTAGCGACTCGGTGCCGGACATCAATTGGTCGTATGCCGTGATCGAGCGGCAAAGCCCGGGCGACTTAAGCACCGAACTGCTGGCGTTCCACCCCGGCAAACTGGTGCTGCAAGGGGATCAGAGCCAAAACCTGGAGTTGCGTGCCGGAGACGTAGTGACGATTTTCTCGCAGGCGGACATTCGCGTGCCGATATCGCAGCAGACGCGGATGGTGCGCCTGGAAGGCGAATTCAATGCCGCCGGGATCTACGCCGTGCGGCCGGGCGAGACCCTGGGGCAACTCATCGAGCGAGTGGGCGGCCTGACGCCGCAAGCCTATCTGTACGGCGCGGAGTTTTTGCGGGAATCGACGCGCGTCGATCAGCAGCGCCGGCTCGACGAGTTTGTCGGCGAGTTGGAGAAAGACGTGGAACAGAGCGCAACCCTTCAGACCAGCAGCGCCGTGACAACTGAGGAAACCGCTGCCGTGACCGCCAAACTGGAGGCCGAACGCCGGGTTGTCGAGCGCATGCGGGCGGTCAAAGCCACGGGCCGGATCGTCCTGAACCTGGAACCTGGCGATACCGGCCTGGCGAAACTGATGGATCTCACGCTGGAAGACCAGGACCGCTTCGTGGTCCCGGCCCGGCCGGCGACCGTGAATGTGCTGGGCGCGGTCTACAACCAGAACTCCTTCGTATACCAATCCGGGCTGCGAATTACGGACTATCTGCGCCAGGCCGGCGGCGCGACGCGCGACGCCGACAAGGGACGGACCTTCGTAATCCGCGCAGACGGCTCGGTGGTTCCCAAGCAGGGCAACAGCGGGATGTTCACGGCCTCATTCGAGTCGGCGCGGCTGAACGCGGGAGACTCGGTCGTCGTTCCGGAAGCGATTTTCAAGAATACGTTCCTGCGCGGCCTGCGCGACTGGACGCAGGTATTCACGCAGTTCGCATTAGGAGCGGCGGCGATTAATGTCCTTCGATAGATGCGCCAGAGAGAAAGAGCCGTCATGTTACTGGAAACAAGCATAGAATCCACAAACCGCCATGCGGCGCCGCTGCCGGTTCGCCTGCATCGCGAGGAAGACGTACCGCTGGGCGAACTGCTGACGGCGCTATATGCCCGCAAACGGCTGATCGCAGTGGTGACCCTCGCGGGCGCAATTCTCTCGGCCGCGATCGCGCTGCTCTTGCCGGCCCGGTATAGCGCCGAAGCCGTAATCATGCCACCCCCGCAGGAGGATTCCATCGCGTCGGCGGTGCTCGGACAACTCGGCGGGATGGCCAGTCTGGGGGAGCGCAGCCTGGGCTTGAAAAGCCCGTCGGACATCTACGTGGGCATCGTCAAAAGCCGGACGGTGGCCGATGCCATCATCGAACGCTTCCATCTCAAGAGCCTCTACGGCGAGAAAACCATGGATGACACCAGACGCCGCCTGGCCGGGCGGTCGGAGATCGACGCCGGGAAAGACACCCTGATCAAAATTGCGGTTGAAGACGGCGACCCCAAACGCGCCGCCGATCTTGCCAACGCCTACGTGAAAGAACTCTATCGCCAGAACAGCCACCTCGCGCTGACCGAGTCCGCGCAGCGCAGGCTGTTCTTCGAGCACGAGTTGGCCACGGAAAGAGAAGCCCTTGCCGGCGCCGAGGAAGCGCTGAAGCGCTCGCAGCAGCAAACCGGGATGCTCCAGGTGAACACGCAGGTGGAGGTCGCCATTCGCGGCATCGCGGAACTGCAGGCCGAAATCGCGTCCCGCGAAATCGCCCTGAAGACGCTGACGGTGGCCGCAACCGAAAACAATCCCGAGGTGATTCAACTGAATACCGAACTGAACGGCATGCGCGAGCAGTTGCGGCAGCTCGAAATGGCGCGCAACCGCGCGGGCAATCCACTCATACCGACATCCAGCATCCCCCAGTTGGGATTGGACTACGTGCGCCTCCTCCGGGAATTGCAATATCACGAAACGTTATTCGAACTGCTGGCAAAACAATTCGAGGCCGCCAAAATTGACGAGGCGAAGCAGGCTCCGGTCATCCAGATTGTCGATCAGGCGGTACCCGCGGACAAGAAAAGCTGGCCTCCTCGCGCCTTGCTCACCGCCGCTGGGGCATTGACGGCGTTGGCCGGCGTCTGCGGCCTGGTTTTGGTCCGCAGGCGGGACGCTTTCGGGCCGGCTAACCTGAACGGGATTGCGGGAACTCAGCCAGTGTCCTGAGCGGGGGAGCCGCGACTTAGAGCCATGAAACGCCTGCATGAATTCCTGCTGTACCTGATGGTGATCCTGACACCGTTCCAGGATACTTTTCTGCGGGAGCCTCTCCGGCAATTAGGGGCATCCTTCGCGGTGCTGCCGCTTCTGGCCCTTGTGGCGATCGATTGTGTGAACTGGCTAGCCTCCGAAGAGCGGCGGGTAAACCTGAAGTGGGTGGCGATCGGTCTCTATGCCCTGCTCTTAAACGCACTGGCGTTAACCCTCTCCGGCACGGAATGGAACGGCGTAAACCTTCTTCTCAAAGTACCGAACGTGTTTTTCTTGACCGCACTGGCGCTGTATGTGGTTTTCCGCCCGAAATGGATCGAGTTGGATCATTTGGGTGCGGCGGTCAAGATCGCCTTTGGAATCGCGGTGGTGGGCGTGCTGCTGGGTGACCTAAACCTTCTCGGTCTGCGAGGCGTGGTCGACAATCCAATTCTACACCGCACCATCAACCCCGATACCCGATGGCGCGGGTTGACCTCGGAAGCCAGCACGCTCTCCTTAAGTCTGGGGAGTCTCGGGCTGCTGAGCGCGGCGTTGTCGCGGGGCATCGCGCGAGCTCTCTTCCTTACTGCCACGGTCTTCCTGCTCTGCGCGGGAGCGTCGAAAGGGGCCATCCCGGCGATGCTGGCGGTGGGCATCGGGTTGATCGTATTCAGCACCGGCAATCGATTTTGGGCAGCCGCCATTACCATCCTGCTGCTGCCGGTCGGGTATTTCGGATACCAGCGGGTTCAAATCCTCTCCGCGACGGACGCGCTTTCGCAAACCACCACGGCCGCCACCAGGGCGACGGTGGTCGTCTGGGCGATTGACGTGATCGCCCGCAATCCGCTGGGCGTCGGATTCAGCGGCTTCTACCCGGCGCTGTCGCGGCAGCTTCCGGACGCTATCGACACGGTATCGAAGATCTCACCGGTCCCGCTGAACTTCGAGGAAGTCCTGGGATACGTGACCTCGGGAGACAATGCCAGCTCCAAAACCTTGTTATTCAATTATGGCGCTTACTTTGGCATCCCCTTTCTGATCGTGTTTGCGGTTTTCATCGTCCGCTTGATGCGAGCTTGTGTTCGCGGCCATCAGCCTCTATTATTGGCGACGCTTTTGTATGTGACGGTCGCCATCAGTACTTACAATGATCCCATTACTTACTACTCGACATTCGTCATCTACGGTGTTGGATGGCAGTTTTACCGGTCGGTTACGCCTCCTGCACGTAGTCTCGGACTTCCCCTACCCGCCGGTTCACGGGGCTAGAGTGGACATCTGGGGAAGGGTCCGCGCCCTGAGCGAACTGGGGCACGAGATCGATCTGGTCGCCACCGTCAAGCGCGCTCCGGAAGCCGCCGACCTGCGCGCCGTAGCGGCCCGCGCACGCCGCATCTACCTCGTCGATCGAGTCCGTTCTTATCCCGCGGCCCTGGGCCTCCGGTCATTCCAGGTCGCCAGCCGGAAGCCCCTTGCCCGTCTGCCCCTACATGGCGAATATGACGCCGTCCTGCTGGAATCCGAACTGGTCGCGCCGATTTTGGAAAACCCTGCGCTGCGCTCGCAGCGTGTGGTGGTCAGGGTCCACAACGATGAGGCTTCGTTCTCCCTGGCGATTGCGAGAAGCGTTTCCAACCCGGCGCTGAAAGCGTTTCACATGGCCGAGGCATGGCGGGTTGGACGAACCTCCCGCCGGGTTTTCGATCGAGCCGACCGCCTCTGGTTCATTTCGCGGGAGCTACGCGACGAGTGGGCCGCGCAACGCCCGGAATCGTCCGGAAAGGCCTGTTGGCTGCCGGCCCCGATCGACTTGACCGATCTTCGCAGAACTCCCCTCGACGGCCATCGGGTTCTCTTTGTGGGGAATCTGGTAGCACCCACCAATGTAGAAGCGATTAACTGGTACCTTCGCAGCGTTCATCCCCGATTACTGGAAGTCGACGGTTACGAGTTCACGATCGCCGGCGCGCTTCTTGGCGGTTCCATGCCCCGCACTTTGGAACTCGATCCCTCCGACAGGCACGTTCGGCTGGTCACCGATGCGCCCAACCTCTCGCCGTATTACGAGGCGAGTTCCGTTTTCGTAAATCCCATGAGAAATGGAGGAGGCGTAAAGCTGAAGACGCTCAACGCAGTCGCCCATGGATTACCGGTAGTGACCACTGCGGTGGGAAATGCAGGCACCGGATTCGTCGACGGCGCCGAGGTGCTGGTGCGCGATTCTGCGGACGCGTTCTCGCGAGCGGTTCGCGACCTGCTCCTCGATAGCCGCAGACGGAGAGAATTGGCGGCCGCCGGCCAGGCATTTCTGCTCGCGAAGTACGACCATAAAGCCCGCCTGGCAACGCAACTTGGCAATCTTGCAGCCCACCGCGGCCAGGGGGCGCGCATATGAGGATACTTCACTTAGGCAAGTTCTATCCTCCTGCCTTCGGCGGAATGGAGTCCCATCTTGAGTTATTGGCCGAAAGGCAGCAGCGATCATGCGAGGTGACGGCGATGGTAGCCGGCGGGCACCGGCGGACTTCCACGGAAACGCGCAACGGCGTCCGGGTAATCCGGGTGGGAACCTTATGTACGCTCTCCCGCGCGCCTATATGCCCAGGCATGGCGCGCCAGATTTCTCTCCAGGAAGCCGACATTGTGCACCTTCATCTCCCCAATCCGGGAGCGGTATTGAGCTACCTGGCGAGCGGTCACCGGGGGCGGTTGGTACTGACCGAGCATGCCGAGGTGTTCGGCAGGCCGGTGCTGAAGAGGGCGTTCGTTCCGTTTCTCCGCAGCGCGCTGAATCGTGCCGCGGCCGTCATTGCCACCTCTCGCGCCTGCTTGAATCAGTCTTCCGTACTGGCGGCCTGTGCCGGTAAGTGCCGCGTCATTCCGCTGGGAATCGAGCCCCCACGGCGCCAGGCGGGCAGCAGCGCCGGAATGGCAGCGCTCCGTTCCCGCTACGGAAGCCCGTTGATCCTCGCGGTGGGGCGGCTGGTGCCGTACAAGGGTTTTGTCTACCTGATTGCGGCCATGAGAAACCTCAGCGCTTCGCTGGTGATCGTGGGCGACGGTCCGGAGATGGCGCACTTACGCGAGGCCGCCAGGGACTGCGGCGTCGCCGGCAGCGTCCACTTTGCGGGGTCGGTGCCCGGCGAAGACATTGCGGACTATTTCCGGGCCGCCGAGATATTCGTGCTGCCGTCGATTGAAAGCCGCGAGTCTTTCGGCATCGTGCAACTGGAGGCCATGGCATACGGGAAGCCGGTGATCAACACGTCATTGAACTCCGGGGTTCCCTATGTGTCGCTGGACGGGGTTACCGGCTTTACAGTGGCGCCGCGCGACAGTGAGGCCCTGGCTGCGAAGATTCAGAGGTTGCTCGACAACCCGTTGTTGCGGGCCAGATTCGGCGAGGCCGGGAGGCGGAGAGTCGAAGAAGAGTTCAGCGCCGACCGGATGGCGCAGCGGACCCTGGATCTCTACCGGGAAATTCTGCAGAACGGCCGCGCGAAGACGGTTCCACCGGCCTACGCGGCATTTCGCAGCCAGGCGCAGCCGGCGGAAGGCGGAGAGCGCCCCGCCGTCCCGGTGGGCGCTTGGGGATCTTCCGAAAGGGGCGAAGATGTCGTTTCCGCGAAGCACTTCTGATTGTCTGCCGCGGCGCGGCCGTGAGGCGCGGGGCCGGATGGGCCTGGTTTCCACCTCGCGAACTGCCCTGCGCACCGGTCTCGCGCGCAACATCGGATCTCTCTATGTGATCCAGTTCGTTTTGTACCTGGTCCCACTGATGACGTTGCCGTGGCTGGCGCGCGTGTTGGGGCCGTCCGGGCTGGGCATACTGGCCACTGCCCAGGCGTTCGGCAGTTGTGTCACGCTCCTGGTCGAGTATGGATTCAGCTTCTCGGCGACCCAACAGGCGGCCATCCATCGCCGGTCGCCCGAGCGGCTATCGCGGTTGGTCGCCGGAGTCCAGGGAGGCAAAGCGGTTCTGTCCCTGGCGGCGTTCGCCGCTGCGTTCGCCGCGCACTTTTTCATTCCGGCGGCGCGGGGTAACGACGGTGTCTTCGCGGCGGCCGTCGCGGCCGCGGCCGGTCAGGGCTTCGGAATGACCTGGTACTTTCTGGCGCTCGAACGAATGCCCGCCATGTCGGCCATCGAATCGAGCCTGCGGGTGGCTGCCGCCGCCGCCATCGTGTTGCTGGTGCGATCTCCGCGGGATCTTTGGAAGGTGTTCGCTCTCCAGGGGGCGGCATCGTGGTCTGCCGCCTTCGTGGGCGCCTGGCTGGCACGGCGCGACGCGCCCTTCCGCCGGCCCACGGCGGCGCTGATTCGCGAGGCGCTCGCCAACGGCCGCGCGGCAGTGTTCTTCCGGGTCGCGGAAACCTCGTATACCAGTTGCAACTCGCTGCTCCTCGGGTTCTTCTTCCCCGCAGGAGTGGTCGGTCTCTTCGCCGGAGCGGAAAAGATTGCGCGGGGGTTTCTGGTCGCGCTCCTCGACCCTATGCAGCGATCGATCTATCCGGGCGTCGCCCAGGCTCTGGCGGATTCCCGTGTCGCGGCTGCGAGACTCGTGCGCACTGGCGCCGCGGTCACCGTATCGCTCGCCGCCCTGGGTTCCCTCGCGGTCTTTGCGGCCGCGCCGCAGGTGATCCGGCTGCTGCTCGGGCCCGGCTACGAGGCCGCCGTGCCGACCTTGCGCATCCTGCTGGTGGTGCCGGTCGCCGTGGCCTTTAAGTGGTCGATCGGCTTCAACTGGATGGTGCCGATTGGAGATTCCCGCACATTCAACGCGGTCGTGGCCGGCTCGGCAGCGCTCCATTTGCTGGCGGCATTTGTGTTTGCCCGCGCGTGGGGCCAGGTTGGCATGGCCGCCGCGGTCGCGCTGACGGAGGTATTCATTCCCCTGTCCGTTTATGTTCTCTTGCGCCGGCGCGATACGGACCCGTTCCACCTGGCCCGGCAAAGAACCTACCCGGAGTTCGCATATGATTCAAAAACAGAAGTGCATTGTCATTGACATCGACGGAACCCTCTGCCCCATCAAGACAGCCGGGGAGAGTTACGCAGACCTGCGCCCCTACGCCGACATGGTTCACCTTCTCAGGGATTACCGGAACGCGGGTTTCTACATCATTCTCACGACTTCCCGCAACATGAAGACGCATGACGGGAATCTCGGCCGGATCATGGCCAAAACCGCCCCAGTGGTTTTTGACTGGCTAAGCCGGCATGACATTCCGTACGACGAGATCCACTTCGGGAAGCCCTGGCCGGGCAGCGGCGGCTTCTATGTCGACGACCGCGCCATTCGCCCCTCGGAGTTCCGCCGGCTGAACCACCAACAGATCGAACAACTACTCGCCCATGAACAAGTTACTTCTGCTGCCTAGCGCGCGGCTGGTTCCCGCGGAACTGCGGGTCGATTTCGGAGAGATCCCGTCGGGGATGATTCCTTTGAATTCGCTGCCGGCGCTTCATCATATTGCCCAACCCTACGCCGCGGCCGGTTACGATGTCGTGATCGCGGTACATGAACGCGCCCGGGCAATCGAAGAGTATGTCGCACGCTGTCCGGGCCTGCGCGCCCGAACGGTCGATGTGGGAGCGACGGGATTGATCGGGGAAACCGTCGCCACGGCGCTGCACCGCCTCCGCGAGATGCCCGCGCAGCTAGTCATCAATTTCGCCGACACGCTCCTCGACGATCTCGTTCCCGCCGCGGATGCCGTCTGCTTCAGCGAAGTCGAAGAACTGTTCCGCTGGACCGCGTTCGAGGCGGACGAGCGGGGCGTCATCGAGCGCGTCTTTGAGAAGAACCAATTGAAGCCGGCGCCCGCAGGCCGGGTTTTTGTGGGCGCATTCGGGATCTCGGATCCAGGCCGTTTCCTGGGCATCCTCGACCGCTGTCTGCGGCGCGCCGATGCGCCGGTCGATCCATTCTGGCGCGCGGTGGTGGAATACCACAACACCCTGCCGCCGGAGCGCCGGCTGCTGCGGCAAGTCGCCGACTGGAGAGATTTCGGCCACCTGGACACCTACTATGCGACGCAGCGGTCGTTCTTCCTCAATCAGCGTTACTTTAACAGCGTGTCGGTCGACCTGGGCCGCGGCGTGCTGCGCAAAGCCAGCGCGCATTCCGAAAAACTGGCGCGGGAAATCGAATGGTACCTGGCGTTGCCGGCGGAACTGCAATACCTGGGGCCGCGGGTCTTCGGGTATCGCAAGGACCCGGGCGAGACTTCGGCCGAAATGGAGTTTTACGGCTACCCTGCGCTGAACGACGTATACCTTCACGGAGCCTGGGATCCAGGGGTATGGGGACAGGTGCTGGGCGCCATCGGGCGGGCCATCGATGGCATGCGGCAGTACAAACAGCCAGCCGGCGCGAAGGCGCGGCGGGAGGCCCTTCGTTCCATGTACCAGGCCAAGACCGTGGAGAGGCTTGGCCCAATCCTTACCGACCGCCGTTTCCGGGTTTTCACGGAGGGCACCGTACGGATCAACGGGCGCGAGTGCATGGGGCTGGGGCGGTGCCTCGCCGTGTTGCCGGAGGTGATGGAGCGCAGCGGAGTCTCCGATCCACCCGAATTCACCATCATTCATGGCGATCTGTGCCTCAGCAACGTCCTCTACGACCGCCGGAGCGGTTTTGTGCGGCTGGTGGATCCGCGCGGCTCCTTCGGGGCGAGCGGGATTTTTGGCGATCCGCGCTACGACCTGGCGAAACTGAGCCACAGTTTCCACGGCGACTACGATTTTTACGTGAACGGTCTGTTCGGGTTGGAGGTCTCCGAAGACGGCGTCGAATGCCGGCCCTTCCGCAGCCCCCTGCACGAAACCGTCCGTCAGATGTTCGACCATTGGCTCCTGCGCCGGGAACGCGCACACTATCGAGCCATCCGTCTGATCGAGAGTCTGTTGTTTTTGAGCATGGCGCCGCTGCATGCCGACCGTCCCCGGTCGCAACTGGCGTTTCTGGCCCGCGGGCTGGAACTGTTCGACCGCGCCGTCAGGACGGCCGCGGCGCCTTCGATAGAGGTTTCGAGCGATGCCGGGAGTCACGACGAACATTATTATTACGATGGCCGGTAACGGCGACCGTTTCCGGAAGGCGGGCTACACGCTTCCGAAGTTCAAGATCGCGGTGCGCGGGCGGACGCTGTTTACCTGGGCGCTCCTAAGCCTGCGCCACTTTCTGGAGGCCGGCGCCGAAGTGATATTCGCCGCCCGTCCGGAGCACGATCCGGAGGCGTTCCTGGCACGCGAGGCGGCTGCCCTGGGCATCGGCCGGCGCCGCGTAGTTCTCATTCCGCAAGCCACCGACGGGCAGGCAACCACCGCCCTGATTGCCGGCAGCGCGCTTTCGGACCACGCGCGCCCGGTAGCGATCTATAACATCGACACGTATGTGGAGCCCGAGTTCCTGCCCGTGGCCGAAGCCCGCGGGAACGGCTGGATCCCGTGTTTCGCGGGAGACGGGAATGGCTGGAGTTTCGCGCGGGCGGCGGAGGATGGCACGGTCGAAGAGTTGGCGGAGAAGCGCCGCATCTCGCCGCACGCCACCGTGGGCCTCTACTGGTTTCGTTCCTTCGAACTGTACCGGGAATGCTACCGCGAGCACTTCGCCGGGCCTACCGAACGCCCCGGGACGGCGCCGGCGGAGCGCTACATCGCCCCCATGTACAACACGCTGATCTCGCGATACGGAGGCGTGCACCTGACTGCCATCCCCAAACACGCCGTGCATCCTCTCGGCACGCCGTCGGAAGTGGAGGCATTCCAACTATGAGGGGGCGAATGGCCGTCCTCATCCCGGTGCGCAATGGCGGGAAATGGCTGTGCGATTCGGTGCGCTCGTGCGGCGCCGCCCAACTCGCCGGCGATGAGGCGGAAGTGCTGGTGTTGGATAACTGTTCGGACGACGGAGCACCCGCCGCGTTGCCTTCCGTAGTGGGCCGCTCGATGCCGGTTCGCGTGATCCGCAACGAGCGCGACCTGGGGCGGGTCGGCAACTGGAACCGCGGGGTCGCGGCCGCTCGCGAGCGCGGCTTCGAATTCGTCACCTTTCTGTTCGCGGGCGATACCTGGGTAGCCGGCGAGGCGCTGCGGGAATTGCTCGATCTGATGGGGACGAGCGGGTCCGACCTGGGTCTGGCGCCCTATCTGACGGTCGACGAGAACGGGCGCACGCTGCGGCGCTCGGCGCGCATTTCGTTTCCCGGAACTTGCAAGGTCTTGTCCTCCGAAGAGCTTTTCGCGGCCATGATGCGTCGCGGCCATTTGCCCATTACGCCGCTGCAGGCCAATATCTATTGCTTGCGAAGCGACGGTCTGCCGCGTTTTGACGAGCGCCGGCCACTGACCACCGACATGGATGCGACGGTCGAGTACCTGGCGCGCCGTGCGGCGTCCATATCTCTGACGGCCCGGCCTTTCTGCGCCTGGCTGGCCCGCAAAGGCAGGGTGTTCTGTTCCTCGGGCCTGGAATCGTTCATGGCGGACCATTTTCGACAACTGCGGCACGCCGAGGAACTGAGCGATTGCCCGCTCGACTGGACGCGGGCGAAGTCGGTCTTCCTGCTCGGCTATCTGCGGAACTGCCTGACTTTCGGCGGATGGCGGCAAATGCCACATTTGCTGCGCTCCGCGTTGGCGCAGGCTGGTTGCGAGCCGGGTACCATTGACCCGGTCGATCTGGCCGGGCTGGCGATTCGCCGGCTGGCCATGGGGCGAAGTAGTCTGCATTTGGCCTAATTGAATTGGCTCGTACTGCCGATCCATAGATGTAAGGCGGGGCGGTGGGCTTCCGGGCCAGAGGACGAGAAACTGATGCGAGTGGTCACAACATGAGAGCAACGGAAATGGCTGCCGGCTATGCGGCCGACGCGCGGATCGACCCGCAGCCTAGAATCGGCACCGTTCCAGCGGCCTTCGTACAGTTCCGCAGAGATTGCGCGATCGGTCTGTCGCTCGCCAACCTGATTTTGTTGCGGGATTGGTCCGGACTGTTGACCAAGGGCCCGAACCTGGGCTATACGCTTCGGCATCCGCCGCGCCCGGTGGACTTCGCCGCCGCGCTTCTCAGCGTTTGCCTGCTCGGCGCGCTTTTCTGCGCGGCGGCCACCATCGCGCGGCGCTCCGCGCGGGGGCGCGTGGCTCTGAAATGGGGAGCGGTGCTGGCCATCGCACTGCCTATCAATGCGGTCAGACAGGTGCTGGCCAACTCGGGGGCTGCCAATTTGGGGGCGGCCACGCTTCGCAACCGCGGCTGGCAGGGCGTGGCGGTCGCCGGGTTGGCTGTGGCGTGCCTGGCGGCCGCCGCGATGGTGGTTTGGCGCGATCGCATAGCGCGCGCGGTGTCGGCCGCGCTGCTGGTCAGTTCACCCTTCGTATTGGTGACGTTTTCCCAAGCGGCGATCGGAATTCTGCGTTACGACCCCGCTGCCTATGCCGACAAAAAACTGGCCTCCCCAGTACAGACCGGAACCCCCCAGCGGCGGATTCTGTGGCTGATCTTCGATGAGATGGATGAGAGGCTCACGTTTGTCAATCGCGACCCTGCTTTGCGGCTTCCGGAGTTGGACCAGTTTCGTGCGGAAAGCTTCTCGGCCACAGATGCCCGGTCGCCGGCTCGCGCCACGCTGCAATCCCTGCCATCGCTGCTTACCGGCGAGCAGGTGACCGGAGTCCGGGTCCTGGCGCCGGACGATCTGCTCCTGACTTACAGTTCGGGCAGAACCGCGCACTGGCAGTCGGAGCCCAACGTGTTCTCGCGGGCCCGCGACGCCGGCTTCGACAGCGCGCTGGCGGGCTGGTACCACCCCTATGGCCGTATGCTGAACGACAACCTGACCGAGTGTGCCTGGGTGGAACTGCCGAACCTTTATAACAGCACCGGCGACACGCTGGCTGAAGTCGCCGCCGGACAAATCCGCAGCGTGATGGAGACCACGTTGCTGTCTCCATTCGGGCAATCGCTGGCCACGCGCCATCAAGTGCGCAACTATCGCACGATCCTGGCCGCGGCTCTGGCATATGCCGCCAACCCCCGGCTGGGCGTGGTATTCGTGCATTTTCCGATTCCGCATCCGCCCTATATCTATGATTCGCGCACCGGCCGGTTCGATCTGAGCAACTCTCCGGTGCACGGCTATATCGATGCACTGGCGCTGGCCGATCGAACCTTGGGGCAACTGCGCCGGGCCATGGAATCGGCCGGACTTTGGGAACGCACCGCGGTTCTGATCAGCGCCGATCATGGCTACCGCGCCACACGCAGCGTGGACGGAGGGAGAATTGCCGACCGCTGGGTGCCGTTTCTGCTCAAGCTTCCCGGCCGGCACGGGCCTTATGAATACCGTCTCCACCTGGAGACTGTACGCTCGGCCGTCCTGATACTGGACATTTTGGAAGGGAGAGTCGCGACACCTGCCGATGTGGCAATGTCGCTCGCCGGACCGCGTCCGCAACATGCGGCCAGTATCGTGCGGTATGTGGAATAACGCTATGAAAATAAGTCGATCTCAAATCGTCTCGTGCGCCCGCGCGGTTGCGGGCCTGCTGGTGGTGCAGCTTCTGCTGTTAGTCTCCACCGAACGCCCTGCCAAGGCGTATGTCGACCCTGGTTCGGGGGCTCTCGTCTGGCAGGGCATGCTTGCCGCGCTGGTCGGTACAGCGTTTTACCTGCGCCGAATCGCCGGCTGGGTAAAGACCAGGTTTATCAAGGGGAGAGAGGACTGAAATGGCTCTGGCCCGAATGGGTCCGGAGTTGGTTTTGACACTGATGTCCAGTTGGTGGTTGATCCTCTTCAACCGGTTGGCCGACTGGCTCCGGATCATGGCCGTGGTGTGGGCGTCGATATTCAGCGCCATGCAGGTCGGCCCCGTCAGCCACGGCGGCATCCTGGTCACCACGAATCAGTTTCTGCGTCCTTCCGGTCCGCGAGTCGAGTTTTCCGGCAGCCCTGCCGACCTCGCCGTCACCGCGGGCATCACTCCCGGTTACCCGGCGCCGGCCTCCATGGTCGCAGATAACGACCTCGCGCCAGGGCAAATCGTGCAGGCGATCTCCGCCAGCGCGTTTTGGCCGGCGAGCGCAATCCGGGTGACCGAGGACGACGCGCAGAATGGCGTCGACCACGTCGACGGCCACCGCACTCTCTGCCTGGTGGCCAGCCCGTACGCCCGCCGCGGAGTGGTCGACTCGACCTCCTACAACCAGACCAGCATCGTCCGCACGATTGACGACCTGCTGGGAATGCCGCCCATGAATAAGTTCGATGCGGCCGCTCTCCCGATGCGATCGGTATTTGCCACCGTTCCGGACACAACAACTTATATCGCATCGCCCAACCTCACTCCGCTGGCGCGCGTCAACCCTCCGGCCGGTTCCCTCAAGGGCCGGGAGCGAAAAGCTGCGTTCGCGTCGCTGAAGATGGATTTCGTGCATCCGGATGCCGCACCCGAGAACGAGCTCAACCGCATTCTCTGGCATGCCGCCGAGGGCTGGAGCAAGCGGTTTCCAAAGATTCCCCATCGACCCGCATGCAAGGTGGACGACGATGATCGCTGACGACTACGAACTCACTCCAGCCGCGGAACTCATTTCCGCTTCCTTTCGGGATCCGGCGGGCCGACTGTTCCGGCACGGCGACCGGATCTTACGGGCGGTCAATTCCGCCGGGATGGCCGGCGTAAACACTTTTCTGGACTCGCCGCAGGCAAACCGTCTCATCGGGGCCGGCCGGGTGATCGGAACCCGCCGGCTGGCCGCCGCCGAAGCCGGCGAAATTCTTCGCGACCGCAACGTCGCCGCGTTGTCCCAGGCAACCCCGTGTGAAGCGCTTTTGGAACATGATCGCGTCGCATTTCCCAGCTTTCCCTACGAATGGCCGCCGGAAATGCTGTACCAGGCAGCCACGCTCACTCTCGACCTGGCGCTACGCTTGCAGCCGGACGGTATCGGGTTGAAAGACGCGACCCCATACAACGTGCTCTTCCGCGGCCCGGAGCC
>Ga0182030_10012059_pt1 | contig 17375 bp, 7 predicted proteins | sample 812S3MmetaG_FD_121299 | JGI IMG/M metagenome (GOLD analysis project Ga0182030, IMG submission 121299) | Permafrost microbial communities from Stordalen Mire, Sweden - 812S3M metaG (Illumina Assembly) | ecosystem: Environmental > Terrestrial > Soil > Wetlands > Permafrost | place: Sweden...
CGTATCCGCCCATAGATATCCACTGAGTACATCCCTCCGGTGTTCCACGATCCCGGCCGTCGGCTCAACGAAACTGAACCAGTTCCGTTACCCCGTCATCGACCGCGCCCGCGCAACAAGAATTCGGCGGTCTAATTTTCCTCCGCCGCATCACCCCGCTTACGCGGCGTGATGCGGTCTAGTATTGCTCCGGCGCTCTCACCAGTGGAAGAAAGTGTACGGATGTACAATGTTAGTTACACTTAATGCCTGACAGGTACGTTTCCACTTAGCGAGAGCCACTAATCACTCGTCGTGTTACTTGGTTCGCGAAGAGAGAGCCACTGCCACCTTCTGGCGCGCAACATGAACACATCCCGATTACCGCCGACGCTAACTTACCGCAACATATCCAGAACAACTATCGTCAGTACGCTTATTGCTAATAGGCCAAACAGTCTAAGAATACGCCATTGTTATGCGCCCCCATAATAACTGCCTATCTTTTCTCCTTCTGCTGGTCGAAGCCGTCGGCCATATCTTGCAACAAACGGACCCTTGGGGAATTTCTTCTGGCCCGGTGTTGGCAGCCACAGCCAACAAGACAGGGTCGTCGCCGATCACAGCTTGGTTCTGGAAAATGCCGCCGCAGAGTGCTCACCTGAGGGGGTGAAAAGTAACATCTTACGGCGGCTGTGCGCACATTGGCGAATCTCGACAATCGTCGAGCCATCGAAACTCCGAAGCTCCAGAAACATGGACTGCGAAAAAAAGCTCGAAAGACCTCGCAATATCCCATTTGCTGCACCGGCCGCGCGCGGTTTACAAACCGTGTCACTGCGAGTCTTCGCGGCAGCGAATGCCGCTACAGAGTGCGTCCCCGGAGAGTAGGGGATAGAAAGGACACCCCGCAGCGGCTGTGCGGTACCAGGCGCACACTTGTGAATCTCGAAAATCGCCTAACCATAATTCCGAAAAACCAGGAACCTCAGCGATGTAGCGTAAAGAAACCAGCGGCAATCGCCATCGAGATCCCATTCGGCGTCGCTCGTCTGCTCCCGGCCAAGACACCGTCACAGTCAGTCCATCCAGTAGACACGGCTTCTGCTAAGTCGCACCATCCAGGTCTCCAGCCTCCTGCGTCACATCGTAGACTCTGCTCTACTTCTCCCGGTACACTGCACTGCGGCTCCGGTTTGACCGCAGTGCAGTTCCCAGTTCTGCCAAGAAGGGAGGGAGGCCCTTCCTTTCCGCCCTGGCAAACTTCCTTCCCCTCCGCAACCCATAGGCAGCTAACAGCTTTGCCACTTGCGGCCCGGCATCGGGTCCACAGAGAGAAAACTCTTGCCCATTCGCACGAGTTATTGAGCAGTGAACGCCACCGTCGTAGTTGTGGTCACGGGTCCGCTGTTTCCGCTGGCTGCCGCGGTTGCGGTGATCTGTACCTGATAGGTTTGCCCCTTTTGCGATCCCGAACTCGAACTCGAGCCGCAGCCTAGCATGGTAAGTGCAATGACAATGAGGGTTGCAACCATCAAGAATTGACTCACAACTTTCCAGGCATATTTCTTTCGCCGCCCGAGCAGAAAAATACCGGCGAGGCCGAAGGGCGTCCACAAAACAGACGCGTTCAGGACCGACAACCTCATGCCGCTCCTCCGCGGCAACGGCGCAGCGTCATTTGCGGCGCGCACCGATCCCGAAATAGCCGCCGCGGTTATTCCTGAAATCGTCAGCGTGGTGGCTGTCGGGCTTCCATTCGGAGTTACGGTGGGTGGGCTAAAGGTAACTTGTGCGTTTAAGGTTGGCGTTACCGTGGCCGTGAAGGTGATTGCACTGGTATAGAATCCCTGCGGGGTTACGGTGATGGGAAAGATCGCGGCGCCGCCACTGGGGATCGTCTGCGTCGCGGGCACGGCACCGATGGCAAAGGTAGCCGCGCTGACGGTTTCTGTCAGCGTGCTGGAAGTGCTGCTCCCATTGTTCGTGTCTCCGGAATAGACGGCGGAGATAGAAGCGCTGCCCATACTAACTAACGCCGTCGTGGTGAGGGTTGCTACTCCCGAGCTCAATGTGACAGGGGCGCCCAGGGGGCTTGTGTTGCTATAGAACGTTACCGTTCCGGTCGGACTCACTCCACTCGTTTCGGTTATGGTTGCTGTGAAGGTTACGGATCCGCCGGAAGGAATTGTGTTTGCAGTTGCGGTCAGGGTGGTAGTGCTAATGGGGAGGATGATGCTTTGAGTCAGAACTGACGATGTACTGGTAAAGTTGTTTGTGTCTCCACCATAGATGGCAGTGATCGAGTGGCTGCCAAGAGCGAGTGTGGAGGTGGTGTAGGTTGCCTGGGCGCCGTTCAAGGTGCCGGAACCGAGAGCTGTGCCGCCATCGTAAAAGGTCACGGGGCCGGTGGGCTGGTTTGTACCGGCGGTGGTAACAGCCACCGTGAACGTCACCGCGACACCCTCAACTGCCGGGTTCTGGCTGGAAGTAAGGGTGGCAGTTGTCAGGGAGGGAACTCCGGGCCAGTTGTTCGCCAGATTGGTGACGTTCACCGTGCCGATTCCGGTCGCGAAGTCCCAGCCGGTGGTGGTTCCGTAAGCGGGCTGATACGCGCTGTTGGAAGTGGAGAGTACGCCGAATGTGTCTCCGCTCGGCTGGTAGCAATTCAAGTCGCCGACGCTAGGAATGTCATTGTCGCCCAGCGTCACGTCATAGAAGATGCACGAACTGCCGGCGGCATTTCCCGAGGTTGAATTGCAGGAGCTGTCGCCGCTCGCCCCATACTCAGTGGCCGCCAGTTGGTAATAGATGGGATTTGGATTGCCTTGGGGCAGGCCGTTGGCTCTCTGGTTTACCAGTGCCTGGATGCCCGCCATGATCGGCGAGGAGAACGATGTGCCGCCCGCTCCCGCCCAATTGTCGGGCGTGCTGTTGCAGTTGACTTGGTAATTAGGGTCACTAAAGCAAAATGGATAATAGTGGCCCCATACTCCGCTGGCGGCGAACAACGACACATCGGGAATATCGCGCACACCGTCACTGGGCACTCCGGTCAGTAATTGCCACGATGGCTTTGCATATCCGGCGCACGTTCCACCCACTTCACCATTGATGGATGGTGTACCGGTGGCGCACCCGCTCGGCCCGCCACTGCCTGCCGCCACGGTAATGAACGAATTCATTCCCGTAGTGCTGTTACAGAATTCGACTGGCGTCGTGCTCGCCCCCCCGACCGTCGTCGCGATTAGCGCGCTGGCGCAGGAACTGTTCCAGGGAATCTCGGGAATATACGACAGGGCGGATTCATACGTGGGCGAGTTGGTGGAACTCCAGTACGTGCTGGTCGTACCCGCATAACCATCGCCGAAGTCGGTCCCGCCCACCGCTACGTTATAAGGAGTCGACGCCATACCGCTGACTCCGATTCCATACGTGGCATAATATAGGCCCGCGCTACAGCTCGACGCACCCTCATCGCCCGAGGAAACGAAGACCGAGATCCCTTCCGTCACCGCCTCCTGATAAGCTGTGCTGAAAGCGATATTGGTCGATTGGCCAGCCCTGGCTTCACACAAGCCGTAGCTCAGGCTTATCACCGCTGGCGGCGCGCTTCCGTTCACCAGGTTTAGCAGCGCAATCAAGCCGCCAAAGGTGGTGGACGTGTCAGCGCACGAAGCCAGTTCGATGGCCGCACTGGGTGCAGCCGCGCTAGCCCATTCCACATCCAGGGTCGCTTCCACATCGTTACTAGCCGCTCCCGGGTCAGTACAGTTATTGGCGCCACTCGGGGGAGGGGGCTGGACCTGCGTCAACGAGCCGGTGGGGAATGACGACGAAAGGCCAAATACCTTTCGGAACGTGTTCCAATCCACGGCGGTGTAGATATCCGAGTCCTCAAGCACTGCCACTGTTTGGCCTTGCCCTGAGATGCCGGCGTTGAACATTGGATTCATGTTGTAGATCGTCGCCAGATCGGCGGGAGCCATCGCCCACCACGTGTATCCGCCGGAACTAAAGGTGTAGTTTGCCCGTGGCTTGTACATGGGGTGCGGCATGAAATCGTTCAACGACACTACTCCCACCACCGCCGGTGTCAGTGCGGCCGGAATCTTCGGATCGCTCATGTTGGCGATGTGCTTCTCGCCATTCACGTCCAATTCATGAATCTCGGTGTGGAATGCCGCTCGCACCTGACCCGCCGTCCCGGAAAGATCGATGATCAGGCCGCTCTCATACACCACATTGACCTTCAAACCATACGACTGCAACCAGCGAGTAATCGTGTCGAGGTCTTGTTGCGACACCCCGAATCGCTTGCCAAATTCCTTGGCCGTCAGCCAGTGATGAAAGTTCGGCGAGGACGAATCCTGAAGTTCATCGATAAGCTGCAGCAGCTCGCGCTCCTGCGCTGGCGACCGCTTTAACTGCAGCAGCATGTGCTCCATCGGGAAACTATCAGCCACTGGGCCGCGATCATTTTGCTTCTTTACCTCAGGAGGCGTGTTGCCGCCGAGCGTGACCAGTTTGCTTTCGTCCACACTCTGGTTAATCAGAATCGACCGGCTGTTTTGAGCTTGTGCTATGGGAACGAGGAGGAGGAAGAAAGAAGACATAACGGCCAAAAGATAGAATGCGGGATACACTTTGTTACGACTCATAAATGAAATGATCCTTTTCGGTGTGGGATGGCACGCGTCCACTGTCGCGGAGCGCAGTTGCAAGCAGTACGCGGAACGCCCTTGACAGAAGGGCAGAGTGCTCTTTTACCAACATTCGCAACAATTCTCGCCTGCGTTCTTCCGGCCACTTTCTTGCGGCAGCCGGCTATGAAATTTTGGTCGATCTTACAACTACAACTTCTCGATCCAACGACCCGCGGGCAGCTAACAGCTTCGCCGCTTGCTGCCCGCGGCATGGGGTCCAGGAGAGACATCATTCCGCCAACCGCGACCTACTGTTCTTGGCGAAGCGCTTGCAGCCCAGGGTGGTCCCTGGGCTGCAAGCGCTCGGCGTTCTAGTACGTTACATTCGAATCAGTTCCGAAGCTGCCGCCGTTGTCGGTGGTAGCTCCATAGGTCGCAGTCAGTGACGTTGACCCGGTGGTGCCGTACACAATCGTGCAATGCCCCATACCGGTCGTCGGCGACACCGTTCCCGTGCAGGTTTGAATCGAGTTGTTGTCGGTCACGACCACGGAGCCCGTTACCTTGCCGCCGTCCTGTCCCACGACCTGGAAGTTCACCGTTAGGTGGTTCGCAGTCGCAGGGGTAGTGCCACGGATGGCACTCGCGATGGTGGTTGTGGTAGTGGCTTGCGTGACCGTCAGCTGCGTGGTGGCCGACACCGCTTTATAGTTCATGGCGGTGGGGTCGTTGGCATTCGGGGTAAAAGTGGCCGACAGAGTGTGGGTACCCACTCCCAGCACTGTGCCTGCTACTTGTCTATAGGAAAATGTGCCCAAAACATTTGCGGTCGCATCCTGTTGGATTGGGCCCAACTGTGTCCCGTAGACGATGGGATCCGGTGCCCAAGTGATACTGGGGGTTGCCAGCTCCGCCGTTACAGTTTTAGTAGCGGTAATCTGCTCATAGGTGACATCCCCTGCCCACGCTGCTGTTATAGTGCACACTCCAGTACCCGCGGTCATCGTAACGGCAGCGCCGCTGTTCGTGCAGGCGCCGCTCGCCGTGATGCTCGCGACATTGCCGGGTTCCGACGTGTCCGCTGCTGTCACCGTGAAGGTGGAGTTGTACACAGCCCTGGCGGAGGGCACCGTGAGGCTCACCCTCGGCTTCTTCGTCCCCGTTGCGTTGATCACAAACGTGCCACTGGCCGAGCCCGTGTAGTTGGGGTTGGTGATTGTGGCCGTTACCGGGTAGCTGCCTACGTTCGTGTCCGGCGCCCCGGTCAGGCTGTAGCTCAGGCTCGTCGGGCTCGTCGTTACTGTCGGCGACAACGCCGAACCCGTGTAGATCTGCGTCAGGTTGCTAAACGTCACCGTCGCCGTCGCTTTGCTGATCACAAACGTACCGCTGGCCGAGCCCGTGTAGTTGGGATCATTGATCGTGGCCGTCACTGTGTAGCTGCCTGCATTCGTGTCCGGCGCTCCCGTCAGGGTTGTGGTCAACCCCGCTGGGATCGTCGTCACCGTCGGTGACAACGCCGAGCCGGTGTAGGTCTGCGTCAGGTTGCTAAACGTTACCGTCGCCGTCGCTTTGCTGATCACAAACGTACCGCTGGCCGAGCCCGTGTAGTTGGGATTGGTGATTGTGGCCGTTACCGGGTAGCTGCCCGCATTCGTGTCCGGCGCTCCCGTCAAGGTTGTGGTCAACCCCGCTGGCGTCGTCGTTACTGTGGGCGATAGCGCCGAGCCGGTGTAGGTCTGCGTCAGGTTGCTAAATGCTACCGTCGCTGCCGCTTTGTTGATGACAAACGTGCCACTGGCCGAGCCCGTGTAGTTGGGATCGTTGACCGTCGCCGTCACCGCGTAGTTGCCGGCGCTCGTATCCGGCGCTCCCGTCAGGGTTACGTTCAACCCCGCCGGCGTCGTCGTCACTGTGGGCGATAGCGCCGAGCCGGTGTAGGTCTGCGTCATGTTGCTAAACGTCACCGTCGCAGCCGCTTGATTCACTGTCAGCGTGACGCTGCCAGTGGATGAAGCATAGTTGCTGCTGGCCGGAGTAAAGGTGACCGACAGCGTCTGGCTGCCCGCGCCCAGCACCGTTCCCGCTCCTGGCGTATAGACGAAGGTGCCGGGGAGAGGCTGTCCGGTGCAATCGGTACAACCACCCAACTGCGGCTTCACCTTCGGTCGGGTTACGACACTGCCGCCCCCCGTCGATAAATAGGCCGTCGCGTCCAACTGGGCTGAACTCAACGCCGTCCCGTAAGTGATCGGCGACGGAGCTGGCCAGGAGATGGTCGTTGCGGACGGAATAACGGATATCGTGGTGCCACCCGTCGATGACAAATAGTTCGGGCTGCTCGGAGTGAAAGTAACCGAGAGCGTCTGGTTAGTGCCCGCGTTCAGCACCGTTCCTGCTGCCGGCGTATAGGCAAATGTGCCGACGACAGATGGACTGACCGTCGCGTTCAACTGTGCTGCACTTAGGGCTGTTCCGTAAGCGATCGCCGCCGGAGCCGTCCAGGTGATGGCCGTTGGGGCTGCGTTCACTGTTATCTGCACAGTACCGGTTGAAGTGGCGTAGTTCGTGTTGGTCGGAGTAAAGGTGACGGACAGCGCCTGGTTGGCGCCCGCGTTCAGCACCGTTCCTGCTGCCGGCGTATAGGCAAATGTGCCGGCGACAGACGGGCTGACCGTCGCGTTCAACTGCATTGCGCTCAGGGGCGTCCCGTAAGTGATTGCCGCCGGGGCCGACCATGAGATAGCCGTTGGGATCGTAGTGACCGTCTCGCTAAACGATGTAGAAGTACTGCTCAGGTTGTTCGAGTCTCCGCCATAACTTGCGGTGATCGGATCGCTGCCGACCGGCAGGCTGGTTGTGGTGTATTGCGCCGTTCCACCGCTCAGCGCTTCCGAGCCTAACGATGATCCATTGTCGTAGAACATGACACTTCCGGTGGGCGTTCCGCTTCCCGTCACTGTCGCGGCGCAGCTTACCGACAGCCCATATTGCGCCGTGCTCGGTGAGCAACTCACTGTAGTTGTCGTCGCCGATTGTGCTAGCGTGAAGGTCGCTGTCACATTTTCGGTGCCACTCATCGTTACATTACATGTGATTCCACTGGTCGATGTACATCCGCTCCAGCTAGTAAAGGTGGAGTTCCCCGCCGTAGTTGCAGTGAGGGTAACTGCCGTGTTTTGGGGGAATGACGCAGAACAAGTGCTCCCGCAGTTGATGGCAGTCTGATTACTGCTGCTGCCGCCAGCGACCGTGCCGGTTCCAGTTCCTGCAAGAATCACGCCAAGCGTCTCATTAGGTATTATCTGAGGCAGGCCATATCCCCAGATCGTTCCCATGTTGCCACCACCGCCGTTTGTTATCGTGCCGTAGAGGTTTCCATCTGGACCCAAATACACTCCAGTCGGAGTGTTCCCGTCGGAGCTGGAATTAAACGCGTGCAACACCGAAAACACCCCGCCCGAGCTTACCTTGTACAGCACCCCTTTAGCATGGGCTCCTCCAATACTGGTGGTTCCATAGAGGTTGCCCGCGCCGTCAATTGCAATTTGGCCGCGGGGAGTCCCGCCGTCCGTGCCGTCGGTGAAATTGTAAAGCACCGTCAGTGTGCCGGACGGACTCAACATCCACACCGTTCCGTAGGTGCTAGTTCCAGCATTGGCTGTGCCATAGATGTTACCGGCAGCGTCCCTAACTACATTGAACGCGGGATTGCAACCGTCAGCGCCGCCCGTGAAGCTGTAGAGCACCGTTTCTATTTTGGTCGCGGGATTCACTTCGAACACGCCGCCACACGATCCGGGACCGCCTTGGCTAGTTGTGCCATAGAGGTTGCCCGACCCGTCCATTGCTAAGACTTGAGGTTGTGGTTGGTTTCCGTCGCTGCTCCCAGTCGTCGTGAAGTCGTAGAGGTCGGTATAAACGCCCGCCGAGGTCAATTCGTACACGTTGCCTTGGCCGTTCGTTCCGCCGGAGACGGTATCACCATAAAAGTTGCCGTTGGAATCCTCGACGAGATTTCCTGTCAGTCTGTAGGGGAGTCCGGCGGCGGTGAAGGAGGTCACTGTGGTCTCCACACCGGTCGCATCATTCACGTTGAAAAAAGTACCATATTGTTGACTACATAGGGGGGGGGTTGAGGTTGTGCAACCGGCGCCGCCAAAGCGGGTAGTACCCCAAAGGTTGCCGGAAGCGTCTAACACTAGAGAGCCGTAGGGTTGATACCCGTCATTGCTGGTCTGGAAGCTATACAACTGGGACGGCGTGCCGTCAGCGCTCAATTCAAACACCTGGCCTTTGCCGTTACCGCCGAGGACACCAAATGTGGTATAGAGGTTGCCTGCCCCATCCTCGACCAGCGTGTACGCAGGATTTCTTGCCAAATCTGGGGCTTGCCCTGTGAAGGTATAGAGTAAGTTCCAGCCCAGATTCACGTCGGGACGCACCTTAAACTTGCCGGTGGCGTCCGCGTTGGCTTTGGTGGCTGCCTTGTTGACGTGCCCGGGTGCAACCGACCCCGGGAGAGCCACAACGGAACTGCTGACATTCACATTCTTAGCACGAGGATTCGTGAGACTGCTTGCGCCCGTTTGTGCGAACGCGGCCGCAGGCAGCAGGCAAAACGCCAGCGACATCATCGGTAAGTACGAAAGCACTTTCTTTAACATTTGTTCCTCCTGACCACATTTTGGGAGACGCAGCAATCCTTGAATTTGTATTGCTCTTGCCGCTACATTTGCTTCTTTACAGATACTTCTTTACAGATTTTCTTCCGTTACAGCTCTTTCTTTCCAAACCTAATATAAGTGGAGAGCTTGCGACCCAGGACGTCCCCTGGGCCGCAAATGTCAGCGCCCCTATTTCACCGTCACCTTCTTCACAGCGGAAGTGCTCGTGAGGTTGTTGCTGTCGCCCGCGTAGGTTGCCGTCAGGGTCTTTGCCCCCGCCGTCGCAAACGTCAGCGAACAGCTTCCCTTGCCAGTGGCTGCCAAGGTTGCCGAGCACGTTTCTCCGGTACCGGCGGCTACGGTCACGTTGCCTGTCGCCTTCGTCACGTTCGCTATTTTCTGCGTGACAGTGAAGGCCACCGTTACCTCGAGTGGATTCGTCGTTGAAACAGTGACTGTGTTGATGGTGGTGGTCGTGGTGACCGGATTCACCGTCAACGTGTTAGTGGCCGTTACCGGTGAGTAAGTCTTGCTAGTCGGAGTAAAGGTGACTGACAGAGTGTGGCTCCCCGCCGTCAGTATTGTCGTCGCAGGTGGCGTGTAGACGAACTTGCCCGGAACGGTTGCCCCAGTCGCGGTCAAGGTCGCTTTCGCATCCAATTGGATTGCGCTCAACTTCGTCCCGTAGGTAATCGGCGCCGGAGTCGGCCAAGTGATGGTTATAGGATTCGATCCCGAGGTTACCGTCAGTGCGATCGTCGTAGTTGCGTTCAAGCTGTCGGACGTTCCCGTGATCGTTACCGTTGCTGTCCCCGTAGCCGCGATGGCACTGGCCGTGAAGGTCAGCGTGCTGGTTGAGGTTGCGGGATTCGGGCTGAACCCTGCCGTCACGCCGCTGGGCAAGCCCGTCGCCGCCAGCGTCACGCTGCCGGTGAACCCGTTCTGCGGAGTGATTGTGATTGTGCTCGTCCCGCTGGCACCCTGCGCAACGGATACTGCGTTGGGCGAGGCAGAGAGGGTAAAGCTCGGCGATCCAGGTGGATTGACGACCAGTTTTACAGCCGACGACGCACTGGTGTTGTTCAGGTTGTCGCCGAGGTAAAGCGCCGTGATGGAATAGGTACCCGCCGACAATAGCGACGTCGTCAGTGTGGCCACGCCATTCTTGAGCGTTGGCTGCCCCAGAGATGATGTGACGCCGTTCTGATCAGTGCTTGTGAATTGGACGGGACCCGTGGGTGTGCCCGTTGATGTAACCGTGGCAGTGAGGCTCACCGGATTCCCCTGCACCGCCGGATTCGGGGACACAACCAGCGTGGTTGTGGTATTGAGCTTGGCCGGGTTCACCGTTTCCGTCAGCACTGGAGAAGTGCTGCCCTTGTTGTTCGAGTCACCGCTGTAAACTGCGGTGATCGAGTGTGTGCCGATCGCCAGGCCAGCGGTGATGTATTGCACCGTCGCACCGGTCACGGGTTCCGTTACCAAAGGTGTCGTGCCGTCGTTGAACGTGACCGTTCCGGTGAGCGTTCCCCCGACGTATTGTGGCGTAATGGTCGCGGTAAAGGTCACAGAAAGACCGTTATTGGAAGGATTGAGGCTGGAGACAACGGTTGTCGTAGTGGTGGCCGCCTTCACTGTCTGGAGCAGCACAGAGGAAGTGCTGCCCTGGCAGTTCGAGTCGCCGCTGTAGACTACTGTGATCGAGTTGTTCCCGACCGGCAGCGTGCTGAGGGTAATCGCCGCCACATTGCTGGCGTTTAATTGGTCAGCGCCAATCGAAGTGGGTCCATCATTGAAAGTCACAATCCCGGTGCAAATGCCGTATTGGGGTGTAACAGTCGCGGTAAAGGTCACGGACTGACCGTAAATGGAAGGATTGAGGCTAGAAACAACTGCTGTCGTAGTACTGGTTGTGTTGACGATTTGGATTAGCGGCGACGAAGTACTGCCGACAAAACTCGACGTGCCGCTATAGACTGCGGTGATCGAATTGCTGCCGACCGGCAGGCTTGAGGTTGTATAGGTCGCCTTGCCACTGCTCAGCGATCCCGTTCCCAGAACGGCCGTGCCGTCGTAGAACGTGACGGTTCCGGTGGGCGTTCCGCTTATCGCCGTTACGGTTGCGGTTAACGTCACCGCCTGCCCAGCTGCCGACGGGTTCAGCGAGGAAGTCAGTGTGGTTGCCGTCGTGTCAGTGGATGTCGAATTGAAGGTCGCCGTCACACTGGCGGCGGCACTCATCGTTACCGTACATGTCGTCGAAGTTCCTGAACAAGCTCCGCCCCAACTGCTAAAAGTGGATCCCGTCCCCGGAGTCTCGGTGAGGGTTACTACTGATTTCGGAGCAAATTGCCCGGGACATGTGCCCGCAGTACAGTTGAGCCCAGCAGGAGTGCTGGTGACAGCGCCGTTTCCAGTACCTGCTACAGTTAAGTTAAGTATGTTGTACAGCTTATAGCCCCAGAGCGTCCCAAAGGAATAAGTTCCGCTTCGCGCATTCGTACCGTAGAGGTTGCCGTCGGGAGCCAACGTCACTCCCGTCGCCTCTGACCCGTCGGTGGTTGGATATATTTGGTTCGGATCAAAGATGTGCAACACCGTCTCCGTCCCCCCGGGGCTCACCTTGAACAGCACTCCGGCGGGGTAATATGTCCCGGTGTTTCCTCCAACGTGGGTGGTTCCATAGACGTTGCCAAAGCTGTCCAAGGCCACCGGCCCTGTGGGACCACCTCCATCGGCGTTGCCAGAGAAGCTGTAAAGTAGCGTGAACGTGTACGTCCCGCTACCGCTTGGACTCAGCTTATACACCGCTCCATTGCCGGAAGCTCCACCTCCGCTTACACCATAAAGGTTGCCGGCAGCGTCCATAGTTACACTCCCCGTGGGATAGCAGCCGTCAGAATAACCGTTAGAAAAGGTGTGTAGTATGGTTTCGGTTTGGGTCGTGGGGTTTACTTCGAACACGACGCCACAGCTGGAGGAGTCGCCCCCATAAAATGTTGTGCCATAGAGGTTGCCCGAAGAGTCCATGGCCACAGTTTGATTGGGCATGCCTCCGTCGCCCGTGCCATCGCCCTGGAAGTCGTGGAGCGAAGTTACATTGCCCGACGGATCCATTTTGAACACGATGCCTTGTGTCTGCGACGTCCAGGGACTCAAATAGCCGCCCTGGACGGTAACACCATAAAAGTTGCCAGAGGCATCCCTCACGGGAGTTCCAAACGGGTTGACTCCGTCCGTCCAGCCGCCGGTGAAGGAACCCACCACGGTATCCGTCGCCGCGTACGCGCCCGGACCCGTAGACGGCAGCTCGAACACCGTTCCGCAGCCATTCACAGGAAATGGGGTGCAGCCGGAGCCTCCTCCTTCGCTGTAACCCCAGAGGTTGCCGGAAGAGTCCACCATTAGAGATCCGGTGGGCATATACCCGTCTCCGGCAGAGATACCCGCGAAGTTGTACAGCACTTCCTCCGCACCGTAGGAGGTAAATTCAATCACCGAACCATCGTGGTTAGCGCCACCAAAGGGGGTGGTGAGATAGAGGTTGCCCGACGTATCCTCGACTGGCGGAGCGGAAGGGTACATTCCGTCGGGCGGCCCCTGGAAGCTGTAGAGTACTCTGAAGCCAGACCCAACAAGATCGTCGGGGGCCGGTTTAAACTTGGTCTGCCCCGACATGCCTTTGAGGGCTGCCCTGTTGACGCTTCGAGTTGCAACCGTCCGGGCGCAAGATGCATCTGCAATGCTGAAAGTCGAATTCTTAAAGTCGGGGTTCGTGGGACTGCAAGCGGTTGCTTGCGCGGACGCAGCCACTGGCAGCAAGCAGAGCGCCAGCGTCATCATCGGTAAGTACGAAAGCACTTTCCTCAACATTTGTTTTCTCCTGGCTATATTCCCTTAAGGGCAGCCGTCGTTGAATTTTGCTGCTTCTACCACTACGTCCATCTTTTCCGATCCGATGGCCCGCGGGCAGTTAACAGCTTCACCGCTTGCTGCCCGCGGCATCGGGTTCCCATTGACCACAAGCTTTCTTACTGACTAACGGTGAGCTTGACCGTTGTCGTATGAGTCAGGCTCCCAAACGTGCCAGTAAGGGTGATCGTTGTTGCCCCGACTGCGGCCGAACTGCTTACCTTCAGCGTTAACGTGCTGGTGGTAGTGGTCGGCGGTGTGACCGAGGTGGGACTGAACGACGCCGTCACTCCGGTCGGCAATCCGCTTGCCGTCAGAATGACCTTCTGAGCAAAGCCATTCGTCGGCTTAATCGTGATGGTGCTGGTTCCGCTGCTGCCTTGGGCAACCGTCAAGGTCTTCGGCAATGCCGTCAGAGTAAAGTTCCCCAACGGCGCAGTCTTCACCGTCAGCTTGATCGTCGTGGTTGCACTCAGGCTGCCGGAAGTACCCGTGATTGTTACCGTTGTTGTCCCGGTAGCCGCCGTTGCATTGACCGTCAAGGTCAGAGTGCTGGTAGTAGTGGCCGGGTTCGGACTGAAAACAGCGGTCACGCCAGTCGGCAGTCCGGTGGCAACTAGCGCTACATTGCCGGAGAATCCACCCGTCGGCTTGATGGTGATCGCGCTGGTTCCACTTTTGCCTTGAGTAACCGTCAAGCTCTTCGGCAATGCCGTCAGGGTAAAGCCTCCCGGCGTAGAAGGATTCACCGTCAGCTTGATCGTCGTGGTTGCACTCAAGCTACCGGAGGTCCCCGTGATCGTTACCGTTGTTGTCCCGGTAGCCGCCGTTGCACTGGCCGTCAAGGTCAGCGTGCTGGTGGAAACGGCTGGGTTCGGACTGAAAACAGCCGTTACCCCAGTCGGCAGTCCGGAAGCGACCAGCGTGACCTTGCCGGAGAACCCACCGGTCGGAACAACCGTGATCGTGCTCGTCCCGCTGGCACCCTGTGCAACGGTCACTGCCGTTGGCGAAGCGGAGAGGGTGAAACTCTGCTTTCCCCCCGTAACCGTCTGGACTAAGGTCGCGTTGTTCGGATTGAAATTGGTGTCGCCCGAGTAGGCCGCAACAATACTATCTGTACCTGCGGGCAGGGTTGACGTGCTGAACGTGGCCACTCCGCTGACCAGGCTGGCGCTTCCAAGGACGGTCGAGCCGTCCTTGAATGTGACGCTGCCCGTGGGCGTACTACCCGCACCGGTTACACTCGCTGCCACCCTGGCCGTGAAGGTCACCGCTTGACCCGAATTGGATGGATTTGGCGAACTCGCCAGCGTGACGTGGGTTCCGGCCTCATTCAGCATGGCCGTTATGGTGCTGCCCTTGTAGGAATTCCAATTCCCTAAGACCATATCCGCCGAACCGGCGCCGCCCTTGCTTAACTGCCCTGCCACTAGAGAAATAGCTTGGTTTCCATACGCATACGTTTCCTCGATGAAACCCCCGTAACCGGTACCGTAGAGGATCGTCAGGGTGGAATCGTATGCGTTGGGAACTACCAGGTCGAGATTGCCGTCTCCGTTGACATCCGCCGTGGCGATGGAAAACCCACCATACCCCACGGTCCAAGTGTTTTGCGACTGGAAGGTGCCATCGCCGTTGCCCAGCAGAACGGAAACTGTGCTCGGAGCTTCGCAATTTCCGTACGAGCCGCCGGTTCCGCAGATATTACTCACCGCTAGGTCGAGTTTGCCATCGCCGTCGAAGTCGGCTACCGCGACTGGCCCCGGGTTGGTGTTCACGGCATAGTTCACTGGTGGCTGAAACGTGCCATCGCCATTTCCCAACAGGATGGCAACGACATCGTCGGAATCGCCCACATTGTTGCCCATCGTGGTGGGAACCACCAGATCCAGCTTGCCGTTTTTCCGTAAGTCGGCTACGACAATATTCGTAGCAACTGTGTTTGCGGCATCGGGAACGGGAACGATCACCGGCGACTGAAATGTACCGTCACCCTTGCCGAATAGCACAGCGATCTGGCATCCGTCGGGAGAGTACGAATCGTTCATCACCAGATCGAGCTTGCCGTCGCCGTTGAAATCGCCCACGGCCAATTTACCAGGCCGAGCCAGCTTGGTGATTAGTGCAGATTGAAAGGTGCCGTCTCCGTTCCCCAACAGAATGCTCAGCCTAGCAACGTTATCCGCAAAGGTCGCACCAGACTCGTAACTCGACACCGCGAGATCAAGCTTCCCGTCCCCGTTGAAGTCACCTATCGCAACCGACAGTGGACCCGTTCCCACGGTGTACTGTTGAACTGGCTTAAATGTCCCATCCCCGTTGTTGAGCAGCACGCCCACCGTGTTGTTATAGGTGACACGGCCGTTAACCAAATTACCCCCAAAATCGGCCGCCACTACATCAAGGTTGCCCTTACCGGTGAAATCGCCCGCCGCCATGGCGTAGGGCACGGGACCGGCCGGGTAGGTCGTAAACTGAAATGCCATGTTGGAGATAGAAACCAGTGGCTCTGCGCCGGCATTCGCCCCACCCAACGCGTGCTTGCTGGATGCTTGCACCTGTCCAATGACTGGTTGCACTTGTCCCAGAGCGCACAATGGCAGTAGAAGACCAATTAGAACCGCGACCGCAATAGAATGGAAACTACGTTTGTGGCCATTCCTGCTTTTGTACATTGTGATTCTCCTCTTCCTGGACTCTCTATCCTCTGAAACTTCCTCAGCCTCTGTCTGAGGAACCTAATGTTTGTGGTCTGTCGACGGGTGAGTTGCCGATACCCCTTTTCGAGACATGCTCTTTGTAGCTTTGGGGCTTGACGACTTGGGCTTCAGCTCCCCTCCCGCTCGATGTTGTGGGCCATGTGGTGCGAGAACTTTTTGCACCACAGGCGCAGCGGTTCGCCCGCTCGCAGGCCACTCCTCGTCCCTGGCCATTCGCAACGAACTCGGGACATTCGAGGAAAAACCGAGCGCGGCGTAGACCATTAGTCCGAACAGACCGAGCAGACTCCGTTTCACAATCAAACGCACCGTTCTCATCTCGTTCTCCTCGACGGTTTTTCGTCCTTGTGCATGACGCGTTCCTCACATCGGGCTGACGCCGGTCAAGCACCTCTTGGGTTTGGCATTCATACGTGAGCGTGCAAATGAACTGCATGCTCACGAACTCCCTTAGGCGGCCTAACAGGGAGATACCGAGGCGGCAAATCGATGTCAGGGGGAACGTCCTAAGAAAAAAATCTCCTCATCTTGTACAGGGTGAAACGGGTTTCAAAACGGTCAAGAAAAATGGTAGTGTCCTAATTTGCTTTTTAGGGCTGATGTTAGTTGGCGTCATTCCCGCCCTCGCAGAAACTCAATATGGAAAGGATGTCCGCAGTCTCAGCGAAGACATAACCCCGCAATTGCCGTTCCGCACTTTCCTGCAAGTGGCCCAGAGTTCTAAGCGCGACAACAATTCCTCCTATGCCTACGATAATCAGCAATATTTGCGGCAAGTTCTCGGGAGAAAACAGACGCGCGAGATAGCTTTTAGAGTGTCGGTCGGCTGCCTGCTGCTCATCTGCGGATGTTGGCTTGCTCTCGGTTCGCATTGTTGGGGTGCAACCGGGTGGAGGCGATATAACTATCGAGCAATTGTTTTGTGGGGTCTGAGAATTCTGTCCGCGATTCTGATTGGCGGTGGTTTGGGAGCCTTCCTGTTGCCCGTTTACTACGATTGCCGATACAACTACGACTGCCATTACCAACACCGATCGTCTCATAATCGAGAAAGTGTTGCGCTGCACCCCTGCAATGGCAGCCGGAGTTGAGAGAGACTTTTGGAGCGTTGGCGATCTACTGGAGGCAGTGTCATGAAGGTCATTCCACAGGAACTTAACTGGGTAGAAAAACGCGCGGCCTGTACAGTGGCAACAATATTCAACGAGTTGCGCTTGGCCATCGAGAGTGACATCTCTGCCATTAATGCCACAAGGCACACCTCCGGCGACAATGAATTTTCTTCTGGCTTGCTGAAAAATGAGATGGGAATCGTCGTTGGGCAGCTGTGATCTTTCAAGACGTTGTCCATTCGATCGGGACCAGAGAAGCTGATTGTGACGAGCAATCCAGTTTCCGAGGTCAGACCGAATGGACATCCATCAGAATGCCCGACTCACGCTGCGCAG
>Ga0182030_10012060_pt1 | contig 17372 bp, 17 predicted proteins | sample 812S3MmetaG_FD_121299 | JGI IMG/M metagenome (GOLD analysis project Ga0182030, IMG submission 121299) | Permafrost microbial communities from Stordalen Mire, Sweden - 812S3M metaG (Illumina Assembly) | ecosystem: Environmental > Terrestrial > Soil > Wetlands > Permafrost | place: Sweden...
ATATATTTTTATAGATATATATTTATATATAATATATATTATATAATATTTTAAAAAAATATTTCTTTATATTAATATTTTATTTTTAATATTTTATTTATAGTAATAAATTTAATAAAACTCTATATTTTTATATTTTTATATATAATATATAATTTTATATATTATATATTTCTATATATAAAGTTATATAATATATAAAGTTATATAATATGTAAAATTATATAATATATAAAGTTATATATTATATATTATCTACAGTAGATTTTTAAATTTCGTGGTAGATTTTGAAAATCTACGGTAGTTCAAATACAGCATCTGATGGTAAGAAAAGCTAAAACTATTCTGCAACGGGTTGGCAACATCGCGAGTACGAGTTCCATGATGCTGAGCAAGGTTTTAGGAGGAGAGTGTTGGTAAAATTTGAGCAATTACTCTCAAACATGAAATGAAACACAAGGAGGTATCACGTCGTCAACTTACAAGGACTTCGCCAGTGAGGAACTGCTTCTTAGGTAAGGAGGGGGATACCGATTTCTCCGCTAGAGATCAAACGCTTTAACCATTCCATGTGGTCATGAAATATATACTTTCTATTCAAACATCGAAAGAAGCAAACGGTGTAGGGATACACTGTGCGGTATCGTGATACACCGAGACTGAGCGAGGTGCGCCTAACGTTGAAGCTACTGAAGTCAAGGTAAACAGCAACACGCTTATCTGCAATTGAGCAAATCACCACTTCATAAATAATTGCATTTCCTAGCCACTTGATAATCACTTCAATCAGTGCAATCACTTTGGAAATTTTCATGGCTCTTCTGTTATTTTTATTCTTCATTCGATTATGTTATTTGCATTAGATAAAGAAACAAGAACAAAAGAGTAATACTTTTGCACCATTATAGCACCTCGCTGTGATTTTATAATTATTAGTTTGAGCTCGAATGCAGAAATCTCTATATACTTTCATGGTTGTTGTACTAATTCCCAAACTTTCGCACCACATTCCTCCACACTATCAAAAGACCGATGATGGTTTAATATTTCGTTAATTTCGCCATTGGCAGTAGTAGAAGACTAGGTAGGCTTAGCGCGAACAGGCTCCTTACCCTTTTTTTTTCGTTTAAAGAGACTAAAGAAGCTCCATTTAGACAAAGGATCGTATGGCTCCTCGCCTTCCAACCTAGGCATGTCACTTTCCAAGAGGATGCCAGAGCGCCTCATCTGCTGAACTGTAGGATGAATTTCTGCCCCTAGTGGAATGTCACGCCTTCTTCCAAAGTTGGGCGGCCAGTACCGTGGCATCCACTTCCCCCCTATCAGCTCATAGTAGGCAGAAGGCAGCACCTCTGCTCAAATCATTAGCACACGGTTACACAAGAAAGCTAAGAAGGAAGACCAATAAATTACCCAGGATCTACCATGATAAAGTGCTTGACCACGATAAACCACCTGAGAAAGAAAGAGGATCATGAACCAGCTTCCTTAAATTGTTCGATTTTGTTCTCTTATTCGCCAATATGCGCTCCAGAGCAATCACACTTACTAACTGCGTCTCGTGCTGCTCCATGTGGTTTACCTTAGTCTTTTGCCAGGCTAAAACGTTTTTCTAAGACTATTTAGCAGGAAATACCTTTTCATTCATTGGGTCGTTTACCGTATCTGGAAGTGCAAGTACTTCATCCACCATCCACTTGAGAGGAATATCTGAGAGCAGGTAGTTCGCTCCTTCGCAGTGCCAACCGCCACCATCGTCGCCATGGTTACCTGCAAAATAGACTTCCTTGATATCAGCCGTAGCCGGCGCATTCGGATCTATCAGAAATAGGGCAGGTTTGAACATCAATCGGCGCTCATGAATTGAGACCGCGTGACGAATGTACCTGGCAGGTGGCGAAGGTATGTACGGAGAAGATTTACGAAACAGTGGGATCTGAAATTGGGCGACATTGTTCACGCAATCGAAGAGGCCAAGGATGTGTGCGGTGACCTTCTCGCGGCAGTATGTATTCTTGAACCTTAGCATGAAATCCTTGAAGTGCGAATCTTGACCACGAGTCCTTTGGAAGTCGCTGAATGTCCCCCAAGCGAAGCGGATCATTTCCTCATTGCCCTTAGACAAAAGCCGGATATTGAAGATCATTTCCGAGAGGTAGCGAGCAGTATAAGCTCCGCGTGAGAAGCCGAATATAAAGATTTTGCCCCAGGCTCATAAAAACGTATCAAGAAATTGTATCCTGCCACAACATGGTGGACGAACGACGCGCCGAGAGCCATATCGTACTATTCCAACCAATAGTCCTTCACTTGCGTAAACCAATTCCCAGTGGATGAATTTGAGATCTGGCCCTCGACGTAGCTACCGATCCCAGCTGTAAGGTAATTTTTATTAGACTTCTGCCAATTCGAATATATGACTGAATGGACGGTGGAGCGGGCTTACGCTGGTGACCGTAAAATCAGAAAGGTAGAAATATGTGCAATTGAAGAAGGTCTGCGAGGACTGTAAGAAGGGCTGCAAGAATGATGGATCGGCGAGCAACGAAACTTGTCTCGCAGAGCATCCCTGTCGGAGCGTGCATCGCTGGAATGAGATTCAGATCTGTCCGATGCATTTCCAAGGTTGTTGTCCTGCATAGTAAGCCCTGCTTATTAGGTTGTGTTTCCTGCTTATTGGTATTGTTTCTAGAAGTGAACGCCTCTAACCCTCCTCTTGACGCACAGCTGGAACTTCCGCAGTAATAACCTGTAAAGCATGGAGCACTGCATTTATAGTGCTTGCTGTTGGGGTTTAGAAGATCGTCCCAGCCCTATTAGACGAACCCCAGATCAGCCTTGTTTTCCAAACGTTAATCACTACAGATCGGTAAAAAGATTTCATAATCCTTATTATCGCACGGAACAAAATATAAGACTTGACAAATTGGCATATAGCGGCCAGGTTCGCACGATTGGCGAGGCTGTCCCGTTAATATGTAAGCTAAGAAAACTTCCATCAGCCGCTCAAGCCTGCATTACTCAGTCGTCAAACAAGATGACTCGCCTTAAAATCAGATATGCGGCGCTTGGGCATTTCGTAGTTGATTGGGGAGTTCAAGACATCGCACAGAGAGAGATACTTCGCGTATAATAGTCATTCATTAGTTAATGAATATCTACTTGTTTTGAAATTAATTTTGTTCATTTATAAAAAATATTTTATTTGGATGGCGTTCGCGAATTCCTTGTGTTTCTTTGTTGGCAAATCGCCGTTCGTCCAAGCCTCATTATTAGGAATAATTCGTTTTCGATGACCTTTGAGAAAGGTTCAAGGCACTTTCATGGTCGAATTCTCGTCTAATAACATAGACAAAGAGGGGGGTACAAGCAAGGAAGGTCGAGAAGAGGGAAAAGGTGGGGGATGTAAGAGTTGAGGCCACCCCCCTTCCCCCTTAGCAAAAGTACCAAATTTTCTAACCCTAACCCTAGTAGAAGATAATATACATGTTATTTGATTGCCTTTAATTATTAGGGAGTTTTTTGGGTTATTTAGAACAACATTTTTATTTTAGAGCATTTATCTAGGAGAATTTTATCCTTTTACGTTAAAAAACGAGCAAAGCTTGTCATATAAAATCAAGAGAAATATCTTTGTTTCTTAGGAGGTCCTAGGGAACTATTTACTTATATAATATTTTAGAATCGCTACTTTTCTTCAAGCACTTTCTATAAAGTATAGTATTTAATGGATTTGCTACTGCTGTGCTCTGCTGTCGCTGGCTAATATAACAATCCAAAATAAGGTGGGGAAAATTCATGACCCTGGATGATATTACACGCGTCTTTGAATATAGAAGACAAAAGCTTACAATTCTCGATTAATGGGTTAGATCATACAACTGACTGCCTCACATGTAATTGTGAACGGTTTTGTGGGGTATGGGTGGTCTTTCTTGGGGCTTCTAGACTCTCACACCAAGGTGATGGAAATATTAAAGCCCTATATTAGCATAACTGTTGTCTGGAAGTAGGAATGGGCAGGCGGCTTGAGTACTTTGTATTACTCTACAGAGGTAATCTAGAGGTCTACGAAGCCTATATTTATAATGGTTCAATGGCGCTAGTCCACTTCGTGACTACCTATCAACAATAACGTTCGTACTCCCATTGTTCTGTGCTATAGACAGTTGTATTCTATACTTTATGTTTGACCGTACAGTAACTCTACAAGCACAATGGAACAAGCTTGGTGAGTTTGAGAAAGTTACGTCTTAGGATACTTGCCTCCATCTAGATCTGATGAATTGAATGAATGAGTTGAGCAATGTATTGCCATTTAGAGGGGTAGCATCTTTGACATCTTCTGTACTGACTACTTAATCCTTTTCTGTTGTAGAAGTCACTGAACAGCTTTTTTTTGTAATAGATATAATTCTGATTTTAATTTATTAACTTTTATGTAAGCTAAGGATTTATTATTTTTATTGATCGAATAGATACTTTAATAAAAGTTTTGTGAAGACCTTTTTTTAAAGGGCTTTAGTAACATTTTGATTGGGAAAGTATTATGTTCTAGAAAATAGAAGAGAGTTAATAATTATTAACAAATTTTATTAGGCCAAAGAGATAAGTATAAATTAAATAGGTATAGATATCTTTTCTAATTATTTACATAATTTTTAATAGTGCTAGAGTCTTTGTAGTAGCTTGTAGAATGTTATATGGCAAGGTAGTTGTATTTTATTTAATTGTAAAGATTAATTCAATGTGATTAAGTTCACCTCTCTGGAACAAAGAAATCCCAAGTCTGGTCTATAGTCTGTTCTGTAATATTGCTTACCCCCCCACACCCCGGATCCTTGGTAAACAAGTAATATCAGATAAATATTTTTTATATCTTTTATTAGAGATATTATGGTAGTCAAGATCTGTTGTCTTGTTTTGTAAACGATATTAAGATAGACAGCCGATTTTTAGGACGAAGTCTAACAAATATATGATTCAATACTACTTTTTTTTATAAATAAGTTTAATTCGAACAAGTAAGAATCTATACACTAGATCCCTATACTACACTAACCAACAATTATAGTATCAAATTTGGGGTCTTTAATTAGCAACAAGCTTTCTATATTGATTTTCTGTCGCTTTCAAGGAGGTTTGGATGTATGATTCTACTGAGAAACGAATTTGATAAGCTAGTCAAGGAGCTTACGAGGAAGTTCCAAGAAGCTACTTTTAGAAGAGGTCAACTATATATCTTCATTATAGGAAGTTGAAATATTTGACAAGAGCAAAAATGAAGTTTGTGAACTGTATCTACCGCCAATAGATTCTTAGAATACTCAAGGAATTTACTTTATTCGACGAGGTATAACATCGAAAATACAGGCGCCTCCAGAATACAGATGTTTTCAACAAATATTTATAAAGCATTTTGGGGTTTGAAAATTCTTTATATATACTCTAGTTTAAGGTTGGATAAGCAAAACTACCAGTGCTATGGAAGTGCGGAATAGTGTGAAAGAGGGCAGCGAGTTATGGAGGATGAATTTTTGATATTGAGCTTTTCATTGTTCCTGCAACCAAAAGGTCTGTATACTAATCTTGAGAGTTTAACCCGCCTCAATGAATATTATCTCACAATAACCAAGTTCCACGATCCGTTCCAATCCGTGATCATCACCAATTACTTAAACGATGGTCCTCTTGACAACAACATCCTTGAACTCTCCAAGCGCCTTATACTTCTCAAACGCAGCCTTAGCAGCAGGAGTCTCAAACGCAGCGAGGGCCTCATCCAAAGTATCAAATCCACAAACACCAAGACCGATAATCTCCGGGGAGTCCACGCTCTTGCCACTATATCGCTCATGTCCAATAGCAGTCATCACCTCTCCATGCGCATCTCTGGCAGCCAGCAATTTACTCTCATCCGAGACCGTCACATAAGTAAATCGCACGAATTGAGTGGTAACCGGGACCTTGGGGAGGTCAACCAAGTCGAAGAGCACGGTGCGTGGCACTGGGATGCCCTTCTCTTGTATGGATTTGCTTTTGCCCTGGAAGTAATCGCTGTTGAAAAACTTGCCATGGTCTTCTTTGGTGGCGAATGCTGAGATGGGAATTAGTTGGGTTTTCAAACGATGGTGATGGTGGAAGGGGATGTTACCAATGATTTGTATGTACTTGAATTCAGTGACGGGCTTTCCATCATTGGCAACAATGGGTCCGTACGCTACACCTAGCACACTGGGTAGAGCCTTAATCTCGGGTCCGGACTTTTCTAGTTCGGCGGTGAAGCGCTCTTCATGATCGGCTGGGATCTCAGGAACGATGAATGTGACGAAAGGCATTTTGATGATTGGTTACTGACTGGTTTTCGGTTGAAAAGCGAAGTGATTTGCTGGAATGTATGTGAGTTGGTTGATTGTGAATGAATTAGAATGATGATGTTATGATGAAAAGAAACGGAGAGGAGGACAGGTTGGACTACTTATATAATTGACTTCAAGGTAGACAACATCGAACGGGATCCTCGGCCTCCCCAAAGCTCCATGCGAGATACCTCATTATGAGCTTTTGATCACAGACCCGGCGCGCATAATTATTAGCCCACATATCACGCTGTTAAGGTTTCTGATGTTTCAAAGATAGGCTCTTTGAATCCAGAAACGAGCTCGCTGGAAATATCGTATTCCGCAGCTGATACGTCGAATTTTGTTCTCATAGACCATTAACCTTGTTTAGTGAGATTGAAAGGTGGTATTTCATTTCGATAACGGATCGGAGTACCGCCGGAGGCGGAAGAAGATGGTCATTCCGTTGTCGAGAGTCCCCACACATAAGCAGGAAAATGGTCAATATGGCACCGCATACAGTGATTTTTCGTCAAAACTAGTTTTTACCCAACTAAGCAATAGTATAAAACTAAAAATTAAATCTTTTTATACATAATAAAATATATAATATATTTCTATAAAATATTCTGAACGATTCTGAGGTAAAATTCGCTGTATCGCTTACTGGTCTGTATTGCTCACTTATTAAGTACGTTATTGCTGCCAAATATATGATGATACATCTGTAGAAAGAAACCTTGAAGCCTGATTGATGTTTTGGAGTCGTGCTAGGTTTTCGGATTATTTTCGGACGAGACGCGCGGCGAATCATAACCATTGTTGATGTTTCGTCCGAATCTTGAGCCGAATAGGGGTTTCATTTAAGCTGCTTCGCCGAAGTGGATGTCGAGAAATGACCAACACCGAAAATACAACCCCTATCTTACTCTTGATATGCCACCAATCACTTCAATCACTTCAATCACGACAGCCTCGATGCTACTTTTCGGTACCTGTCAACCAATGATCATCTTCGGTTTGCGGTGTTGGGGGTGGTCTCTGCACTGGTGGGGATTTACGTCACCGATCTTGTTGATGACTGCAGAATCGAGAAGATCTAATATGCTCTTCTGCACTTCTCCAGAATTTTATGAAATACGAAGTATGTTAATCGCTGAGTGAAAACGAGTTGGTCCGGGAAAAACTGGTAGCAAAAGCGTTGGAATATTTTAATAAGAAAGTTCTATTCGAGTTGACTTTTGGGTTAACGAAAATCAGTCACCGAAGGGGAGCACTCGATTTTGGAATTTGGGAATTTGGTGCAAAATGTTGATTAAATCACAGCAAAAATTGTTTCAACTCGGACGATTTCGCTTTCGCTTTCCTGTGAGCGGCATATAAACCAAATTACTTTGAAGTAAATGGTCGGACAATTAATTGCTACAGTACCTTCGTCCCAGCTGAGGCTCATATCGACTTATCTTGACGAGTTTGAGCTGCAGATCTACAGTAAGCAATAAGGGGGTCCAAGACCGCTCACTGGGGTAAGCACACAGCAATGCAGTCTCCGGCCGATTCATGGCGGTCTTTGAAATAATAAATGCCTGAGGTCGGCTCGGCTTCCGTGGTTTCTGTTGACACCTTTTGGTGTATAAACTCCTTTCATTATCCCCTTCTCCAGATAAGCTTCTGCACAGTGTAAATCACACAGCCTTGATCTATCTACGTGCCAGCCGGCTCTCTCATCTTCCGATACGAACCATCCACAATCTATCAAGCGCCCCGTTGCCGCAATCAAGTTGACAGCCGAGACACTCGCTGAGAAGGACAGAAGTGTAACACCCTCACACCACTATGGAGTCCCGCATGTATTAGCTGTAGAACTACATTGACACCCGGCAAATGAGCGTTTTCACGTATTAACCCTCGAGTAGCTCAAAAGCAGTGTATCGATACAGTTTTGATGATAATTCCACGCTTGAGTGAGCCAACCTCGGTGAGACATCAAAGAAATGGACCATTTTGGGGCGTGAAGAATGAGAATTCGTTCATCATCGTGTCCCATACGAGCTCGTCAAATCCAGGTTGGGCCAAATCAAATAGGAAGTTCAGTTGGCTTGCAGAAGAACTGTGCGGATCACCTATTTCTGGCCCCATATGATTTGTGCTAACTGCTGGCGGCATCGATCCTTGCATATCCATACTCCTAGCTTCCGGATACGACAGCTGCGAAAGGGATGACTGTTCTTGCCGTATTTCAAATTGCCTCAGGGCAGGTCTATTCTCAGCCCCAATCCGGCTTTCATACCCAGACTGTATGCTTTTGAGCATAGCTCCATAATGATATACCATGTCCCTGTTGCCGTCATCATCAACAACCTACGTGGTCACTGTGGCCAATTTCCCCATATACACATCCAGCATATGAGGTATCATGACTTCTTTTTCAGCAGCTCTTCTGAAGTCCGCTTCTAGCGATTCTGCTGGGTCATGTTGTCGTAAATTTATCTGTTCTTGTCCTGTGATACCAGTCTCAGAGTTGAGGAAAATAGTCTTGACTTGAACGATAAAGACGTAAGAAAGTTCTGTCCACCAAGAGAATGGAAAATGAAGTAGATCGGCATTCTCAACTGACAGACACCAATCATGGAATGAGACAGTTGCTGTGACGAGCTGCCACAGTATATTAGTCCGTTGCATTGAGAACTGAATTGAGATGTTAGTCTCTGGTTGAGTGAGTCGAGCAGGCACGAAAGTGCTTTGCCAAAGCTCGTTATAGAGGGCGATTTCATAAATCCAGACTTCCAGGAAGTGAAGATGTTGGACCAGAATAGTATTTCTGTTTGTTGAGCCAATTCGCTTCTTAAGGCCATCAAACTCACGAGAGAAAGACTCAATGGTGATCTGGAGTGCGCGTTCGCCTCTTATGTCGCAGGTAGATGTATCGTGGTAGCAAAAAGCGTCACTGATCTTCCTTTGAAGAACCTGGATTTCCACAAATGGCACGATCAACTGATCGCTAGGAATATCCCTTCCTTGTGAGAGAGATGTGCAACAATCCTCCATATACGATGTGTAGTGCATAATCGTTCGTTTTCTCAACACCATTGATAAACTTAATAGAGTTGATGGTCAGCTCGACGTTCATAACAATTGTAAGTGCGCAAGTAGAAGCATACGTAGACGATAAACAATATGTACCAAGAAGAGCTCTCATCTCTGCCGGATTTCGTGCTCTCCCCTGAGTTTGGGCCGTCTCTAGACCTCTCTTTCCCTTCTCATTCAAGTCCAGTCTCAACTCATGGCACATGTTAACACAGAGCTGTAACATGAGGAAGTATTGATGCTTCCCAGGCACACAGAAGTATTGATACCAAGCTACGAATACCAAAAGACCTTGTAAAAGATCCATACTAGCTTCATGATCCATCACTAAGCGGTCGCAAATCTGCTTCTTGATCTCCTGTCCTAGTCTGCGCTGTAGTATGGGATCCCCAGAAGAAGTGACAGCCATAATACACAAGAAAAGAAATGGGTTATCGTGTCGAAGAGCTTCCACGCTGACTGTGGGAGGCACAACCACAAATGGGAAGTAGTTGACGAAACCTTGTCGGAAAGTCTCCAGTTGACGATCCGCAGATTCTAGGCCTCCTAGATCGTGTAGAACAACGTTGGTGAAGCTATTGTTATGAACGTCTCTAGACCTTGGCAGGGACTCGGAAGACGCAAAGTGACTTCCGCTTATTCGGTCGTGTGAGGATGAGAAGTTGGAATAAAGAATCTCGGGGGTAGAGCGATTACTTCGGGGTGCTTGAAATGAGTTTGAGTGGATATGTTGTGTTAACGTAGCTACTTGTGTGGACAACAGCTCCACCTTCCCCTCGAGTCTCTTGACAGATCTGAGGACGTGTTAGCTTGCACTATGCCGGTGAAATACCTGGTGAATTTGGAAGTGTGTCCTCAATCACTGAGTCCCCTTCAATAAATGACTCCACTTCAGTCATTGGGTCGAGTTCAGAGATTAAATTGAGGCACGTCATCAAGCACTCAAGTGACTCTTGTGTGCACGCCGTTCCAAAGCGCTCTCATAAATCTCGAATCCTACAAGACCATGCAGACAGCAGATGAGATTGTGACACTCACGAGGTTTCTTTGCGGTTTCTTCTTGCCTCAGAAGAAGGTTCTGCATAGATGCACCCTTTGCGCAATCTTTCACATCTTCCGCATGATTCTGCGTCCAACGAAGCAGAAGTGCACTTGACCTTGGCACTGGTGCAGCTGAGGCACGCTCGCCTCCTTACCCGTAGGTTTATCATCTCTGGTGGTTCTGGAACGTCCATCGTGGTGACCCGGAATTCCGTACAAAGATATGGACGAGCTGATGTTTGAGGGGAGGTCGGTCGGAAAATACGAGACAGCAGCGGCCATTCCGACCCGAAATAATAAGCCCGCTTATGATCACCGGAATTCAAAAGCTTAAACTATTTTAGGCCTAGTGCTAAAATATCGGGTATTATCGTATTTTCCGCGCCTCCCGACATTCTCCTTCCTTTGGCAGCATTACATAGCAAGACGCTCTCTTACCATTCGGTACTAAGCTCGCTTTGGGGACTCTGGAGCACTTCCCTCGTAAGTATGATGGGTTTATGACCAATAGTAATCATTGCGAGCGAGGCGAGATGGTGCCACCAACATCCCCGATGACCATACTATCATTTCCGAGCAGCAGTAGGAGTATCCGCTGCCGACTAATCACCCTATGGCTACATATAAGGAGTTCGATCGCTGCCATGGAGCAGCTCAATCATTAACCTTGAACAAAGACTTCCATCACAATCATCTTATCATACTCTCTACTTTATTAGACTCATTAAAAAAGAATTATTCCATATTTCTTCTAGAATGCCCGGTCCCGCATTTTTTCTCAGAGGCAAATTCTTCCCGCCCAAGCAAATCACGACGACTTTCGAAGGCAAGACCGTCATCGTGACAGGGTCAAACTCCGGCGTAGGTTATGCAACCGCCCTCAAATATGTCACACTCGCCGCATCAACCGTCATTCTAGGTGTCAGGAGTCCGCAAAGGGGCGAAACAGCGAAAGCGCAAATTGAAAAAGCGACAGGGCGGACAGGTGTTGTTCAAGTATGGCAATTGGACTTGGCCAGCTTCAGAAGCATCGATGCATTCGCCAAGCGAGTCGAGAGTTTGAAAAGGGTCGATGTCGCTGTTCTTAACGCAGGCGTCTTTCCTAGCACTTTCAAGCTGTCTGAGGACGGATGGGAGAACAATATTCAAGTCAATACTCTTGGAACTGCGCTCTTATCGATCCTCCTCACCCCAAAGCTGCAAGCGTCCCGAACTGCAAAGTCGCCAGCACATCTAGTTGTAGTCGCATCGTCAGGGCACATGGAGGTACAGCTGAAACCCGAAAACAAAGATCAGCTTCTTCACAAATACAATAGTGACCTTGGCCTGGGACCATATTATCAGCATTTGTCCACGAAGCTGTTTATGATGTGGATCACAAGAGAGCTGGCATATCGCTGTCTCGATGTCAATGGCAAACCAACGATGATTGTTAATGATGCGTGTCCTGGTTCATGCCGGAGTGACATTGGAAAAGATTACGACAGCACTCTGTTCGTCATTGCCAAGAGCATCTTATCGTATCTGCTTTTGAGGCCTGCGGAATATGGTGCTCGCGTGCTTGTTGGCGCATCCACTTTAGGGGAGGATTCACACGGACGGTGGTGGTCTGCAGATGGAAATTACAGGCCGTGAGTTAACCTTCCAGAAGAGAAAATGGAGTTGCGCTGACAAATATAATAGAGCTGGCAAGTACATCACGAGTGATGAAGGCAAGATCTTGCAGAAAGCAATGTGGACTGAAGTCGTCGATGTTCTTGAGGAGAAAATTCCTCGAGTCAAGGATGTGACTGCGAGTCTGTCTGAGCGGAGGACTTTGTGATAGAAATTATGTTTTGTAATATGTATTTTTAGGCATTGCTAAGGCAGATATTATTTTACTTCTATTTCAGATTCCAAACTCTGTGTTTTACTCAACTCTCATCGACTTCTAGCACTTGGGTATCGATGAGAGTGGAATCGAACGACCTCTTTGATGACTCACGCATACCGCCAAATGAGCCCCTCACACAGTTACACTGTTATACCAAGCGTCCTCTTTTCTAGAGGGACAAGTTCAACTCACCATCGCGAGGGTTCATATTGCCCACAGGATCACCGTTACTCATACCAAGCTCCAGTCTCAATCTCAGGACATCCTTCCAATCCGTGGATCCAAAGGGTTGTGGGTAGATAGACATCAGAAGGGTATCTGTCCAGCGCCGGAAAGTATCCTTGTGAAGATGAAGCTGCCAGTCCATGGTGCGCAAGAGGACAGACTCATACTCGCTAGTATCCGCAGCATTCAGCTCAGAGATCTTGCATATGTTCTTTAGTTAGTTTCCACTAATCTGCTTTACTAGACTGTACTACTAATATTGTTTTCGCAGGTTTACAACTAATAAATTAACCCGAATATAATATCAACTATGCAAGAATTTTACAGGCTCAACACTTTTACATTATTAACTTATCAAACTTTGATCACGAGGTACGTCTTGACTGACAGATTTTCACGACTCTCTGATATGGAATCAGTAACTCTGTGGACTGGACTTCACTGCGACGCGATCTCACAAGGCGTTCTTACTGGCACTGCGTGATGATGGGAATGTTGGCCTATCAATTCTACATACTTGATATGATTTCCATACTAATTATTAATAGCAGCTTGCGTTTTGAACTAGATATTCCAATGGCGAAAGCGAAATGATGTTATATCGGCGAATTGCACTATCCAAAGCTCTTCTATTGGATAACAGTCTCTTTGAAAAGGATAGAGATCTCGGTTCAGGAAACCATTATGTTCTTAAGTTGGATGTTCAACAATAGGCTTGGTATGGACAGCAATCCCATACTTCCTCAGATGCAGAATGACAGCACGAAACAATTGACAATTCCTCATCAATGACTACGCCAATTATACCTCCTCAACACTCTTAAAGCCGCCAAACTCCTTCTCGATCCTCTCGCCCGCCATCCTATAAGCACCTCTCGCCTGCAGCCTCCTCAAATACCCCATAACCATAGGCCAACCCTGCTCATTCAATCCAGCTTTCGCCACACAGAGCTCTAGCACAAACACCATCATAATGTCTGCTGTTGCCAGCTCATCCCCGGTAATATAATTGGTGCCGTGCTTCGCAAGCTCGGCCTCCAAGAAATCATACCGCTTCTTGAATGTTGGCACGAGGAACCCAGAATCGAGTTGTCCGGCGATGAATTTCGTGAGAAGGCGGATTGGTTGTGGTGGATCTGCTTTGAGCGCTGTTGCAAGGAGAAGATTAGCACAATCCCTTTTGCTTTAGTGGTATTTTCAGAGCAGGAGGACGTACAGTCACGCGCGAACGCCACGGCGATGAAACTCAACAGGCTCTCCTCGCCCCAAGCAAAGTAGAACTTATTCAACTTCCACGCATCTGTCTCCATTCCAGCTCTCTCTTGCCCTGGATGGTACTTTGCTGGGAGCAGTTTGCTACCACCTGGCACATTCTCGCAGAGGAAATCGATAATTAGGGCTGATTCGCTTAAAACGATCGGATGGCCCAAATACGAGTATTGAATCTTTAAAATGGGAGCGGTGCCTAGAGGGTGTGCTTGAGCGAAAGCGGGGTTGGTGGTGATACCATTTGGGCCGCGGGGAGAGTAGATGAGAGTGCATGGGATGGAGAGTTCGTTGAGGAGCCAGAGGATGCGGTGGGAGCGAGATTGGGCGAGGTAGTAGAGGGTCAGTTTGGGGGGCTGAGGGGTGAAGTCATTGGAAGTCATAATTGAGGGATAGAACGGGGGATCAGGTGGAGGGGTGAAAGAATTTTGTATAGGAGATTGGGATCGGAATAATAAGTAAGATGCTGGTGGAATTTGGTTCAACAGCAGGGCTAACTATGCCCTTATATAGCTCAGATCCTGCCGTGCTGAATCACGATCGCAAATTGTAACTCCCGAAAGCCGATGCTTTCGCGTTTTGTAATTACCGATAGAAGTAACAAATTGACAAATAGACTCCTACTTCGAGATATTGCCATGATCCAAAGTATCAACCATTAAATCAGAAGATATACTAGTCTAGCTTCTTCAGGAATAGACTCCGCACTAGCGTCAGATCAAAAGACATGTTATCAGCCCAACACCGACAAGCGAGTTTACTCTAGCTTCTTCAAGTATAGTCTCCGCACTAGCTTCAAAGTAGAAGGATGCGTATGACTTAAATGAATAATAAACGATGACAAATTTAGCACGCTCACCCAAATGATAGAAATACGAAACAGGTCTCAAAATGGCTAGCATTGGCCGCATTGGGGATAAAGGCTCTCCGAGCTTACAAAGAGCCTGCAACGCATGTGCAAAAGCCAAGCGAAGATGCGATAAGCTGTGTCCTTGTTCAAGATGCCAGGCTGATGGCATTGTCTGCAGCTATCGCAACCTGCCATGGCTTTCGAGACCGGCGGGGGGAGCAATGAAGGCACCTTTGAAGCGGACAGAACTCGAAATGTTCGATGTAATTTTCAATGATTCGAAGCTAGACGAGCACACTGCTTTGATAAGGACACATCGACATTTCACCACCGGCTGTGCTCTACCAATGCCAATGCAACCATCTAGTCCGCCAATCCTATGGAGTCTAGAAGCGACACATCTGGAGATGCTCAGTTTGTCTCTACGAGATCTCCCTGCTGCTTGTGTATACAAATCGGGAATGACTGGAGTCTCACCAGACGTCCTTCTGGGCACTAGGAACCAAATGAAAGCCGCATTCTCCTCAATAATTTCACTCACAGACTTGCTGCAAGCCACACAGTCACTCTTAGCAGTGCAAGTCAACGACATCCTCCATGTTGACAGTCGAGTTCGAGAACATGCTCATAAGCAACAGCACATGCTCATGCATCTCAATCACCGACTATGGCTAGAAGCCCCAACTAGTCTACCGAACACGATGACAGCACATGCGGCATGGAAACTGGGTGAAAGCATTCGTCGAACGATAATCGCCTCACATCTCTTAGCAGCTGCCACCCGTGCAAGCAGTACAGGCATTGTTCAGTATGAACCCTTTTTGGCGTCGTTACCTTTCGACCGTCGAGTCGCACTTTGGGATTTGGAGGACAGGGACCCGTGGCTAGCATATATTGATGCAAAACAAACTCCTCTTGTGTCGCTGCAGGAGTGGCTTGACGGGAATGAAAATAGCTATGTTAAAGCTGCCAGTGTGTTGCAGAGAATTTTGTTGATTTTATATCAGCCTTGGACTCACAGAAGGCACGAAGCTTATTGAACAGGCTGTTCGCCAGCTTATTCGGATTTGTATCTCAGCTTAGCCCTTCTGTCCGCACGATCTGAAATATCAATTAGGCACCCACGAGAGATAGTCAGGTTTACTTGAGTTTTGAGAACAAGCTCAGGCGCGGTTTATTTGCAAACATAACCGCAGCCTGGCACACGTGATCTTACCCCTTAGGTTTGCTTCGGAAATCCTACATAAAGATTTGATCAACTTGTGTAGCAACGTCCATCCCTGCATAGCGAAAAACCCACCGTGCATGGTGGTAAACTTGTACTGCGTGTGTTAGACGGGCGATCATGTGGCTTTCGAGATCCCAAGCATATACGTAGAGACTTTCGAAAGCTTATCTTGAGAGAATTATGATGGAACGCGAAATTTGCTTGAGTGAGGATATTCTGGAGTTCTGGAATAGTATATTGGGAGATAGTGAGACAAAAGAGCATTCTTGACGTGATGTCCGAAGCGATACTAGGGATATGTGGTCAAATCGCGGCAGAGAAGTTTATCAATAGGGAAAAGGAAGAAGCTGTATACTATATTTCAGGTAGAGCTCTTTTATAAATTAAATCAAACAAGGAGCATGTCTCGATGTGATTCTAGTAAGAGAGGCGGGTAAACTATCATTTTATATATAGAGAACTTACAATGAAATTGTTCAATGAATTCTCAATGAAACTATTGTTACAAAATAAACAATTTCAGGCTAAAAGACAAACCATCAAATAAAGAGCAACTGAATTACGAGCGGGTCAAGTCTAATAAAAGAAGCGCGAATATTCCGGGAACATCGCTAATTTACTTACTCCATTAATTTTTTTTTAAACCCTTACCTAAGGGTGTTGCTGATCAACTGGGAATAAAAATCATATCATGACGCTGTCTCACATCGCTCGTACAGAAAATCTCGAGCGTCGATGAATAATCACGTGATTATTAATCGACCCAACTTGGGCCATATGAACAGAGAAACGCTCTTCTAGGAAGAAAACTAGAATCTGTAGTTTTATTTATAATTAGTACATTCTAGAAATATCTATATACTACTATAGCATAGTATTAACAATGCTAGAAATCTCTAGACATTTCTAAGTAATAAAGTCATATAACTTTGCTACTACTATAAAAGCTTCTAGATATATTATAATTAGTATATATAAAAAGCTTTTATTCTTTTCTAAATAATCTTCAAGTTCTTAATAATATATTATATTATTATATTACTATAGTTTATTTAACTATAGACCTATTAACTAAAAAAGCTTGTCTAGATTACCTGACTTTTCTTCTTTCTTAATCACATAGTAGCAATACTATATTAACTATAGACTATATATCAAAAGCACTTTCAAATTCTATTAATAAAAAGAATATATAGTATTTATATAATACTATAATCTTTTTAAATATAGCTATATATAACTTTATATATAACTATAATCTAAATTAGTATTATTTTTTTTATTATATCATTAATTAGTAACTATTCAAATCACATAGCCTATATCTCTAAGACTAAGTTTAAAAAAAAACATAATCTTAAATTTCTAAAAACTATAAGTATATGATTACGTTATCTATAGCAGATCTTATAATAATTATCTTATATCAAGATATTCTAGTCTTTGTCTTTTATAGAAAAT
>Ga0182030_10012061_pt1 | contig 17372 bp, 12 predicted proteins | sample 812S3MmetaG_FD_121299 | JGI IMG/M metagenome (GOLD analysis project Ga0182030, IMG submission 121299) | Permafrost microbial communities from Stordalen Mire, Sweden - 812S3M metaG (Illumina Assembly) | ecosystem: Environmental > Terrestrial > Soil > Wetlands > Permafrost | place: Sweden...
GCCGATTCCCGCCAGCTCGGTCGCTCTACCTGCGCGCGCGAGCGCGGCGACCGACACCGATGCCTCGCGAACGGCCTTGGGCGCATTGCGGTAGGCCAGCACGCGATGCACGATCGCCCCGTCGAGCTCGTACAGGTCGCCCAGCTCGGCGAGAGCGTCGGCGATCGCTGTGTTGGACAGCTCTGGCATGTGGTCTAGGGTACGCCGACCAATGTCCGACATCCCCTGGCTGATCCTGCCCACATACAACGAGGCCGAGAACATCGAGGCGATCGTCGTCGCCTCCGGTGAGGCCCTTCGCGGCGCCGCTCCCGAGGGTTGGCGTGTGCTCGTCGTCGACGACGGCTCGCCCGATGGCACCGGCGAGATCGCCGATCGACTCGCCGGGAAGCACGACTGGGTGAAGGTGCTCCACCGCGCCGAGAAGAACGGCATCGGGCCGGCCTACCTGGCCGGGTTTCGTCACGCGCTCGACCACGGCGCGGGGTATGTGATGGAGATGGACTCCGACTTCTCCCACAATCCCGCCGACCTCGCCCGGCTGCTTGAGGCCGTGAAAGCGGGCGCCGATCTCGCGCTCGGCTCGCGCTACGTGCCCGGCGGCGGCGTGGTCGATTGGGGGCTGTTGCGGCGGTTCATCTCCGAGGGCGGTTCCACGTACGCGCGGCTCGTGCTCGGCCTGCGAGTGAAGGACCTGACGGGCGGTTTCAAGTGCTTTCGCCGCGAGGTGCTCGAAGAGATCCATTTCGACGGCGTGCGCTCGCAGGGCTACGCCTTCCAGGTCGAGCTCACCTATCGCGCGGTGCGAGCGGGATTCAAGGTGGTCGAGGTGCCGATCGTCTTCAAAGACCGTCTCCGCGGCCAGAGCAAGATGTCCTGGCGGATCGCCGCCGAGGCGATGTGGCTCGTGCCGCAGCTGCGCTTCAGGTAGAGCGCTCCGACACCGATGCAGAAGGGATGGATGCCTCCGCTTATGCGTTCGCCTACGGCGTGCGCCGCACCCGCGCGACGCTGCGCGCCTGGCAGCGCACCCCGGGGCCTGTGCTGGGGCGCTGGTTTGCCGGATCGGCGCTGGCTGCAACCTGCCTGCTGTGCGCCGTATGGGTCGTCGCCACGTTGTTCTCTGGGTATCAGCAGGTCCTGATCCTCGAACCGCCGTTCGCGGTCGGCGGCGCCGGCGACGTGCTCTCGATCCTGCGGCGCAACCTGCTCGTGCTCGCCCTGCATGCGATGGCCTGCGTCGCGGGCTTCATCGCCGGCAGCTCGCTGCCGCTGCAGGCCGAGCACCACCACGGCGTCTCGCGCTGGGTCCACGAGCACGGCGGGCGCCTGGCGATCGGCTTCGTCGTGCTGGCCACCGCCTTCTCGCTGAGCACCCAGGCCTACGTGCTCGGGCACACGCTCGCCGGCGTCTCCGGCTTCCTGCACGTCTCGCCCGGCCTGCTGCTGCTGGGCCTGCTCCCGCACGCGATCCTCGAGCTGACCGCCCTGTTCCTACCGCTGGCGGCGTGGATCATCGCCAGCCGTCGCGGTGAGTGGGACCAGCTGTTGGCCGCCACCTTCGTGACCGTCGCGATCGCCGTTCCGATGCTCGTTCTCGCCGCGCTGATCGAGGTCTACGTCTCCCCGCATCTGTTCACGACCCTGACGGGGATTCACACGCCGATCGTGCGGTACTCGGAAGGCTGGCTGGTGACGATCAACTGAGGGTCGGCCCGTCCGGGAGGGGTTACTACACTTTGTATAGTGTGTGGGCAAGAGGAATAGATAAGCGTAATACGAGTAAGGAGAACCCCATGGCAGGCACGTTGAACGAAGTCACAGACACCAACTTCCAGGCCGAGGTGATCGAGTCCGAGGGGCCGGTGCTCGTTGACTTCTGGGCGCCCTGGTGCGGCCCCTGCCGCGTGGTTGCGCCGGTGCTCGAGGAGATCGCATCCGAGCGCCCGGACCTGCGGATCGTGAAGCTGAACATCGACGAGAACCAGCAGACGGCAGCCAACTTCCAGGTGCTGTCGATCCCGACGATGATCCTCTTCAAAGGCGGCCAGCCCGTCAAGACGGTCGTCGGGGCGTATCCAAAGAAGAAGCTGGAGCAGGAGCTCGAGCCGGCGCTAACCGCGGCGTAGGGAGATGCTGAGGGGCAGGCCGTCGATCTCGGTCTGCTCTGAGTAGTCCATTGCCTCGGCCGCTTCGGGGGCGCCGGGGGTGAGCTCGAGCTCGACGGCGAGCGTCTCGCCCGTGAGGTAGTCGCGGTGCGCCGCGGCGGCCGCGATCAGGGCGGGGTCGCCGGAGAGGGCGAGCGCGATCCGGTCCTCGACCTCCAGGCCGGCGCTCTTGCGGGCGTTCTGGACGGCGTGGACGATCTCGCGGGCGCGGCCCTCCTCGCGCAGGTCGTCGTCGATCGTCTCCTCGAGCGCCACCGCGTGGGCGCCTTCGCGCTCGACGCTGTAGCCGTCGGGTGCCTTCATCGTGAGGATCACATCGTCCGCCGAGAGTGTGTGCTCGCGTCCGGCCACGGCGATCCCGATCGCGCCCCCGCCGTCGCCGCGCACGGCATCCGCGACGTGGGCGGGGTCGAGCGCCGCGATCGCCTCGGCCGCGCGCGGCATGTCCTTGCCGAACAACGGCCCGAGCGTGCGGTAGTTGGCCTTCACTTCGTAGCTGCCGAGCTCCTCCGCGGCGGCGACGAAGCGCACGCGCTTGACGTTCAGCTCCTCGCGCACGATGTCCGCAAGCCGTTCGATCGCCGTACGCTCGCGTCCGTCGGCCACGACGACCGCCTCGCCGAGCGGCTGGCGCACCTTGATTTTGGCCTTCCCGCGCGCGCCGAGCCCGAGTCGCACGGTCTCCCGCGCGAGTGCCATCCCCTGCTCGAGCTCCTCGTCGCGCGCCGGTAGCTCTGTGCCGGTGGGGAAGTCACACAGGTGCACGCTCGCGAGCGTGCCGTCGAGGTTGTCGTAGATCTCATCGGCAATAAACGGGCACAGCGGCGCGAGCAGCTTCGCGACCGTCAACAGGCACGTGCGCAGCGTCTCGAACGCAGCCGGATCGCCATCCCAGAAGCGCCGGCGCGAGCGGCGCACGTACCAGTTCGACAGCTCGTCGACCAACCCCGCGATCGCCCGGCCGGCGGAGGTGACGTCGTAGGCGTCGAGCCGCTCGGCCACCAGCTCGGCGGTGCCCGTGGTGCGTGACAGCGCCCAGCGGTCGAGGTCGTCGGTCGGCTCTGTGCCCGTCTCAGCCTGCGCTTGCACCGGCGCGGCGTTGAGCGTCGCGGAGTTGGCTTCGGCGTAGAGCACGTAGAAGAAATACGTCGACCAGAGCTGCTTGAGGAACAGGCGCACGCCTTCGCCGATCGTCTCCGCCGAGAAGCGGTATCCGTCCCACGGCTGCTTGGAGGTGAAGAAGTACCAGCGGAACGCGTCGGCGCCGTACTCGTCGAGTACCTGCCAAGGCTCGACCGTGTTGCCCTTCGACTTACTCATCTTCTGGCCGTCCTCGTCGAGGATCAGGCCGAGGCAGACGACGTTCCTGTAAGGCGACTCCCTTCCCAGCAGCGTCGCGATCGCGAGCAACGAGTAGAACCAGCCGCGCGTCTGGTCCTGGGCCTCGCAGATGAAGTCCGCGGGGAAGCGCTCGGCGAAACGGTCCTCGTGCTCAAATGGATAGTGGTGCTGGGCGAACGGCATCGCGCCGGAGTCGAACCACACGTCGATCACCTCAGGCACGCGGTTCATCGGCTGCTCACACCCGGCCTCGGTACAGGGAATCGCGATGTCGTCCACAAACGGGCGGTGGTGATCGGAGAGCGTCTGTCCGGAGCGCTGCTCCAGTTCGGCGAACGACCCAATTACATGTAGGTGTCCCTTTGTGCAGCGCCACACCGGCAATGGCGTGCCCCAGTAGCGCTCGCGCGAGAGCGCCCAGTCGACGTTGTTCTTCAACCAGTCCCCGAATCGGCCCTCCTTGACACGGGGGGGATGCCAATTGACCGTCTCGTTCGCCGCGAGCAGCTCGTCTCGGAGCTTCGTGGTGGCGATGTACCAGGAGGATTTTGCGTAGTAGAGAAGGGGCGTGCCGCAGCGCCAGCAGTGGGGGTAGGAATGCTCGTAGGCCTGCTCTCCAAACAGCAGGCCGCGCGCGTCGAGGTCCGCGATCAGCTCGGCGGTCAAGGCCGGGTCCTTGACGAAGCGGCCCTCGTAGGAGCGGCCGTCGCGATCTTGCACGCGGCCGTCGTAGGTGCCGTCGGGCTTGACCGGGTTGTAGAGCGTCTCCGGGCTCCTCGGGTCGAACGGCACCTCCGGCGCCGCTCCCGCGACGCGGTAATCGTCCTCGCCGAAGGCCGGCGCGAGGTGGACGATCCCGGTGCCGTCCTCGGTCGTGACGAAGTCTGCGGCGACGATCGGATAGGCGCCCGGCTCGCGGTCGCTCAGCGCGAAGATCGGGCCGGTGTAGCGCGCGCCCACGAGCGCTTGGCCGGGGAAGCGGTCGAGGATCTCGGCCTCCTCACCGAGCACTCGCTCGACGAGCGCCGCCGCGAGGACAAGCGTGTCCTCGTCCCTGCGCGCTCGCACGTACTCGACGTCTGGCGCCACCGCGACGGCGACGTTGCCCGGCAGCGTCCAGGGCGTCGTCGTCCAGACCAGCAGCGCATCGCCCTGCCTGAGGGGACCCCGATCCCCGTCCCCCTGATTCCGTCCCGCCGGTCCGTCCGCAGGGATCTGCACCGGTAGCCGCACGTACACCGAAGCGTCGACCACGTCGCGGTACCCGAGCGCTACCTCGTGCGAGGACAGCGTCGTCTCGCAGCGCGGGCAGTACGGCACGACCTTTCGCCCCTCGTAGAGCAGCCCCCGCGCGTCAATCTCCGAGAGCGCCCACCAGACCGACTCGATGTAGCTCTCATCCAGTGTGCGGTAGGCGTCCTTGAGGTCCAGCCAGAAGCCGATCCGCTCGGTCAGGCGGTTCCACTCCTGCAGGTATGTGAACACCGACGCGCGGCAGCGCTCGTTGAACTCGCGAATCCCGTACTCCTCGATCTCCGCCTTCGATTTGATCCCGAGCTCCTGTTCGACCGCGATCTCTACCGGGAGTCCGTGACAGTCCCAACCGCCCTTGCGCTCGACGCGGTAGCCGCGCATCGTCTGGTAGCGCGGGTAGATGTCCTTGAACACGCGCGAGAGCACGTGATGGGAGCCCGGCGGGCCGTTTGCGGTCGGAGGACCCTCGTAGAAGACCCACTGCTCTGCACCCTCGCGCTCACGCAACGACTCGGCGAACACATCGCGCTCGCGCCAGCGCTCCAGAACCTCCAGCTCGAGTCCCGGCAGCTCCTGGCGAGGGTCTACCGCGTGGCGCGGGATCAGCGGATGTTTTGCGGAGGCGCTCACAGGGGCGCCCATTGTAGGTGCGGCCTACGCGTGGGAGACAGCGGCGACCGGCGGTTGCTGCGCAACGACGCCCGTGAGGCGCTCGCGCAGCGCCTCGGCCGCGGCTGTAGGGCTCTCGCCCAGACGGCGGGTGGTGCTCGCTCCAGTGTCGGGCAGCGCGCCGCGGTAGTCGAGGATCTCGACGCCCGGTTCCGCCTGCCTGGCAGCGTAGACGAGCTTGCCCAGCGCATCCAGCGCCGCTCCCCGGCCGCCGAGCACGACGGCGTTCGGGTGCAGCGCGCGCAGGGCCCCGCCGATGCGGGCGTCCTCGAGGTCGACGGGCAGGCTGAGCACGCGCAGGCCCGTGCGGCGCAAGATTAGCTCGAGCGCCTGCACGTACAGCGCGTCGATGTCGGCGGGCCGTGAGAGGTCGAAGATCAGCACGCCCTCCTCGCGCGTTGCCGGCGGCGCGACGCGCTGCGCGGCGGCCAGCCAGCCGGTGGCGTAGCGCCAGGCGAAGCGGTACTCGGGCGAGCCCTCCTCGAGCAGCTCCACCGCCGGCAAAAGCACCGACTCGACCGTGCGCTCGACCGACCTGACCGCGAGGCTCTCCTCGAGCAGGCGGTCGGCGAGATCCTCGCGGAATGCCCCCAAGGCGCTCTGCAGCCGGGCCGGCGAGGAGGGGCCCTCGCCACGTTCGCGGACGATCGAGATCGCCGAGGAGATGTCGTGCGTCTCGGAGAAGCTCTGCCGTAGCGCTTCGATCTCGGTCAGCTCGAACTGCCGGTGCCCGCCCTCGGTGCGCTGGGGCATCGGGTAGCCGAAGCGGCGCTCCCAGCTGCGCAACGTGCTCGGGCTGACTCCCAGCATCGCGGCGGCGGCGTTTGTGCGGATCGCGCTCATGTGGGGATGGTGAGCTTTGACCGGCTCTCCGGCAACTGGCGCAAGGGGGGCTGCATTCCGGTGGATCTGTTGCAGGCGCAGGAGCGCCGGTCCCATCGACGAGGTGTTCGTACGATTGCGAGGGTGAGGCTGCGTCTCTACCACCACCCCGACGGCGCGCGTGTCGCCTACCGGGAGCTCGGCGCCGGCCCGCCGCTGGCGCTGCTGCACTCGGCGATGCTCTCCCACAAGGAGTTCGAACCGGCCGTCGAGCAGCTCTCCGATCGCTTCCGCGTCGTGCTCCCCGACCTGCCCCTCCACGGCGACTCCGAGGATCGCCCGCGCTACCCCTACACGCTCGATTGGTTCGCCGACGTGATGTCCGGCTTCGCCGCCGACGTGCTCGGGCCGCGGCCGTTGATCGGCGGCCACGACGCCGGCGCGGAGATTCTCCTGCAGGCGGTCTCCCGCGGGAGCCTCCAGCCCAAGCGACTCGTGCTGATGGGCAGCCGCCTGCACGCGCCGCCCCGAAATGCGCGGCTGCGCGCCGCCTGGCGCCTGGCCGCGACCGCCGGCGCCGTCCCCGGTCTCGACCGCTTACTCACCCACGGCGCGCGCGCCGCCTTCACCCCCGAGCGCGGACTGCGCCTGACGTCGCGCGCGGACCCCGCCGCGCGCGACCTGCTGCGCCACGCCTTCGCCGACGTGCCCGGCAACCCCTCGCTCGCGCGCTCCTGGTCGCGCTGCGCGCGCTCCTGGCCGCGCGGCGCGCAGACGGGGCTGTGCGAGCTCTACCCGCACCTGGCGATGCCGGTGCTTTTGCTGTGGGCTGACCGCGACCGCCAGCACCCGCTCGCGACCGCCGAAGAGGCGCTCGCGCTGATGCCGGACGGCCAGCTGCGCGTGCTCGAAAGCACGGGCTTCCTGATGGCCTACGACGACCCCGTCGGGCTGGCCCGCGAGCTGGCGGCCTTCTGCGGGTAGGGTTTGTCGCTCGTCCGATCACGACCAAGGAGAACCGATCCGATGCCGGACAAGCAACTGTGGGGCGGAGAGACGACGAAGGCCGTCGCCAACTTCCCGATCTCCGGTGAGACCGTCCCCGTGTCGGTCGTGCGCTGGCTCGCGCGCGTCAAGGGCGCCGCCGCCGCCGTCAACGGCGAGCTCGGTCTCCTGCCGAAGCGCACCGCCTCGAAAATCGAGAAAGCCGCCAACGAGATCGCGGCGGGCAAGCACGACGCGCAGTTCCCGATCGACGTCTTCCAGACGGGCTCGGGCACGTCGACGAACATGAACGCCAACGAGGTAATCGCCGCGCTCGCCGGCGACGGCGCACACGCCAACGATCACGTCAACATGGGCCAGTCCTCCAACGACGTATTCCCCTCCGCGGTCCATCTCGCCGCGCTCGACGTCGCCCAGAACGAGCTGCTCCCGGCGCTCAAGCAGCTCGAGCGTTCCTTCGCGAAGAAGAGCAAAAGCTTTCAGAACGTCGTCAAGGCTGGGCGTACACACCTGATGGACGCCGTGCCCGTCACGCTCGGCCAGGAGTTCGGCGGCTACGCCGCGCAAATGGCCCTCGCACAGGAGCGCGTCGCAGCTGCGCTCGTGCACGTCGGGCAGATCCCGCTCGGCGGCACCGCCACCGGCACCGGTCTGAACACCCACGCGAAGTTCGCCGAGAAGGTCCGCGCACGGCTCAAGAAGGAATCTGGGCTCAAGCAGATCGCCGCGCCGCTCGACCCGTTCGAGGCGCAGGCCAATCGCGACGCGCTCGTGGAGCTCTCCGGTGCGCTGAAGGTCGTTGCCGTCTCGCTTATCAAGATCGCCAACGACCTCGCGCTGATGGGCTCCGGGCCCCGCACCGGCATCGGCGAGATCTTCCTACCCGAGTTACAGAAGGGCTCCTCGATCATGCCCGGCAAGGTCAACCCGGTGCTCCCCGAGGTCGTGTTGCAGGTGAGCGCCCAGGTGATCGGCAACGACACCGCGATCACGATCGGCGGCATGCAGGGCCAGTTCGAGCTCAACGTCCGCATCCCCCTGATCGCGCGTAACCTGCTGCAATCGCTGAACCTGCTGTCGGCGACCACGCGCGCGTTTGCCGAGAAGTGCGTCGACGGGATCGAGGTCAACCGTGCCGGCGCGGCGGCCTCGGCCGGAGGGACGCTCGCGGTCGCCACAGCGCTCAACGGCGCGATCGGCTACGACAAGGGCGCCGCGATCGTCAAGCGTGCCACCGAGTCCGGTCGCCCGTTGCGGGACGTCGCCCTCGAAGAGGGGGTCGACGCAAAGCTCTACGACGCCACGATCGACCTCCGCAGGATCGCACGGGGCAATCGGGCGTAAGGACTTTTGGGGGTGGTCGGGAGGGGGACCTGTCCCCCTCCCGTTGCGATCCGCAAGATCGCGCGGGGGAATCAGGCCTGAGGGGAGGGGGGGTCGGGAGGGGGGCCTGTCCCTTCTCGCTTAGCAGCCTCCGCCGTGCAGGCGGTAGACGGTCATTTCCGGGCCCGGGCGGTGGAAGGCGAGCGGGTAGTAGTCGAACGTCCAGTCGAAGTTGAAGGCCACGTCGTCTTTCCCGCCAGAGTTGTAGGGGGATACGTGGTAGACGACTTCGCCCTGCCTGGCCAGTTCCCGGTAGTAGGCGATTGCGTGGGGCACAACCTGAGGATCGGCGAACGCTCGTCCGGACTGGGTGTAGCCGCCGATCACCCAGCAGTAGCCGTGCCGCTCGTAGTAGGAGACCAGCGCCGGCCCGAGCGTGCGCTCGTAATCTTCCAGTTCGACCGCCCGATTCGTCGTTTCGGGCTTGCCGGTCGCGGGGTTCAGGACCACCCGCAACGCCGGGAACTTGATCCAGCGCGGGTGAACGGTCTCGTCGGTTTCCTCCAGCCAGGCGTTCGGGACGACCGGCTCGAGGACGATCTTCGCGCCCGTGGGGATGTGCTCGACCATCCACGCACGCGTGAGGTTGCGCGTGTCGGGACGCGAGAGCACGAGACCCGAATGGATGCTGTACACGAGCCCCTGCGCCGTCAACGCAACCACGGCCACGGCGGCCACGACGGTGAAGGTGGCTCGGCCGGCGCGCCGCGGTGTGTGGCCGGCACGCAGTCGCCCTGCGCGCCGCGCCACCCAGCCGGCGCATTCCAGCGCGAAGTTAGCCGCCAGCAGGCAGGCGACGGGGAAGATCGGCAACAGCCAGCGGCCGAAGTAACGTCCCTGCAGGCCGAGGAACAGCAGATACAGCACGGCGACCGGTACGAGCACCCAGCCGATCCGCCGATCTCTGCGCCAGATCGTCACCGCCCCGCCGAGCGCCGCCAGCGCGGGGACCCACCCGAGCCCCCATGTGAACGACCACAGGTAGTAGACGAAGCTGCCCTGCTTGGGCCCGCCGATCCAGGAGGACTGCGATTGTTCGGTGTAGTGCGATTGCAGTTCCAGTTCCGCGCGGAAGGCGTGGAAGTCGAGCAGCGAATAGGGGTTTGCGATCAGGTACGCCGCCAGCGCCGCCAGCAGCGCGAGGCCCGTGCCGATCGCCACGTCACGCCGGTGCTCGCGTGCCCCGTCGTGATACTGCGCCACGGCCGCGCCGAGCAGCGGCAGGAGCATCACGCCCGCCGTGTACTTCGTCGCGGCCGCAAGGCCCAGGCCGACCCCGGCGAGCAGGTAGTCGATCGTCCGTCCCCTGCGCAGGACGCCCGCCGTGCCGAGCAGCGAGAGCGTCAGCCCCACCAAGGTCGGCACGTCGTTGAGCGCGAGATGGCCGTAAAAAACCGGTAAGAAGGCAACCGCCATCACGGCGCTCGCGAGCAGGCCCGTCGCTCGGTTGAACAGGCGTGCGCCGAGGAGGTAGAGCAGCCACACCGAGGCTGTGCCGAGCAGCGCCACCACCACCCTGGCCAGCAGGAAGAAGCGGTCGGGGTGCAGCGCGAACTCGCGCGCGATCGAGGCATGCGAGCTCGATCTCAGGACGCCGAACCAGACGCCGAAGACGACGTGCAAAAGGTACGCCAGTGCAGGAGGATTGACGAAGTAGTGGGGGTTCAGGCCGTGGCCGAACATCCTCACCGCCTCGGGTACGAAGTGCCCGTACTCGTCCACGTCGTACACGTACGGCAACCCCTGCCCGATGCCCCACAGGCGCAGGCCGAACGCCACCCCGAGCACGATCCCGAGCGGTCCCCAGTAGCGCCAGCGCCCGTTGTGCATCGCGCCCATCCTATGCGGCCCGGACGGCCGCTCGTGCGACGCAGGGAAACGCAACTTTCCGGAAACGCAACTTTCCGGCGTATAGGCTGTTTCATGGCCGTGCTCACGACGCTGCGCCTCGCCTCCCCCCGCCTCCGTCTCGCCCTCCTCGCCGCGCTGGCGCTCTGCGCCTGCTCACTGGCGTTCGGCGCCGCCGTTGGCGTGCCCGCGGCGCTCTCCGCCGGTACGAAGAGCCGGCCCAAGGCTCACGCCGCCTCCTCTTCGTACCTGACGGGCATCGCCGACGAGGAGACCGAGATGTTCTCCGACCCGCTCTGGAAGCAACTGCACACGCATATCACGCGCTACATCGTCCCCTATGACGCAGCCGTGCGGGGCTACTCGTTGATGAAGGCCGATGCCTGGATTCACGCGGCCGAAGCCCAGCACCAGCAGGTGCTCGTGTCCTTCTACCACTCCGAGTACACGCCGACGAAGATGCCGAGCATCAAGACCTACGAACAGGACACGAAGAAGTTCATGGAGCTGTTCCCAAACGTCCACCAATACCAACCGTGGGACGAGACCAACCGGGGCAACGTCCGCTATAGCTATGAGAAATACAACAGCCCCACGGCGATAGAATCGGCGGAGTACTACAAGGCGCTGCGGCACGTCTGCCCCAAGTGCACGATCCTCGGCCTCGACATCCTCGACCAGAACGAGGTCGGCCCCACGATTCACTACATCAATGAATTCAAGGCCGAGATTCGCCGCCTGCGGATGCCGATGCCGACGCTCTGGGGTCTGCACAACTACTCCGACACGAACCGCTTCTCGAGCGAACGCACAACCGCGATCCTCGCGGTTATACCTGGCGACGTCTGGCTGACGGAGACCGGCGGGATCGTGAAATTCGGCGGCGCCTTCCCCAACGTGCACGGCGAAGGCCTCAAGCGCGCGGCGAAAGCACTCGGCTTCATGTTCTCGATCGCCTCCGCGCACGCACGGATCAAGCGCCTGTACATCTACCAGTGGACCGGCGGCACATCCTCGACGATCTTCGACTCGGGGCTGACCGACGCCAAGCACAGGCCCCGCCCCGGCTACGTGATCGTCTGCGCGCACCTGCATGGCGCGCACTGCAACGTGAAGGTCAGCTCACAGTAATCGCTCCAGAACCGCGCAACTTCCCGATCGCAAGGGTGTCTCAGGGCTACGGTGCGAATGACGTGCCCGCCCGTCCCGTGACGGTCCCAGCTCGTCCGCGAGCGCGTCTACGCTACCCCGTCCCGCCTAGCAACCGTCCCGTCCCGCCGAACAAGTAACGATCGAATCGAGGGTCAATGTCGCGTATCCGCATCCTTCTCTGTGCAACGCTTGCCTGCTCTGCGCTTGGCAGCGGCGCTATCGGCGCTGGCCAGGCTCAGGCCTCAGCTTCTCAGAAGCTCTACTTCGAGGGCTCGACCGATCTGCTCAACCCGACCACCCGTCCCGCGACGCTCGCGCAGCTGAAAACGCTTGGCGTGAAAGCGCTGCGCGTGGAGCTCAACTGGTACTCGGTCGCGCCCGACCCCACCAGCGCGACGAAGCCGAACTTCGAAGCGGAAAACCCCAATAGCTACGCGTGGGGCCAGTACGACTCCCTGCTCGTCGAAGCCCAGAAGCTGGGCTGGCAGGTGCTGCTGACCGTAACCGCGCCGGTGCCGAGCTGGGCCACCGCGAATCACAAAGCTCCGTACACCTATAGGCCCGATGACCTCGACTTTCAAGAATTCATGACCGCCGTGGCACGCCACTACGGCTCGGAGGTCTCGCTCTACTCGATCTGGAACGAGCCCAACGAGCCCGCCTACCTGACGCCGCAGTGGAGCTCCAGCGGCAAGCCCGTCTCGGGATTCATTTACCGCGGCCTCTACCAGGCCGGCTACAAGGGGTTGCAGGCGGCCGGCTTGCCGCCTCATCCGCGCGTACTGTTCGGCGAGACGGCCCCGGTCGGCTACGACACCGTCAACATCCGCAGGGAAAAATCGGCCGCGCTACTGCATCCGGTGGCGCCGCTGGCGTTCATGCGCGAAGCGCTGTGCCTGAACGCGAAGTACAAGAAATCGGGCACCTGCGGCGAGCTGCAGATGACCGGCTACGCCCACCACGCCTACTTCCCGGCAGCCGGTCCCAAATATGTCTGGAAGCAGAAGGACAGCGTCACGATCGCCTCGCTCTCGCGCCTGTCAAATGCGCTCAACCTGGCCGCACGCGCACACGCGATCCCGGGGGGGCTGCCGATCTACTTGACCGAGTTCGGGGTCAACAGCAAGCCGAACAAGTTCGAAGGCGTCTCGGCCGCTAAGCAGGCCGAATACGACGCGATCGCCGAGCACATGGCCTACTCCAACCCGCGCGTGGCGGCCTTCTCGCAGTACCTGTTCAAAGACGACCCGGTCGGCGGCCCCTTCTCGGTCAGCGCGATCGGCGGCTTCGTCGGCTTCCAGACGGGTCTGGAGTACGTGAGCGGCGCCCGCAAGCCGCTCTACTACGGTTTCCCGGTGCCGTTGACGGTCACCAAGCGGGGACACGGCTTCTCGCTGTGGGGCCTCGTGCGGCCGACGACCGGGGTTACGAAGGCGACGGTGCTCGTCAAGCTCAAGGGCGCGCGCAGCTACCGCACGCTGAAGACGGTCACGACCAACGGCGCTGGCTACTGGTCCTTCAACTCCTCGACCAAGGGCGTCTCCTGGCGCGTGCGCTGGGTCAGCCCGGCCGGGGTCAAATACGAAGGGCCGCCGATCGGCGCCTACTGATTGCGATCCGCGACCTCCTCGGCCGTGCTCGGCGGTGGGTGGCGAGGAGGGAATCTCGGAGTTTTCGGATAGCTTCTAGTCGATCAGCGGCGGAGCGCCGGACCCGCAGTGATCAGCGGACGGAGGCCGTGTGCGCCTCGACTCGCAATTGCACCCGCTGCTCAGAAGGAGCTCGGCCGTGCCGTCTGGATCTGTCGATGCAGAGCTTTCGCAACGACGTACAGCGCCTGCCGCGCGACCCCGTTGGCGGTGATCAACCCCGCGTCCCAGGTCGACTTCCTCGCCGACTGCGGTGTTCCCGGGGAGCGCCAGTGGTAGTAGTAGACGCGTGTGATGCGGGGGCTGGTCGCAGCGAGCCGGAAGATGTTCTTGGTGACTTTCACCGCGTAAGCCTCGCCGTGATAGATCAGCCGGCCGTGGAAGCGCCACCAGACGATGCCGCCGACCTCGCTGAACCAGACCTGGCCGTGGACGTAGTCGAGGAACCGTCTGATCGGGCGGGGGTTGCCGGTCGAGACGCTGATGTAGGGGTTCAGCGGCCAGATCTTCGGATACGGGCGCGCGGTGCGCAGGAACTGGCCGATCCAGGCCTCGATGTTGCCGTCGGCGTCGAGCGTATCCGGCGCGGTGATCTCGCAACCGGAGCAGTGCGAGGTCATTGCGTTGTAGTACTCGGCGGCGAGCTTCGGGTGGTGCGCGGTCGGCTGGCCGGCGTGCGTGGCCTCGTCCCAGGGGCAGAACTCGGTGACCCAAGGAAAGAGAGCACGGAAGCGGAGGAAGTCCTTCAGGAACTGGGCCCCGGTCGGCGCACGGTCGTTGCCGTCGGCGTGCTGGAAGGTGATCATCGGCGTGATCCCGGCCTTTTTCACGGCGGCCAGCCAGACGGTTACGGCTGCGAGGTCGCGCGGGCTGGAGACCACATTCCAGGGGACGACGTCGCGGGCGATGTGGACGCCGAGCTCGGCCACGCGCGGGTCGGAGAACGTGGCCGGTTCGTAGTCGGCGAGGCCGAACTGGAAGCCGGCAGCGGAGGCCCTCGCCGGTGCGATCGCCGCCGCCGCGGCGAAGGTCGCGAGCGCGAGGTAGGCAAGCAGCGCGACGCAGGCCGGCATGACGGCGAGCGCCGCCTTCCTGGCGTTGGGACTCGGCACGGCTAGTGCCGGCGTAGGGGAGAGGAAGGCATGTCAGGCCTTTAACAGCGGCGAGTCGCGTTCGGAGCGGCGTCCCTCAGCGGACTCGCCTGCCGCCGCCTCCTCCTCGCCGGTGCCGAGCATCCGCTCGAGCAGCAGCCGCGCACCGGCCTTGGAGAGCGGTTCGTTGAGGTTGCCGCACTTCGGCGACTGCACGCAGGAGGGGCAGCCGGAGGCGCAGGGGCACTCCGCGACGAGGCTGTGCGCGTCACGGCAGAGCTCCTCGAAGCGGTGAAAGGCGGTGCGCGTGATGCCGATCCCGCCGGGGTGGCCGTCGTAGATAAAGATCGTCGCGCCGCCGGTCTGTGGGTGGAGGTTCGTCGATAGCCCGCCGATGTCCCAGCGGTCGCACATCGCGATCAGCGGCAGCACCGCGATCTGGGCGTGCTCGGTCGCGTGGAGCGCGCCGAGCAGCGACTCGAGCGGAATCGCGATCTCCGACGCGTTGCCCTTAGGCGAGCCGCCGATCGTCAGATCGGCCAACCCCACGGTCGCGGCGTCGAGCTCGAACCAGAGCGCCTGCGTGGAGAAGCTCGTGGGGGGCAGGTCGAGTCCGACGAGCTCGACGGGCGCGTGGTCGGCCACGCGCCGGCGCTGGTAGGCGAGCACCGTGTCGGTTACGGAGACCTCGCCGAAGCTGAGCGTGACCCCGAGTGCCGAGCGACGGTCGAGCAGGCGCTCGATCGTCGTGTCGGTGACGCGCTTGGGCTGCGTGTACCAGTCTCCGTCGAACGGAGCAACGAGCGCACGGCGGCGCTGCAGGTCGAGTTCGCGGACCTCGTAGGAGCGCCCGAGGTGCAGGTAGATCGCGCCTTCGTGCACGGTCGAGTGGGCGCGGGCGGCCTCGGTCGAGCCGAGCAGCTCGCCGGAGGCGACGTCGACGATCGCGAAGCTGTCGGGAGAAGCCGAGCGCAGCGAGACCTCCGCGGCGGGATAACCGCCTGCTTCGCGGGGGACGTAGGTGGGGGTTTGCGACCCGCTGCCCGTCGCGCCCATCCGGCGGCGCAGCTCGCCCGCGCTCTGCAGGACCTCGGCGTGGGCCTCCCAGCGCGGGCCGAGGAACTCGGCGTCCTCGCCCGACAGCGGCCCCTCGTGCGCGGCGCAGAGGAGATGCCGGCGGAAGATCTGCGCGTTCTCGTGGTCGAGGATCGCGGCCTCGACGGGGCGCTGCAGGAAGTCGTCGGGGTGGCGGCAGAAGAACTGGTCGAGTGCATCCTCGCCCGCGACGTACACGGCCAACCCCCGACCGCGTCGCCCGGCGCGCCCCCACATCTGCCGCAGCGAGGCGACGGTCCCGGGGAACGTGACGACGACGGCCGCGTCGAGCTCGCCGATATCGATCCCGAGCTCCAGCGCGTCGGTCGTGATCACCGCGCGCAGCTCGCCGCGAACGAGGCGGCCCTCGAGCTCGCGGCGTTGCTGGGAGGTGTAGCCGGCCCGATAGGGGGCGACGAGTCGGGCGAGCTCGGAACCCGAGAGCCGCGGGGCATCGTCGGGAAGCTCGGAGCCCGGCGAGTCGGAGTCTTCGAGGTTCGCGGCGAGCAGCTTGTGCAGGATCTCAACGCCCTTGCGCGACTTCATGAAGCAGATCAGGCGTGCCCCGTCGCGCACGAGTCGCGCGAGCAGCTCGGCCGCCTCGGCGAGCGCCGAGCGGCGCTGGCCGAGATCCTCGTCGGTGAGCGGCGGGTTCCAGACCGCGATTTGCCGTCCTGGCGCCGGCGAGCCGTCGACGTCGACGAGGTTGAAGTCCTCCAGTCCCGTCAGGCGCTCGGCCAGCTCAACCGGATTGGCGATCGTCGCCGAGGTGAGCAGGAAGCGCGGGGTCGTCCCGTATGCGGCGGCGATCCGGCGCAGGCGGCGCAGGACGTTGGCGACGTGGGAGCCGAACACGCCGCGGTAGACGTGCGCCTCGTCGACGACGACGACCGCGAGATTCGCGAACAGCTCGGCCCAGGCGGGGTGGTTGGGGAGGATTCCGACATGGAGCATGTCGGGGTTGGTGAGCACGACGTTCGCCCGCCGACGGATGTCCGCGCGCGCCTCGCGCGGGGTGTCACCGTCGTAGATCGCCGGACGGACCTGCTTGGTCAGCCCGAAGGCACCGAGCGCGCGCGCCTGGTCCTGGGCGAGTGCCTTCGTCGGATAGAGATACAGCGCGCGCGCATGTGTGTCGCGGCAGAGCACGTCGAGCGTCGGCAGGTTGAAGCACATCGACTTGCCCGAGGCGGTCCCGGTCGTGACGATCGTTGGACCCTCCCAGGAGGCGTAGACGGCCTCTGCCTGGTGGGAGTAGAGGCGCTCGATCTCCAGGCGCGAGAGTGCCGCGAGCACTTCGGGGTGCAGCTCCTCGGGGGGCTCCACGAGCCGTGCCTTGCCCGGCCCTTCGCGTGTCTCGCGCACGAGCCGGCCGTCCTCGCGCGCTTCGTCGAGCAACGCGCTCCAAGGCTCGATCGTGCGCGTGAGGCTCACCGCTTGCGATAGTAGAGGCCGATGCAGTCCACCAGCATTCCTCGCGGCGACGAAGGCCGCAACGACCGTCCTTCCCGCACGCGGCCACGGTGCATGTACGTGGACCTCGACGGCACGCTGCTCGGGCGGGGAGCGTCGCTGTTGAGAGACGGCGAGGGGAACGTGTCGATCGAGGGGGTACGGGCGATCCAGGCGTGCATGCGAGCAGACGTCGAGGTCGTGCTGATGAGCGGGCGTAGGCGCGCGCAGGTGTTCGAGGACGCGCGGCTGCTCGGACAGAGCTCGTTTATCTACGAGGCGGGCGCGTGTGTGGTGCTCGACGGGGAGGAGCAGTGGCTGACGGGCGACTTGGTGCCGGGCGAGCTGAGCATCGCCGAGCAGATCGAGCATTCGGGGGCACCCGCGCTGCTCCTGGATCGCTATGAGGGGCGCCTGGAGTACCACGAGCCGTGGCACACCGA
>Ga0182030_10012063_pt1 | contig 17372 bp, 19 predicted proteins | sample 812S3MmetaG_FD_121299 | JGI IMG/M metagenome (GOLD analysis project Ga0182030, IMG submission 121299) | Permafrost microbial communities from Stordalen Mire, Sweden - 812S3M metaG (Illumina Assembly) | ecosystem: Environmental > Terrestrial > Soil > Wetlands > Permafrost | place: Sweden...
AAGTTCTTAGCAATGACAACTGGCAATACGAAGATGTCAGAAGCAGAGAAGACAGAACTTCAAGAACTGACAAAGAAGTATAAGAGAAACTTCAAACCAGCATGGAAGTCGATTAGTGACTTTATTGCAAAGAACTCTCAGAGACATATGAATCATCTAATATATCGAGGGCACGAGATTGACGAGTACTTGAACGAGGAAAAGAACGAGACGTGGTTTGTTGTGGATGACATGCAAATGAGCGGAAGCTATGATTCACTCTCTGAGGCGAAAGCATCTATCGACGATTTTGTTGGTCTTCGTCGAAATGATAAGTCAGTACAGAAGTCAGGTGAGAACACCCAAGTCAGTTATCATGTCGAGTACATCTCTCCGAAAGGAAAAAGATTATTCAGCTCAAACGTTTCAGGTTGGTTCAGAGATGCTTCGAAAGAAACACTCGAACGATACGAACGACGATCTTACTCTGCAGATACCGCTGGTCTGACGAAAGAAGACACTGTAAAGATCACGAATGTTAAAGTCATGACAACTGGAAAGACAACGAAAGACTTCGGAGTTGCTAATGCAGGCCCAGTACCGAACTCACTTCTTGCACGACAAGATCTAGCAGGTGGCAAGAAGAAAAAGAAAGATGAACTCGATAAAGCAAGTAAAGAGCACCCGAACAAGAAGTTGCTCGGTTACTCATGGACGCAAGATAAATGGAAGTTACTCGGAAAGTATCCAACTGGAGAGTACTCTGTTGAACAAGTCGATGATGATGGTAGTATCGTGATCGAGCGATGGGAAGGTGGAAGCTACACTCTTTCTGCTGCAGATGTTAAAAGAGCAGGACTCAGTAAATCGATGACGATTGTGAAAGCAGAGCTCTCTGTCTTCGAACGAAATCAATTGAAAGTTGCAAGACAAGTTCTTAATATGCCGGATGCTGCAGTCCCATTCTCTGGCGCAAATCTTACAAAAGAAGAGGCACAAGAAATTGTGCGGAGACTCGAAGGAAAGAAGAACAAGTCTATCGTGAATAAAACTCTTTCAGGTTACTTCACAAAGCTCGGCATCGAACCATTCGGACAAGCATACAAAGAAGAACCAACGTTCGACGAGATCAAGGAAGTTGCGGACGGTGAGACCCCTGATGAAGGAACAGGAGCTATTCAGAATATAGAGGATCTTACAGGAGACGGAGCAAAGAAGTCCGCTTCATACAGTGGTTGGGAAGATATGATTATTACTTCGATCGAGAATCTTCTAGAAGTCACACGATCTGATGCACAAGGAATTGTCGAGGCACAAGAATTTCTATTGGCGCAAGAATGGGCAAAAGGAACACCCTCGTATAAAGTTGCTAAGTTGATTGCAAGTAAATCGTCACTGAAGACCCAGAAAGCAGGAAAGAAGACAAACTATCGTGGGCACACAATCACAGAGGAGAACGGATCATTTGCAGTAGATGATAATGCTGAGTACGACACGATGGAACAAGCAAAGAGAGTCATAGATCGAGGAGAAGACGAAGATAAAGATAATCATGACACAGATAAAGCGCGGAAGGTTGGAAAATCCCTTGGCGACTTTTTGAAAAAGAACTCTAAACAGACCGAGCAGGAAATCGAATCTGCGAGAAGAGCATATCATGTGGCAGCAGTTCAAATGAGAGAGGCAGATGAGAAGGGCGATACAAAAGCATTTAACGATGCTCAGAATAAAATGACAGAAGCGAGTAAGATCTTTCGACCCTTAAGTAAGTCAGTTCAAAAGGGTAACTACGACGAAGAAGTCGAAGGAGAACAAAGTGACAAAGAGAACTACGAACGACTTGCAGAAGAAAACCCAACTGATGCACCTGTTCTTGAGGCAATCTCGAATCAGGAAGCTGGGCACAAGAGAGCACTCGAGATTCTTGATGAAGAGAAGTCCAGTCCCGATCCGAAAGATGACCCAGAGAATCGAAAGCCAGAAGATGAGAGCTCAACAGAAAAGGGCGGGGATCCTGGTAACTTCGTTATTCGAAAATACTCTGACGGATACTATGTCAGAGATGTGAACGCAGGAGAAGAGATCGGTCCGTTCAAAGATCTAAAGTCAGCGGAACGATACGCCGACGAGCAAGTCGACAAAGGTCGTTCAGATAAAGCAATTAAAAATATGAAAACAACTAATAAGGAATCCTTCCGCGACTATGACAATATCGGCCTTGTCAGCCCAGGAATTGTCTTAACGAAGTATGGAGAAGTAAGTTCAATTAAATGGATTGACAATGCGAACAGTGGACTTGGTGGTTGGAAAGTTACATTCAAAGACGGCTCACAGAAGATGTTTAGACCGGGAGAAGTTGTTCGAATTAGTCGAACAAAGAAATCAGTAGATCCTAGAGTTGGTAATGCAGATGAGGTTCTTGTAGAAGACGAGTTCGAAACTCAGGATGAGAACTCAAACGGTGGACTCATGATTCGAGATCTTGTGAACACAGCAGTTCGACTTCGAAGAGAAATGAAGAGTGATCAGAGAATCAGAATGACACTCATGCAAGACTTCGGACTTCGTGGAAGTCAGTTAGAAGAAGTCATCGAACTTGCAAACAACACAATTTTGGCGGAAGGTGGGGTTGAACAAGACCCTAGCCGAGTTCTTGACAAGAGCTTCACAAAGTCTTACACCGAGATGAAGCAAGGCAAAGACTTGAAGATCGTAAACCCACACAAGGTAAACAAGTTCCGCGACTTCTGGCTCGGCAATGTTGAGAAGAGACGACCGATCGGCGCAGGCTGGGATGACAGAGCTCCGAACAACGACCAGCAGATCTCTGCACAAATTATGGCACTCTATCCCGGAAAGGTAGAAGCGTTCGGAGACGATGGAGCTGTGATCGTAAAGATTCACACAAAAGATTCAGAGATGAAAGAGATCATACGACGTGCAATTACATCTAAGTTCGGTGGAAAACTCGTTGGTGACGGTGTCCAGTCTGGGTCGATTTGGCTCTCTGACTGGGACGAAGAGATTTAATTAAATGGCCAGAAGAAAAGATAAGTACACAAGTGAGGAGGAGTCTCTTGATGATCTTGTGATCGAGCTAATCGACAGCGGTAAACTCGATGAAGAGATCATTAGACTCCTTCTCAAAGACGGATATACTTCGAGTGAAGTCAAGGAATCATTGAAGTATTTACGGTAGTCTCAAAAAATTCGCAAGAAAACCCTTATAATTTTCATATTAAACAATGGCAGAAACAGTAATCTCGACGAAAGATAATTTAGATTCACAATTTTCCTTCTACGTGGAGAAGGCAGAAGCATCAAACGAAAACGGAGATCTGATCATCTCCGGTGTTGCGTCATCAACTCTAGTTGACCATGACTCTGAGAGAATGAGTCTGAGTGCTCTCCAGCAAATGGCGAACAAGATCAACTCAGAGGGTGTTCCTCTTCGGATCGAGCACCAGAAAGATGATCAAGCTGTTGTCGGAGAAGTAATTAGCGCAGAGGTTGATCCCCGCAACAGACTACTTATTAAAGCGAAAGTCTCAAAGGGCAATGCAGCAGGGCTCATGCTCCACAACGCACTGATGGGTGGACTCAAAATGGGGTTCTCAGTTGGAGGCAGAGTCAAGAGAGCATATCGAGAACTCTCGGAAGGGTCGGGACAATTGGTTAAAACATTTTATGATATTTTATTGGATGAGGTTTCTGTAACCCCACGTCCCGCAAACTACGACTCATGGTCAGACGGCAAATATGGAATGCTCGCAAAGAGTATCAATCCCGATGCACTATACAGACAATTTCTTACGGAGAATCCCAAGCTCGATTATCTTGCAGTGATCGAGAAATCGATACCAGATACGGCATGGGAAAAGGTCGAGACTAAAAATGAAAATACAAATATGAGAAAGACAACAACAGAAGAAGAAAAGAAAGCATTCCCAACATCATCAGAAGAGGAGAAGGCAGAATCTTCAACAATGGAGGAGAAGGCATTCCCAACATCGTCTGAAGAAGAGAAAGCAGAATCTTCGGAAACTGAAGAAGAGAAAGCAGAAACTTCAGAGACAAAGACGGCTTCGATCGAATACGTTGACTCGAAATTCAATGAGGTGATCTCACTTCTCAAGAGTGTCCAGAAAGAAGTTTCTGGTAATACTCAGTCTGAATCGGTTAAGCCGAACAAGCCGGTTGAACAAACCAATCCCGATGAAGATGTTACGGATCACGAGGTAAAGCCGAAGTCGATGAGAAAGACTTGGCCGACGGAGACCGAAGAGAAAGCTGATGAGAACGGAGATGTCGGGAAACCAGAAGCTCCGAACGAGGCAGTTGATCAGACGAATCCTGAAGAGAAGAAACCCGAAAAGGCGCGGAAGACTTGGCCAACTGAGTCAGAAGAAAAAGCTGAGTCAGAAGACGAGACGACCGAAGAGAAGGCAGAAGACACAGAAACCGAAGAGAAAAAGGAATCTGAGTCATACGGTGATGAATACAAACTTGATTCAATTGCACGTGCAATGAAGAAGTCTGGTAATATGAGCAACATCGATGCATTCGTTGCATACGTAACGAAGACGATCGAAGATATGAAGGACACTTTGAAAGCACACAACAAGAGAGTTCTCGGGCTCGAGAAATCAATTGTTGAGACAATTCGACAGGATGAGAACATTCAGAAGTCGATCAAAGTTTGGATGAAAGAACCGGGCGCAAAGAAGTCAGTTTCACTTGGCGTACCATACGCTGTAACAAAAGAGGGTATGAGACTACGTCTCGTTCCCGAAGACTTCACAATGGTGGAAAAGTCAACTTCTGGAAAGAAGGCAGACTTCAAGTCAATGTGGGGCTCGAACTTTGTTTCTAAGGACGTAGAATAACATCGAGGGACAAAGCTCAAGTCCCTTATAAAACTCATCTTGAAAAGATTAGATCGATTTAGATCGTGGTCGATCGGTCATCACTTCCGAGATGTTGATCAGGTAAAACTGAATCAGAATTTCGCGGAGAGAATGATTTAAAAATCGGTAAGTTCATTCAAAACAAAATATGAACGACGTTTCTAGACTTGAGAAGGCACTTGACACGTTTCAGAAGAACGTAGATACTTCTTTCGCGGGCCCTATTCCTAACTCGCTTCTAGCGAGACAGGATCTAGAGCAAGCGATTGTTGTACTCTCCGACCGTTTGACCCCGTTCCGTGATCGCGTTTCGCGTATCAAGGGAGAAGGTCTGGCGCACCTCTGGAACCAGCGCACAGGTCTCGATACATTAGCTGCGGGTCCAAGTGGTCTCGTCAATGTGTTCTATGCTGATGGAGCTCTGCCAACGCAGAACGACCCAGCATACACACAGAAGACGGCGGCCTACAAATACTTGGGCACGACTGCGGTAAGCAATTATCAGTTAATTGCCGCAGTATAATCATTTCGCTGTATCGGTGAAACCCTAGTATTCTAACAAATACGGGCAATACCGAGGCAACCTTTACTTTTATAAGAAAGTCTCTTATAATTTAATAGTAAAGAGAGTCCGTAGAGACTACACGCGAAACACTATGAAAACTTGTATAATCTGCTTCCAGCCCATACATCACAGAAAGAACAAAAAGTTTTGTTCGATCGAATGCAAAGCAAAGTCTCAAGAGGGACAAAAACCCTGGAATCTTTCTCTAACAAAAGAGACAGACAACAGAGTTCGAAAATATGGTGAGTCTGGTAGTAAAACAATCTTACAGCAGTTCAAAGAGGGAAGAGAGAAACCAACTGGAATGACAGGACACACTCAGTCCGACGACTGGAAAAGAAAACTCAGTGAAAAGAACTCTGGGTCAAAAAATCCATTTTACGGACGGTCCCACACAGAAGAGTCGATTATCTCTATCCGAAAGAAGAGATTGACACAACGGTTTCTCAAAGTTAGTTCGTTTGACAAAGGAATCTCACTTCTTTTAGATTCTTTGAAAATAAACCACATCTCTCAGTATCCGATTGAATTAAGTAAGAGAGCAACAGTCGTCGACGAGTTCTTTCCGGAGATCAACGGATGCCTTTACAATGATGGTCATTATTGGCATTCATCCGATGAAAAGAAAGAACAAGATCTAAGAATTACGAATGAACTTCTCACAAAGGGTTACAGAGTTCTCAGAATCACAGACTTAGACGATCTTGAAGTAAATAAAAAGAAGATATTAAGTTTTTTAGCGAAGATATAGTCCGACACTCTCAGTAATGGGAGAATGGCGAATAACAGTAGCCATTATTTAACAAAAAGAATTACTGGTCCGATGATAGCATCGGGACGGAGCTATATGGACATCGAGGCTGAAGTGGCTGAGGCAGCTCTTCGTCTGATCATTCAGGCAGAAGAGTGGGCCGATTTCAATGGAAGTTCTTCAGTTAACTCGTTAGCTTACAACGGCCTTATCGCCTCACTTGTAACTAACGTTTCAGATAATGCTGGTGCAGCATTGTCAGCAACTGGAGTAACAATCCCAGCTTTCGACAAAATGATCAAGAGAGTTCGTTTACAGGGTGGAAACAAATTGGATGCAATCTACTTGTCCTTCGGGCTCCAGGCAGTTGTAAACCAGATTGTTTCTCCGCAGACGCATTACTACATCAACATCGATCAGGTTGCAGGAAATCTTGCAGCTGGTGATCACGTTGTGCAGTATGCTTCGCCGATTGGGTCAGTGCCAATTATAGGAGATTTCTTCTGTAATAGCGCTCTGCCCTATCCTGCAACGAACAGCGCTGGTTCATCGGGTCCTCAGGGTCTTCCATTTTCCGACATCTTCTTTGTCCGTCACGACAATCAAGGTTTGGAAATGGCCGATCTTGTCCCGGTGGGTCGCACAGAACTTGCTACGCGATAAGTCTTGGCAAGTATAAAGCTCACTGTATCGGTGAAGCCTAAAATATTATCTCCTTTACAAATTCAAAATTGTATGGTAAAATAATATCAAGGTAATACCGAGGGAACTACTATGGCATTTAAAAAAGGAAACGTACCGTACAACAAAAATAGACCTCTCACAGACTCACATCGAGAGAATCTTAGACTTGCACATCTTGGACTGGCTCCTTGGAATAAAAATCTAAAGGGTGTTCAGACACATGATGAGAAGTTTAAAGAAGCTCGAAGAGAAGATGCATTAAAACATGGTTTGGGAAAAGTAAACCATACTGTCTGGAACAAAGCGAAACCTGGACTGCAAAAATGGTCTAAGTCTCAACGAGAGAAGTGGCTGACTTGGTCAAAGACACCAGAAGCAAAGCTCATGTTCATAAAGAACGGAGTCAACTCGATGATGTCAATGAAAAAGAAAGACACAAAATGCGAACTCGCTCTTGGAAAGATTATCGAGTCAATTGGTCTTCCTGTTATCAAACAGAAGAACTTCAACAACTTTGCTCGACCAGACTTCATCAACGAAGAACTAAAACTGATTCTGAACTCTGATGGAGTTCACTGGCACACCACCCCGAGACGACTGAAGACAGACAAGAGACAGAACATCTATTTTAAGAAGCACGGATACGTTATACTGAGATTCTGGGACTACGAGATTTTCAATAGTCCAGATGAAGTAAAGAAGAAAATAGTAGACACCGTAGAGACTATACGTGGGACACTTAAAAAGTGAAGATATAGTCCGAACATACGAGAAATCGTATGAGGTTGACAGAAATGCTCAACCCAAATCTGAAAAAGATTTGTAACAATTTGAAGATCGCTGATACCGTAGAACTTGCGGTATTAAAACAAGGCTATATCGGGGGAACTCCAGAGATGGACAATCCCGACGGAAGAGAATACCTTAACAGGTGGCAAACTCCCGCTAACGACTACACGCCTTGCTCTCCTATACGTTGTTCGTAGAACCTTTAAGACCTTGATGGCAGTAGATGCAAAGGGTTATAAGATTCGAAAGTAAATTGTCTTGTGTCTTTTTGAAATCAACAAGATGGTGAACTTGTAATCGTTCTGTTCTTCTACATTTTTGACAAGTATAGTTATCTCGTTTGAGAGCTAACTTTCTCGCAATGTTCCAGTCACGACGATTCTTTCTCACTGACTTCGGAAACTCTTTATATGAAGAGTAACCATGTCTTCTTGCGATTCCTTCTAAGATATTTTGATATGCAGCCCCCTCTCTTCGTTTATTACGATTTGAGTTCGCTCTTTTCTCAATCGTTTCTTTTCTCCATTTATATCCCTTATTCCATGAAAGTCTATTCTGAACTGACTCTGGAGATTGTTTCTTCCCGAGTTTAGCAAGAGCAAGTTTTGTTCGATGATCTCTCGATAGTTCTTTACCTCTTAAAAAGTCGTAAAGACATTTCCGAGAACAATATAAACTACTCTTACGTTTCTTAATAAAGGTTTTACGACAAGATTTGCATTTGGCCATATATTCTATATTAACAGATATACAGCGAAATGTAAAGGAGATGATGATATAGTCTGAACACGAGCAATATATAAAACTCGTGAGATAAGCAGAAATGGCTTATCCACCTATGAGAATAGGCAGTAACAATTTTGACGGTTCTACATTAACGAGTACACGACTCTTGCCCCAAAGGCAGAACCTTGGCTCGCTATGTTGACTGGTGTGGCTGATCCGACATCCTAACTTGATCGTTAGATAGCTTCTTGTGCTGGCGCCCCTTCCGTTTCGTCTCTTATCATTCCGAGGAGAGAGGAGACAAAAAGGGGCACTGGAATGGCTGGCACAAGAGGATATCAAACTTTCCGCACAAATGTCGTTTATAGGTCAGTTTTGAGCCACTAATCAGCACTTAAATACTACAAATATGGAGCAAGAAGTTGATTTTATCGTCTATCACGAGAAAGCGAGTGAGTTCTTTTGGAAGAACAACTATCATCCGACAAATAAGGTTTTTAGAATTGGGTTCTCAGATGCTCTAAGGATTCAGAGAGTGTTCCCGTCTGCAGAGATTCTTCGGGATCCGTTGAAAATCTATAACCCCGCACTTTTTCGAGATCACAAGATGTTCGGTCTTATTGGTGATGCTGACACAGAGAGTGGCTTCGGGAACTGCACCGTCAATCTTGTGAAGTACAGTACAGAAGAAGGATATGATGTTCGGTGGGTTGGACGTTCGCTCGCTCAAGGAGTTCCCTCATTATCACATGCTGGCTCGAAAGAGATCCCTGAGGGACTCGGAATGATCTGGCACGAGCAGCCGAAACATACGTGGTTGCAGAGTCCATTCAAAAAGAATATTTGTATTTTACCGTTTGAGACAACAAGAATCCCGCCAAGTTGGGTTGAGAAGATTAATAGTTTTGATGCAGTCTTCACACTTTCAAAACAGAACATTCAGATGATGAAAGATAGTGGAGTTACTGTTCCAGTTGAACTGATCTACTGGGGTACAAACACCCAGAAGTTTAGACCGATCGAGAGAGTCGATGATGGAATCTTTACATTTGGAACTCTTGGCGCACTTTCTATTCGGAAGGGAACAGATCTTCTTGTTCGGGCATTTGAACTTGCGTTCTCTCCACGAGTTACAGATGTTCGTCTTCTCTGTAAGACTTCATACAATCATTACAACTTTGCATCGAAAGATCAAAGGATTAAAGTTGAGCTTACTCCGTGGGACCATGATGAGCTAATGAAGAAGTTTTTCGGAGAAGTTGATTGTTTTGTCTTGCCGACCCGGGGAGAGGGCTGGGGTCTTCCACTCACAGAAGCAATGGCAACAGGACTTCCCGTCATTACAACTGGGTGGTCAGGTCCGATGGAGTTCGTGACACCAGATGTCGGTTGGCTTCTTGACTATAAACTTGTTCCCGCAAAAGAGTTCTCAGAAACAGTTTACAAAGAACCGTGCGGGGATTGGGCCGAACCAAGTCTTGACGACCTTGTTGTAAAGATGCGTTATGCGTACGAACACCAAGACGAAGTGAAGCAGAAGGGTCAAGCAGCAACAAAGCACATTCAAGAGAACTTCACGTGGGAGGAAACACAACCTCGTTTCTACGAACTCCTCGACAAATACTTATAGGAAAACTGTATAATTGAGTATAAAGAACTAACTAATATTCACTAATTTGGCAACACAAGTCTTCGTCAACTCAGGATCATGGCCGGCCCCTCAAGGGTTCCCACTCTCACCAACAGGACTCGGCAAAGTGTCGGAGGTTGATAATCAGTATATGTGCAAAGATGACTATCTCCAGACTCTGCAAGCAACTGCACTTGGCATCACAACAGCATCGCCGATCTATAATAATGGGCAGTTGGATAAGATCATCTTAAGAGCATCTGCTCAGATAAATCGTTTTTGCAGCAGATGGTTCGACACACAGACGATCGACGAAATTAAAAGAGACCTCACTGTCCGCCCATTTAATCCGCGACTTGTGAATGTGATCCCAAACAACGGTCCGATCCAGCAAGTCAACTCGATGTACATTCAGGTTCTGCAGTGGTACATCGCAGTTCTTGTCGATCCACTCGAGCAGAGCTACATTCAGATTCAACCCGATTCTGCAATTATTGATATTGTTCCGTTGCTTAGTACAGCAGGAGCAGGAACGGGATCCCCAATTCCCGCGCAAATATTGGATAAAGTTCCCTTGGGCAAATTATGGATCAACTACACATTCGGCTTTGGACAACCTCTCACAGGAATCACTGCTCAGTCTCTTGTTCAGAACACAGTCTTCCAACCATCACAAACACAGTATCGTCTCTGGGCTCCGAGCCAGACTGTGAATGTTTACGTCGATGATTCTCTCATTGTCGACCCAACACTTTACACAATTGACTACCCGAATGGAATCATAAACTTCGGCACAGATCTTGGTGCAGGACATGTTGTTACGTTTGATGCGACAACGAATAATACCATACCAGCCGACATTATTCAAGCGGTGATAATGCTTACAACAAAACTCATCGGCGATCCTGGCCAGAACCCTCTTGGTTTTAAGTCATTAAACTTGAATAACTACTCTGTGAGTTTCGATGATACTGGCAAAGACTCCGGGCGGATGCAAGAGATTAAAGAGTTAATCTCGCCGTTTAGGAAAAATATGTGGACAGTGATATAATATAAGCAATCTGTGGTATAATAAGTATATGCCCAAAAAAGGATACAAACAGACATCAGAGAATCGTAAGAGTATTAAGAACAGCGGTGCAGGACAGTATGTTCGAACAAAAGAGATTCGAAAGAAACAGAGTCTCAAAATGATCGGAAGGTGTGTTAGTCCTGCGACATGTTTTAAGAAAGGACAAGTCTCTTGGAGAACTGGTCTTACCTCGTCGACAAGTCTAAAAGTTAAGAGAAGCGGAGAGAAACAGTCAAAAACAAAACGTTCGGACGAATGGTTCCAATCTGTCGGGAAAAAAGTTTATCAGAAGATTAGTGAGGCGAAACTCGGAAAGACGTGGGAGACTCTTTACGGAAAGAAAAAAGCAGACCAACGAAAAGAAGTTTATCAGAAGATGACATCCCTTTCTGGAAACCCGAACTGGCTCGGTGGTCGATCATTTACTGAACGACCTCACGAATGGAATGAGACACTGAGAGAGCAAGTCAGAGAACGAGATGGTCATCGATGCCAACAGTGCTTTCGACACGAAAGTGAACTTCACTTTAAGAATGGCCAGCCCTGTAAACTTTCTGTTCACCACATCGATTACAACAAGAAGAATAACAAGCCAAGTAATCTAATCAGTCTGTGTGCATCATGTCACATACAAACAAATTACTCGCGCAAAGATTGGGAGAAATACTTTAAAGAGAGAGTCTCATAACTATAAGATGTTAAACTTAGTATTATCAGAATCAGTAAATGTCCTTCGAAGAGCAAATCCGAATGCACCATCTGCTTCGAGAGATCAGCTCAATAATCCCGTGTATGGGTCTCCACAAACGTGGGCTGCGGTATACACAAAGATTCAAGTTCGGGTCTCTCTGACAGGTAAGAAAATAAAATGGGCCGCAACCGGGGACCTTGTATATCCCGAAGGCATACTCTATTATAGTCCGCAGTACACACTGCAGTCAGATGATCGAATTGTCGTTCAGTCATCGCAGCAAGGTCTTCCGGTCGGAGTTGAGTACATCGTAACGAGTATCTGGCCCATGAGTTTGCTGCCCTCAGGCACACCAGATCATTGGTGCGGAGAGCTCCAACTACCGCAGTCATGATAAAAGAGTGTCCGACGTGTGGAAAAGACTTTACTGTTACAAACACTCAACAGTACTGCTCGATTCAGTGCTTCGGAAAATCACAGATCGGAGTAAAGAGAAGTCAAGTTAAACTCAACTGCAAAGTCTGTCAGAAAGAATTTTGTGTGATGAAATGCCGTCTCCCTCGAATGTATTGTTCACGACTCTGTTCTGACAAAGACTACTCGTCTCGACTAACTGAGAAGGGAAGGGAGACCTTACATCAAGGTGGTCTGCAACTTCAGATGTTTAACGAGAAGAATGGAATCGGTAAGGGAAAGAATCATTGGAAGTATGGCACAAAAGATCCTGCAGCACGAGAACGAATCATAAAGTTGATGCAAGACGGGAAGATGCGTAAAGTTTTTAATACAAAACCAGAACTCGAGATGAAAGACCTTCTATCTCTTCTTAAGATTGAGTACTTATTCCAGAAGCACCTGGGAAACTTTATGTTCGATTTCGAGTTACCGAGATATCATTGTTTACTAGAGGTCGATGGTGTTTATTGGCATAGTCTGCCAAAGACGATTGAACGAGACAAACTGAAGAAGACCTTCGCGAAGCAGCAGGGATATAAGCTAATACGAGTTTCGTCAGATGAGCTTAAAAACAAAGAGAAGGTCAGAGAACGACTTCTTGCAGAGCTGCCAATCTCTTAACCGAAAACAGAAAATCTTGGTCTCATAACGATATAATTGTATAGTAATTATATTATGAACATCAAGAAAATGGCTTTGGGAAATGCAGTTGTTCTCTTCTGGGGGGAACTTAGAGGTACCCAACTTTCTCCGCGCAAAAAGGAGCGGCTGATGAATCGTTTTAAAGACGAGTTCGAACGCATTGGCGACTATAGTCTTGCATCACAATCTGTTCTCTCACGGATGCTTCCCGAACTTGCTTTTGGGAATGATGATGAAGAGGAGTCGTTCAAGTCTCGTTGGCAGGCGATGAACAAAGCAAACACTGTTGTTCACTTTGAGGACATCGATACGCGAGAATATATTGATTTAAAGAACGAGATTCGAAACCTTGTCTTGAACGAAGGACAGGATCCCGAAGATGTTGCACGAGAACTCTCACACGAATACGGGTTCTCATACAATGACATCCTCTCTGTTGCTATGCACATTGGAAACCCAGACATGGGATATCGAACAAGAACAAAAGAAATTACTAAAGGAGCATTTAAAGATTGGCTCTTCGGACCGATCTTCGGCACTCCACCGGACCCATTAACAAGTTTTATCCGACAGTCGTTTCTTGAGGGAGACAGTGAATCACGGATCATCTCGTATCTTGAGGATGATGCGAAGAAGTACTACAACACAACTGATTTAAGTGGTAAAGTAAAAGATGTGATTCGAATGCACGTTGTTGACATGAAAGTAAAATTGAGAGCAGAGAACAAACTTCAATGATGAAGTTCTCACAGAAATCGTTAGAAGGTGTTGGGAGAAGACTCGCAAAGTATGTTGAAGATAATCAGAAAGATGCTTTGAGACGAGTGAATCTCGCAGTCAACATCATTTACAAAACTGCATCTGCAAAGAGACCGATGATCGGAGTCAAGGGTCACAGAGTCTCAGATCCCAATGCTTCATTCGGTGTACCTGTTGCAGAGAAGAACGGTGGACGATTAAAAGCAGCGATCAAGAAAGAAGTCACTGTTGTCTCGGGTCATATAAGAGGAAGAGTCTGGGTCGACCCCAGTGTTCCTTATGCGAAAAGAATCGAGTATGGATTCATGGGAAAGAAAGACAGTGCTGGGAGACTTTACCATCAGGCGCCAAGAAGTTTCATAAGAACTGCTTGGAACCTCAACGTTGCTCTTGTGCAAAAGATACTTCATGGTAATTCATAATGAACAAAACATTCCGCACATTTTGGGAAACATTTAACAAGACAGATGACAAGCTCTCACGAGACCAGCTTTATCGTGTACGCCGAAAGCTTAGCAAACTTGATGGACAAAAGAAAACGTATTCGCAGAAAGTTGACACACTTGCTCGAACAGTTCCCAAACTTAGAGAACCTTGGAAAGCAGAGCGTGTAGTAAATACCGAATCGAAACGAAGTGAGATGAAGAGTGTAATTGAAGACTCTAACGAACTCGGGTTTGATAAGTACAAGATCTTAACTGGTCCAAATGCTTGTAAAAGCTGCAAAGATCTTTCACAGAACGGTACAAAGATCTATTCTACGAAAGATATTGAGAAAAGGGGCTCTCCGATAATTCCCCATCATCCAAATTGTTTTTGCATCATTTTACCAGCAGATTAAGAATATGCCAACTGGAGTATACAAAAGAACAGATGCTTGGAAAGATCTTATTCGGAAAGGAATGAAGATCTTTTACGAGTCTCCCGCAGGTAAAACTGCAAAGATGAAAATCTCAAAAAGACACTCGGGTAAGAGAAACTCAAATTATCATAAGAACTTCTCTGAGGAGACACGACAAAAGATTGGCAACTTTAGAAGAGGAAAGTCTTATGAAGAGATTTATGGTTCTTCTGAGAATGCACTGAGAATCAAACAAGTTATTAGTAGAGGCCTCGAGACAAGTGAAAAACATAAGTTAGCAATGAGAGACCCAGTTCGAAACAAGAAACTTCGTGACTTTAATCTTGGTAGAAAACGGACCCAAGAGTCTCGTAGAAAACAAAGTGAGTCAATTAGCGGGAAAAAGAATTTCCAATGGATTAAGGACCGAAGCTTAATGGAGTATCCAGCAGAATGGAATAAACGAAGAAAAGCACAAGTACGAGACCGTGATCAACATCGATGTCAAGAATGTGGAATGTCAGAAGCACAACTCGGATATAAACTTTCAGTCCATCACGTTGATTACAACAAGAAGAACTGTGACCTTACAAATCTAATAAGTCTGTGTCATTCTTGTCACTCACAAACTAACTTTAGTCGTAAAGAGTGGGAAAATTATTTTAAAAACAAAATACAATGCTCAACATCTCAACAGCTCTTGTAAAGATTCTAACATCAGACCCGACACTTACTGCGATTGTTAAACCTGCGAACATCTCAGTCGGGCCATTTGACATTACAGTCGAGACTCAAGTCTCCCTTACAATGCCGCAGATCAGCATTCAGCCGATCTCAGAGTCTGTACGAACGGTTCCCTTGAACGCAAAAGATACAAATATTCAGCTTGATATCTGGTCTCGAAACAGCGAACTTGAAGCCCAGACGATCTACGAACGGGTAATCGTACTTCTCAACTTTCAGACGTACACACAAGGTAGTTCTTGGGTTGCATGGCAGAGACTAAACAATGTCTCGTCGTCGTACGAGAGCGAGAGCCGCCTTTGGCATTATTATGCTGATTTTATTTTTTGGAGTTTGAACTAGAATGAACAAATATCAAGAACGAGCAAAAAAGGCATGGATCACAAGACGACGAAATGGTCGAGTTCGTTATCTTCGGACTGACGATGTGAAAGAGAAGAATCGGCGATCTGCTCTAGAGAATCTGGGCGAGAAAAACTAGAGAGAAATCGTTATAATAATAGCATAAAAGGTCGCAAAAAATAGATTAAAAATACATGCCAGCAGCATTCACATCACCGGGATCCAACATCCCAAGCAGAATCAGTTTTAATTCAGGTACGATTGACTTCGGCAGTAATCGTCTTGTTAACGTTGAGAATGTCTCAATCGAAGTTAAGTGGACCGCGGCACCGATGTTCGTCTTGAACTCGATCAAGCCCGCATACATTGCTCGTCACTCTCAGTCAGTAAACGTGACAGGAAATGTTCAGTCGTTCTCTCCTGAAATGGAAACTCTTTCATGGGCATCTTCAACGACGGGTACTCCTTCTGAGATCAACACCCTTGACGGACAGCCAACACTTCTCAATCCAGTAATTACGTTGTTCGACCAGAACGGAAAAGAGTTCCAGTATCAGATCTTAAACGCACTCTTCACATCTGATAAGTCGACCCTTAAGAACGAGAGTTACACAACGTGGGACTTCACACTCGAAGCAATCGACATTCAACTCGTCTACACAGTTTAACGGTCGGAAAAAATAACATAACACAATGGATAATAAAGTACTTGCCGATCTCGTTAACGCTCCCTTCACATTCAAACTTGCTGATCGAGAGTTTCAGATCAAGAAAGCAAACATTCGACAGGTTCAGCAGTATGTGACACGACTGAGTGATCTTTCGAAAGACAAGGAGATGAATCCAGCAGCGAGGGACCTAGAGGTTCTTTCGTATTGTTTGTTTCTTTCTCTTAGTAAAGTAGACCCATCAATCACAGAAGACTTTGTGAAGGAGAACCTACCAGGTGCAGTTGATGGTCTTGAGCTCCTCTCAACGCTGGGTTTTATCGACCCGGAGAAAGTTCAAATGATAAAAAAACTTCAAGAGAAGTTGATTTCAGAAAACTCTTCGTCTCAATAACAGAGAAGACTGGGTGGACCCCAGATGAGATTTCAGACCTGACGGTTGATCAGCTCAACAGTTATATTCTTGTCTGGAACTCACACGAGCAGACGGGCGGTCAAGATCTACAAGCGTTCAACGTCTCTCTTGCTCAAACAAACAAAGTTGTGAGACGAAGTAAACATTCTCCGGGTGAATAGTGTAAAAAGATAAATGACAGAAACCCTCGAACTACTAATCGATCTTAATTCTTCAGGCATCGAGAAAAAAGTCTCGGGGCTTCTTTCAAGTGTTAACAGTACGTTTCAACAGTTCTCAAGTGGGAAGTTTGATTGGAGCAAGTACACAGATGGACTTGGTTCTGTGAACTGGACATCTGTGATCGGTAAACTTTTCACACCAGCAAACTTAATCACGTTCTTCAGTGCAATGGCTGCAACAGGTATTGTCGCGGCTGCAACACAACAGCAAGCTGCAGCAACGGGTACTCCTGCTGGAGCTGGACTTACAGCTGGACAACAGTCTGGTGTAATAACTGCTTCACAAGGTATTGCAAACACGACGGGTCAGTCAACTGATGATAATACTGTTGCAATAGAAACACTGCTTCCTGCTCTTGGTGACAATGTCACAGCAGCACAAGCACTTGCACAACAAGTTGCAGAAGTTGCGGCGAGTGAGGGAGTTAGCACAACTTCTGTTGCACAAAGTTTAGCTCCGTTACTTCAGAGTTTGGGAATTAGTGATCTC
>Ga0182030_10012064_pt1 | contig 17371 bp, 11 predicted proteins | sample 812S3MmetaG_FD_121299 | JGI IMG/M metagenome (GOLD analysis project Ga0182030, IMG submission 121299) | Permafrost microbial communities from Stordalen Mire, Sweden - 812S3M metaG (Illumina Assembly) | ecosystem: Environmental > Terrestrial > Soil > Wetlands > Permafrost | place: Sweden...
ACCTATTCGTTTATCAGGGCAGGTGCCTATTCTGTTATTCGTAAACATAACTGGCTATATATTAATTAGTAGCGTAAGTTGACACACCGTACCACAATTAATGCAACTGGGAAATACACCTCTAAAAAATCAATGGGGTCAGACTTCGATTGATTGAATTTAATTACCTCAACCACCCATGCTGCTTGGAAATTCGTGATCAGGTCTATCAAAGATGCAAAAACCGCCCCTATCAATTCGATTCACCTTAATTGGTTGATTCTAAGGAAACTGAATTAGCGAGCCGCCAACAGACTCTCATAAATCTCGTGGTATTGGGCAGCACTATTTTGCCAACCGAAATCCTTGTTCATTCCATTCGCCTGCACCGTCGCCCAAGTTTTTTTATCGTTGTAGATTGCTATTGCCCTTTGAATACAGATTAAAAAATCATGTGTTGTAATCTTTTTGAATACGAATCCACTTGCCTGACCATTGGCAAGCGAGTTCTTATTGCTGTCAACAACTGAATCAACCAAGCCGCCTGTGGCATGCACAATTGGCGGAGTTCCGTAATGCTGGCTGTACATCTGATTTAAGCCGCAGGGTTCAAACCGTGAAGGCATCAGGAATATATCGGCACCGGCTTCAATCAGATGCGACAGTGCCTCATCAAAACCGACAACGGTTGCCACCTGACCGGGAAATTTGCGCGCAAGTGCCAGCGCACTGTTTTGCAGGGTTGCATCCCCGCTTCCCAGCAAAACCAATTGCGCGGGGAATGAAATCAACTGCGGCGCTATTTCCAGCACGACATCCAAACCTTTTTGAAAAGTAAAGCGGCTAACCAATCCGAAAAGCGGCACATCCGGGTCAACTTTAAGTCCCATGCGCTTTTGCAATTCCAGCTTGTTGGCCATTTTGCCGGCCAAATTCTTCACATCATAATTTTGGACAAGCGCAGAATCAGTTGCGGGATTCCATTCAGTATCATCAATACCGTTTAATATACCGGTCAAGCTCTTGTTTCTGTTTTTCAGCAAGCCCTGAAACCCGAACCCCAAAGCGTCGGTTTGAATTTCTTCGGCGTAGGTCGGGCTGACTGTTGTAACGTGGTTGGCGTAATACAGGCCGGCTTTGAGGAACGACAAATTTCCGTAGTACTCTGCGCCATGAGGATGAAAACTTTCTTCAGGCAGGTCTAATTGGGCAACAGTATGCGGGGGGAAAACTCCCTGAAAAGCCAGATTGTGAATCGTCATGACGGAGGGTGCACTTCCCGGCAAAAAGTGCAGATAAGCGGGTGTCAAACCGCTCTGCCAGTCATTGCAATGCACCACCTCGGGCTTCCAGTCTAGCGGAGACTGCGGCCCTCCCAGAATAGCGGCAACCTTTGAAAGCAGACCAAAGCGTAGCGCATTATCTATCCAATCGCTGCCCGTTTTGTCCTGATAAATTCCGCCTTCGCGCTGAAATAGGGCCGGACAGTCCAGCACCAAAAGTGGAGTGCCGTCGGGTAATGTACTGGAAAATAATCGGGCAGCAGGCAGTTCTGCGATGCCGGAAAAAAACGAAGCAATCTTGAACGATTCAAGCGCTTTTAAAACTTGCGGGTATCCGGGAACCAGAACCCGTACATCATCACCCAAACGACGCAAGGCTGCCGGTAACGCTCCGCTGACATCCGCCAATCCGCCTGTTTTAATTAACGGCGCCACTTCCGATGTTACAAATAATACGCGCATCTCAATACTTTCCTATCCTGAACGCAGGTCACATTGTTGCTTAGTTCTGCGTCGCTTGTATCTGTGGCAAGTGCCAAATGTCCCGATTGTAATCAAGAATAGTGCGGTCACTGGAAAACTTGCCGCTGGCAGCGGTATTCAAGATGCTCATACGTGTCCAATGATCTGTATCCCGATAGGCTGCCGCCACTTCTCGCTGCGCCAACACGTAACTGCGAAAATCAGCCGCAGTTAACCATGGGTCATTGGGGCTACTAATAGAATGAATGATCGAATCGAATATACCGGGTTCAAACAGATTGAAGTGACCGCTTTCAAGCAGATGCATCACTCTTTTCAAATCTTCATCTTCGGCAATAATTTTTGCGGGGTTATATTGGCCTCTTGTATTCTCAACCTCTTCTGCTGTCAGCCCAAACAAAAAGAAATTCTCAGCGCCGGCTTCTTCGCGAATCTCTATATTGGCACCGTCCAATGTTCCGATCGTCAGCGCCCCGTTCATCATAAACTTCATGTTGCCGGTACCCGAGGCTTCTTTTCCGGCGGTTGATATCTGTTCTGACAAATCAGCTCCGGCACAAATCACTTCCATCGCGGAAACCCTGTAATCGGGAATAAAGGCCAGCTTCAACAACCCTCCAACATCAGGGTCAGTGTTGATCACTGTCGCCACTGCATTAACCAGCTTGATAATGCGTTTCGCCATTTTGTAACCGGGCGCGGCCTTACCCCCGATTAACACGCATCGGGGTGTCCAGTCGGCGGTATCTCCGCGTTTGATACGATCATAAAGATGTATCACATGCAGCACATTGAGTAATTGGCGTTTATATTCGTGTATACGTTTTACTTGAACATCGAACAAAGCGCCGGTATCGAAATCGACGCCGCAATCCCGTTTCACCATCTCGGCCAGGCGCACTTTGTTTGCTTTTTTGATTGCCCGCCAACTTGAGCAGAAATATTGGTCGTTGATATATTTGGACAACCCTTTTAACTTGGACATATCAATAAGCCAACCTTCGCTCGGAGCATGTCCGACCAGGTTGGAAACCCAACCCTTGCCTTCAGCCCCCAAGGTATGGGTAATCAAATTACTGAGCGTGGGATTCGCCCATGCCATCCAACGACGCGGTGTCACTCCATTCGTTTTGTTGTTGAATTTTTTCGGCCACATTTCATAGAAATCGCGGAACAGATGTTTCTTCAACAACTCCGAATGCAACTCCGCCACACCATTCACCGACACACTGGCCACAATAGCCAGATAGGCCATGCGAATATGTTGATCATGACCCTCCTCGATAATAGACATACGCCGTTGCCGCTCGACATCGCCCGGCCAATGTTGTGCTACAACGTTCAGAAAGCGAGCATTGATCTCGTGGATGACCTCCAATAATCTTGGCAGCAATCGCCCGAACATGCTGACAGACCAGCGTTCCAATGCCTCGGGTAATAACGTATGGTTGGTGTATGCCACGGTATGGCTGGTAATATCCCAGGCCGCTTCCCAAGTTAGCCCGTGTTCATCCATCAACAAGCGCATAAGTTCAGGAACGGCGCAGGTTGGATGGGTATCGTTTAATTGGAAAAAGTTCTTGGTTGCAAATTCGCTGAAGTCTTCGCCGTGGTTGCTCACCCATTGACGCAAAACATCCTGCAAACTGGCCGATGCCAAAAAATATTGCTGGCGCAATCGCAACTCTTTTCCGTTCTCACTCGCATCATTCGGATAGAGAACCATGGTGATGTGTTCAGCGGCATTTTTTGAGGCTACTGCATCGGCATAGCTGCCCGCATTAAACTCACTCAAATCGAACTCTTCGGTAGCCGCCGCTTTCCACAAACGTAAAGTGTTCACCGTACCATTGTGATAACCCGGAATCGGCACATCGTAAGGGACAGCCATCACATCATTGGTATATTTCCAATAGGCTCTTAATCGCCCCTGTGCATCATGATGTAACTCGGTCTGTCCGCCGAATTTTACGCGGGTGGTAAATTCCGGGCGCTCAATCTCCCACGGGTTGCCGTTGCGCAGCCAGTGATCGGGTTCTTCAAGTTGATAACCGTTGTCTATTTTTTGGCGGAACATGCCATATTCGTAGCGCAAACCATATCCCATGACAGGTAATTGGAGTGTGGCACAGCTATCCAAAAAACAGGCTGCCAGGCGTCCCAGTCCGCCATTGCCCAAACCGGCATCGTTTTCCTGATCCGCCACTTCTTCCAACGCAATGCCCAAATTCCTGAGCGCCTCAATGGTCGAGGCTTCGATATCAAGATTCAGCGTTGCGTTTCCCAGCGCCCTGCCCATTAAAAATTCCAGTGAAAGGTAAAATGCACGTCTGCAGTTATGTGCGCGGTAGGCCGATTGTGTATTTTTCCAGCGCTCAACCAAGCGGTCACGCATCGAGTGCGAAAGCGAAGAGTACACATGGTGAGCAACCAAATGTTTGGTATTCCAACCCAGCGTATGACTGAAGTAATGTTTGAAATCCTCAACAATACTATCCGCATCCATACCCAAAGAAGGAACATCTGTCTCAATCGCTAACGGGTTTTTAACAAAATATGGCTTGGTATGAATGATCTCTCTCCTGTGATTCGTCTGGTTCGTCCAGTTATATTTTAACTGCTTTGGATTATATCAATCCTCCTTGTCTTTCGCTCATATTCACCGCATTAAACCGTTTCTATAGAATGGTTTTACAGACCGCTCAACACTTTAAGGTGGGCCATAACGCTACGGCCCAAAGCGTGAAGTTCATAACCGCCTTCCAGCACGGAAACGATTTTGCCGCCGGCATGGCGAGCTGCCAGCGATTTTAATTCTTCTGTCACCCATGCGAAGTCGGCTTCGCGCAATGCAAGGCCGCCCATATCATCTTCCCGGTGTGCATCAAACCCGGCAGAGATCAACAATAGTTGCGGCTGAAAACGTTCCAATGCGGGCAACCAATGTTGCGTCACTGCCGCACGAAATACTTCACCTGAAGTACCCGCCTTAAGTGGCACATTGATAATGTGATCATTGCCGCTATCGGCCCCGCAATACGGGAAAAAAGGATGTCGAAAGGTCGAACATATCATCACACGGGGATCGTCATGAAAGATATTTTCAGTACCATCGCCATGATGGACATCGAAATCGGCAATGGCAATACGCTGTAAGCCATGATGTTCCAGCGCATGCGCCACAGCCGCAGCGACATTATTAAAGATGCAAAAACCGGCACCATTTTCCCGCCCTGCATGGTGGCCCGGTGGGCGGATATTGCAAAATGCGTTCTCTGCCTGTTGTGCCATGACTAAATCCACTGCTTTGATAGCCGCGCCTGCAGCATATAAGGCAGCATCCAAACTGTACGGGTTCATTGCCGTGTCGCCGTCCAAATGTACCAGTCCCGTGACAGGCGATCGCGCGAATACCGAATCAACATAAGCTTCCGAATGCACTCGCAGCAATTGCTCCCGGGTGGCTTTTGGCGGCTCCTGATGGTCAAAAAAATGCAACAGGCCGGAAGCGGTGAGTTGATCCTCAATCGCATGAATACGGGCCGGACACTCCGGATGATCAGATCCCATATCGTGCTTGAGACAGAACGAATGCGTCAGATAAGAGGTAAGCATAAGCGAATGATAGTTGAGAAAAGTGATTGATGAAATAGAGAAATGAAAAACGCGCAACTATTTCTTTACATCACAATTCAGAGCACCATCCAAACTTTGTAACAATCAAAGTACCTTGCGTACCACTTTGATACTCTCGTCCTCGTCGCTTGTTTGGACTTTAAATCCGAGCCTGTCCATTAAATGCAACATATCGGTATTATTTTTGAGTACGTCACCCTCAATCACTTTTAATCCTTTGGAACGGGCCGCATCCATCAATATGGACATCAATTTTTGCCCCAGGCCCTTGCCATGCATGTTATCGGCAATTGCCAAAGCGAACTCGCAACTCTCCCCATCCGGATTGGTAGCAAACCGCGCCACGCCCAGTTCGACTTCTTTACCATGGTCTTCAATCACGGCAATCAGTGCCATCTCGCGGCTGTAGTCAATCTGTGTGAAGCGAGCAAGCATGACATGACTTAATTCTTGCACGCTGTTCATGAAGCGGAAATAGCGTGACTGTTCGGACAAATTGCGCACAAAATCCTGCTCCAATTCTGCATCCTCCGGACGTATCGGGCGAATAGTAATATCCAAACCATCGGCCAATTGCCAATGACTGACCAAATGCGTCGGATAGGGGTAGATCGCCATATGCGAATAACGATCTGAATTAGGGGGACGATACTCCACAACCACGCGGGCGTCGGCGGCCAATACACCATGCTCATCCACGATCAGCGGATTGATATCCATTTCCTGCAACATCGGCAATTCGCACACCATTTCAGAAACGCGCAATAAAACACTTTCGAGCGCATCCATATTGACCGGGGGCATTTGGCGGAATGAACCCAATAATTTTGCAACGTGTGTACCTTTAATCAGATCCTTTACCAGAAATGTGTTAAGCGGAGGCAATGTAACAGAATGATCCCCTATTATCTCTACCATCGTCCCCCCCGCGCCAAAGCTGATCACAGGGCCAAAAATCGGATCATTGATCACACCCACCATTAGTTCGCGCCCGTTTTTCTTGACAATCATCGGCTGAATGGAGATTCCATCCAGATGGGCATTGGGGCGGTTACGCTTAACATTCTCGGTAATCTCGTAATAAGCTGTACGAACCGCTTGCGCATTCTCCAGATTAAGTATCACTCCTCCCGCATCGCTTTTATGCGAGATGTCGCGTGAGTTAATTTTCATCGCAACCGGGAAACCCAACTGCTGTGCGATCAGCAACGCTTCGCTCGGCGAATGCGCCACCATTGTCTGGGCAACCGGGATATGGAAAGCTGCCAGCAGCGCTTTGGATTCCATTTCGTTTAGCACCTTGCGTTTTTCCAGCATTGCGCCTTCAATCACCATGCGGGCGCCATCAAGATCCGGCGCAAGATGATGAGACAAAGGTTCCGGCATCTGCATCAACAATTTCTGATTCTTGTAGTAGGCAGAAAGGTATGAAAACACTTCTACCGCCGGCTCCGGAGTACGGAAGTTGGGCATTCTTGCGCGCGCAAATGCCTTGCGTGATTCGGCCACTTGCGTTTCGCCCATCCAACAGACAAGCAACGGTTTTTTGTGATGATTGGCGATATCGATTAGCGCGTTAGCGGCATCCAGCGGTTTAGTCATCGCTTGCGGTGTTAGGATTGTCAGCACACCATCCACGTTAGGGTCTTCCAGACATACTGCAACTGCGTTTTTATAACGATCCACTTGTGCGTCACCGACAATATCGACCGGATTACTGTGTGACCAATTTGGCGGAAGTACCTGGTTCAATTTCTCCATCGTCACATTGGTCAAAGTTGCCATCACCAGCCCCAAATCCGCCGCACGATCAGTCGCCATCACGCCGGGTCCTCCGCCATTGGTAACGATAGCCAAGCGATTTCCGGAGGGATGAAAGCCGCAAGACAATGCTTTGGCCGCGGAAAAAAGTTCTGTTACTGTTTTCACACGTACCACGCCCGCGCGACGCACTGCGGCATCGAAGGCATCATCCGAACCTACCAGTGAAGCCGTATGCGACATCGCCGCTTTTGAACCGGCCTCATGACGTCCAACCTTGACCAAAATAACGGGCTTGACTCTTGCCGCCGCGCGCAGGGAACTCATAAAGCGACGAGACTCTCTTATCCCCTCGATATACATAACAATGTTTTGAGTTTGGGGGTCAGACACCAGAAAATCGAGAATTTCGCCGAAATCAACATCGGCAGAGGACCCCATCGACACCACACTGGAAAAGCCCACATCATTCATCTGGGCCCAATCCAAAATTGCCGTACACAAAGCACCGGACTGAGATACCAGGGCCACATTACCGACATTGGCACCGCCCTTGTTAAATGTCGCGTTTAGACCAATATTAGGGCGCATCACTCCCAGACAATTCGGGCCGACCAAACGAATTCCATAACGCTTGGCATTTTCGAGTACTCGGCGTTCCAACTCTTTTCCTTCCGCCCCGATCTCGCCAAAACCCGCAGTAATAATGACAGCCGCTTTGACGCCACGATTGCCGCATTCTTCGATAATATCGGGTACAGTTTGCGGCGGTGTCGCAATTACCACCAATTCAACTTTTTCCTCAATCGCACCGATGGAGGCGAACGCTTTATGCCCCTGCACTACTGCATTCTTTGAATTAATCGGATAAAGGGCTCCTTTAAACCCGCTGTCCAACATGTTTTTGAAAACAATCTGGCCAACCGAATCGACCCGATCACTGGCCCCAAATACAGCCACCGATTTGGGCGCAAAGAGTGGAGTTAAATAATGTTTTGACATAGTTGTAAGTACGGGGTTATTTAAATTGAAATAGCTTACCGATAAAATATTAAAATTTTATCTTCAGGAAACCTCTTGGGGCCAATAGTGATTAGTTCCTGGATCATGCCGGATGATTATCCTCGCGACGCATAAAGTCTTCCATAGGTTTCTGCACGCAATAATTATCCCAAATTTGCCTCTGCGGTTGTTTCGCCAACTTCTTGCCAAACTCCAGTGCAGCCTCCAAGTTCTCATCTGCCTGCGGCGAAAGCCCTTCGCCCAACTCAAAACTTTCACCTCTTATACACAAAATATAAACATCCGGGGGTGCTTCCTTATAAAACTGGGCATACACTTTCAGCAATGCCTCGGGTGCAAGGGCATGGCTATACAAGACCGGCCCGTCATTCTGTTGTGCGCGATAGAATAAAAATGGGGCCGCTACATTTATTCCCGCATCAACAAATAAAACCAGGTGCCGATCTTTCATATCCATCGCATGTTCGATCTGCAATTGAAACTCTTCCAACAGTTCGAATTGTTCGGCCCTGCTCTCCGCCTTTAACCACGCATCCAATTCTCTCAACAACTTAACGCCGAGCGCGTCATCACCGCGAGACTCATTACCGATTGCACAAATAAGAACGGGGGAAACCATTAACCCTCTGAGCAAATTGAGCCGTCGCCGGAACGCGACAAAGTGGACAACTGTTCACCCGCCCCGTTTAACAATTCTACCTGCAGCGGCATTTTACCCAGTGCATGGGTCGCACACGATAAACACGGATCAAAGGCTCTGATCGCCACTTCTATGTGGTTTAGCAAACCTTCGGTGACTTCATGCCCGTGCAAATACTGTTGCGCTACCCGGCGCACGGCTTCGTTCATCGCCTGATTGTTGTGCGTGGTGGACACAATGAGGTTGCACATGGTGACCAGATCGTTCTCGTCCACGCGATAATGATGAATAAGAGTGCCTCGCGGGGCTTCAATCACGCCAACACCTTCGCTGCCGCGCTCACCCGATGTAATCAAATCGCTCCCCGTGATGTCATCATCGTGCAGTAGTTGTTTGATCATTTCGGCAGCATGCAGCATCTCGATCATGCGTGCCCAATGGTAACCAAGCGGTGCATGCATCGGCATGACACCGCTGAAGGCAATAAAATCACGCCGTTCTACCTCGGCCAACGGAGTCGGGATGAAATCGCAATTTTGCACGCGCGACAGAGGACCAACGCGATACCAGCCTTTTTCCGTACCCAGCGCTTTTAGGTAAGGGAACTTCATGTAGCTCCAGTTTTTTACCTCTTCCGCAATCAGTTGCGAATAGTTTTGATAGTCCACACCGTCGAAAATAATATTTCCATTTTCATCGCGTCCGCGCAGGTGGCCGTGATATAAATCCAGCCCGCCATCCAGCCCCACTATCGACATATAGTTCGCGCGGAACGCGCCAAAGCTGTTATACAACTCGGGGTTCTGATGGTGCATCTGTTTCACCAGATGTACCGCATCGCGGCTCCACGACACCATCTGATAAATATCCCTGAGCAGTTCATCGCGTTCGGCGATGCTCAGCGATTTATTCACGCCTCCCGGCACCGCACCCGTGCCGTGTATTCGCTTACCCGCTGTATGGCGAATTACCTCTTGTCCGAATTTGCGCAACAGTATCCCGCGTTTGGCGGTATCGGGATATTTTTCTGCTATGCCCACAATATTGCGTTTGGATATATCACTATCGAAACCGAACAACAAATCAGGCGAACACAGGTGAAAGAAGTGCAGTGCGTGCGATTGCAGGATCTGGCCGTAATGCATTAGCCTGCGCATCTTTTCTGCCGTTGCTGTCAGATGTTTGGCGCCCACAATATGATCCATTGCCTTGCTGGCGGCAAGATGATGGCTCACCGGGCAAATGCCGCACAAACGCTGCACCATAACCGGCACTTCCCAGTAGGGCCGTCCCTGAATAAATTTTTCAAAGCCGCGAAATTCCACGATGTGCAAACGCACTTGATGCACTTTGTTTTTGTCATCCAGCAGGATTGTGACCTTGCCATGACCTTCCACACGCGACACCGGATCAATAACGACGCGGCGCAGATTTTCCGGATGGACAGCAGTTTCCAATGAGGCTGACATAGGCATCCCTTTAATCGTAATGCATCAAATCATGACCCAGTTCCGGCTCACGACCTGCTAGCAAATCAGTCAATACTTTCCAGATAGCATCGCCCGAGGGCGGGCAACCCGGAATAAAATAATCCACTTTCACAACTTCATGGATGGGATAAACCTTGTCCAGCGGCAGCGGTAATTCCGGGTCGTTCGGAATGAAGCCACCGACCAGGCCGTGTTGGGCGTGATAAACCTCTTCCAAAATCAGGGGAAGTGAAAGATGGTTGCGCTGGGCGGGCAAGCCCCCGTTAATTGCACACGCGCCAATCGCGATCAGCGTCTTGCAATTGACACGAAACTCCCGCAGGACATGCACATTCTCGGCATTGCACAAACCGCCCTCAATGATGCCGATGTCGCAAGGCCCGCAATGTTTAATATCGGTCAACGGTGAGCGGTCGAATTCTACCAATTTAATCAACTCCAACAAACGTTCGTCGATATCAAGAATAGACATGTGGCAACCGAAGCATCCGGCCAGGGTTGCCGTTGCAACTTTCAATTTTTTTACCGGTGCATCCATCTCAGACCCCCTTCTCTATTGGATGGGACATCTCGCTGATTGGGTGTTCATCGAAAGTGCGTTGACCTATTGGAATGGCAAAACCGACACGCTTTTTGATGATGACACCGACAGGGCAAACATGCGCCGCTTTGTCCTCTCCGGAAAAGTCGGTATCCTCAAGATTGCCCGATTTCGCATTGACAATCAGATGACTCTTGATGCCGCGGCCGGATAGTGCAAACACATTTTTTCCATCCACATCTCGGCTTGCGCGCACGCACAGCGAACACAAAATGCAACGGTTAAAGTCGAGGAGATATTCCGGATGAGTCGCATCCACCGGACGGTCGGGAAAAAACTGATCAAAATGAGAGGACATCATATCCAGCGCGTAGGCGGTAGCCTGCAACTGGCAATTTCCACTTTTTTCACACGAAGGGCAAAAATGATTTCCTTCGACAAACAACATCTGTAACAACACCCGTCTCTCGTCGTTTAATTCTTTGGTGTTGCTTTCAACCACCATTCCCGGCTGGGGTTGCTGGGTACACGAAGCAGTTTGCCTGCCATTGGCTTTTACTGTGCATAATTTGCATGAACCATGCGGCTTGAATTCAGGATTGAAACACAAATGCGGAATGTATTCGCCTGCCTCTATCGCCGCCTGAATAATGGTTTGTCCTTCACTGAAAGGAATGGTCTTGCCATCAAGGGTAAAAGTATTATTCATCAACTCTCTCCAAATGCGCGCCCTTGTCATCACGCCCGGTCATTTGTCGCGCTTGGGTCAACGCGCCATCAAGATCAAAGGCCGGAACAAAATCTTTATGTGCCAAGCGTTTTTCATAAGCAGGGCGAAACTTTGCAATCGTGTCCAACACCGGATTGCAGGCAGAATGTCCCAGCCCGCAGTGGCTCGTAGCCTGCAGCAATACATTCAGTTTTTCTATTTCAACAAAATCGTAAGGCGAACCAAAACCTTGTCCCAGCTTGTCTATCATATTCGACAATAGAGAAGTACCCACCCGGCAAGGAGTACAAAAACCGCAACTCTCATGCGCAAAGAAATGTATAAAGTTGCGTGCCACTTCAAACATATCACGGCTCTGGTCAAACACCATGAACGCACCCGCAGTCGGAATATCCTCAAAACCGATGCGTCTATCAAACTCATGTGCTGCAATGCAAATACCGGAAGGGCCGCTTATCTGCACCGCCTGGGTTTCTCTGGCACCGCAATCAGCCAGCACTTGTGCCACCGATACACCAAAGGGATATTCATACAAACCCGGACGCTCGCAATCTCCCGATACAGAAAGTATCTTGGTACCACTGGAGGTTTCGGTTCCAATGGCTGCATACCACGCGCCACCATGCAGGCCTATCAAACTGGTAGCCGCAAAAGTTTCGACGTTATTCACGACCGTCGGCTGGTTAAGATAACCATTGGTTACAGGAAAGGGGGGGCGATTGCGCGGTGTACCACGCTTGCCTTCCAGCGACTCTATCAGGGCAGATTCTTCGCCGCAGATATAGGCACCTGCACCAAGATGAATCTCGATATCGAAATCAAAACCTGTCGCGCCGAGAATACTTTTGCCGAGTAGTCCCTGTTGGCGGCGGCGCTGAATCACGGTTTGGAGCTGATCCAGCAGATAACGGTATTCACCGCGCAAATATAAAAAGCCTTTTTTCGCACCGACAACGCCTGCGCATAAGGTCATCCCTTCGAAAACTAAATCGGCATAGCCATTCAGTAACACCCGATCTTTAAACGTACCCGGTTCACCTTCATCGGCATTGCACACAACATAATGTTGCTCACCCGGAGCGGCACGGCAAAAATCCCACTTGGAACCGGTGGAAAAACCGGCACCGCCGCGTCCGCGCAACTTTGATATTTTGATCTCGTTTAGTAGCGCATCCGCCCCACGCCGGCTAAAAACTGCTAACGCGGATCCGGATTTAAAGTTACTACCAAGCAGTATATCTTTGTGCCGGATATTGTCCTCAATCGCAAAGAATTCGCCCGGCCAGGACGATACCGGCACACGCTCACGAATCAGCTCGCAGATGACATTCACTCGATCATGAGTCAGCCGGTTGATAGCGATATTATTGACCAGTAACGCCGGCCCCTGATCGCACATTCCGGTGCATGAAGTGGTAGCCACACTGAGTAGCCCATCTTCTGAAACCTTGCCGGGCTCCACCCACAATTGAGCACACATGGCTGCCATCAAATCCATGTTACCCAGCATACGATCCGTGATGTTGTCCGAAAACAACACGCGGTATTCGCCCCGGGGTTGCAAATAGAGAAACGAATAAAATCCAGCTACACCCTCAATTTTTGAACGCGGGAAGTTGAGCTTTTCACTAAGATAATCTATCGCGTCGCTATGGATATAGCCGAAATGCTCCTGAGCTTCGCGAAGAATCTGCAACAGATCACCCGCGTAATACTGGCGATTACGCAGTATCGGGTCCAGATATTCTGAATGCGTGTTAATTTGAGCGGTCATAAAAACTCTTTCAAATTGCTAGTTCAGGAAATCAACTTTAACATGCTGCGAACAATTCTACCCTCTCATTACAAATTGGCACTCTTGAAATAAAAAAATTAAAGGACTAGTCTAGAGAGGCAAATAGCTTAGCGAATAACTCAGCTATATTAATGAATGAACCAACATGACAACTTCATTGCGTGATGCGTGCATAAAGCATAACCTGTCACAGGATGTTAACTACAATTAATAAGGCTGCAACAACTACACACGACAATTCAATCCCACACCTATTTTCTTCAACATTCTATAAGGATGCGCATCATCATGAGTACTCCGAATACACCTCTCTCTTCTGATGAAGTCAAACACATCGACGCTTACTGGCGTGCCTGTAACTACCTCGCTGCAGGGATGATCTATCTGCGCGACAACCCGCTACTCAAAGAACCGCTTAAGCCGGAACACATCAAGAATCGTTTGCTTGGTCACTGGGGCTCCAGTCCGGGCTTGGCTTTTGGATACATCCACATGAATCGTCTGATCAATAAATATGATCTGAATGCCATATTCATGGCCGGCCCCGGGCACGGTGCGCCCGGCGTTTTGGGGCCGGTATATTTGGAAGGCAGATACAGTGAAGTCTATCCGAATAAAAGCGAAAACGAAGAAGGCATGCGCCAATTCTTTAAAGAGTTTTCATTCCCGGGCGGTATCGGTAGTCACTGCACTCCTGAAACTCCGGGTTCTATTCATGAAGGTGGCGAACTCGGTTACAGTGTTTCTCATGCGTTCGGCGCAGCCTATGACAATCCCGATTTGATCGTAACCGTGATGGTGGGGGACGGCGAAGCAGAGACTGCACCGCTTGCGACATCGTGGCATTCCAACAAGTTTCTGAATCCTATTCGTGATGGCGCAGTGCTACCCATCCTGCACCTGAACGGCTACAAGATTAACAACCCGACCATTCTGTCGCGCATCTCGCACGAAGAATTGGAGAGCCTGTTTAAAGGTTATGGCTGGACCCCCTATTTTGTTGAAGGCAGCGACCCCGAAACGATGCACCAGGCGATGGCTTCAACCTTGGAGACATGCGTACTTGAAATTCGCCGAATCCAACAGGAAGCTCGCAGCAGCGGTAAACCTAATCGCCCGCGTTGGCCGATGATTGTCTTGCGCTCACCCAAGGGCTGGACTGGCCCGAAAGAGGTGGATGGCAAGAAGGTGGAAGGTTTTTGGCGCTCGCACCAAGTTCCGATTGGTGATGTCAAAACGCCTGAACATTTTGCCAAGCTCGAAGCGTGGTTGAAGAGTTACAAAGCGGAAGAATTGTTTGATGCGAATGGCACGTTGTTGCCTGAATTGAAAGCTCTGGCCCCAAAAGGTAATCGCCGCATGAGTGCAAACCAACATGCCAATGGCGGCCTGTTGCGCAAGGCGCTGCGCTTGCCTGATTCTAAAGATTACGCCTTCGCCGTGACCAAACCCGGAACGACAACCGCAGAAAATACCCGTCCGCTGGGCAAATTTCTGCGCGACATCATGCGCGACAACATACACAATTTCCGCGTGTTCGGTCCCGATGAAAACAGTTCCAACAAACTCGACAATATTTACGAAGTCAGCAAAAAAACCTGGCTGGCCGGCTACCTGCCGGAAGATGCCGGTGGCGGCGAATTAGCACCGGATGGCCGCGTGATGGAAATGCTTTCTGAACACACATTGGAAGGTTGGCTGGAAGGTTATCTTCTTACCGGTCGCCATGGATTCTTCTCTACTTATGAAGCCTTCGTCCATGTTATTGACTCGATGTTCAACCAGCATGCAAAGTGGTTGGCGATGTCCAAAGAAGTTCCCTGGCGCGCACCGGTTTCATCCTTGAATCTGCTCATCACTTCCACCGTGTGGCGTCAGGATCACAACGGTTTTACACACCAGGATCCGGGCTTTCTTGATGTTGTGGTAAATAAGAGTCCCGATGTTACCCGCATTTATTTGCCCCCCGATATCAACTGCTTGTTGTCGGTAGCGAATCATTGCCTAAAAAGCACCAATTACATCAACGTAATTGTCTGCGATAAGCAAAAACACTTGCAGTTTCTGGACATGGATGCGGCAATCAAGCATTGCACCAAAGGTATCGGCATCTGGGACTGGGCCTGCAACGATCAGGGCAGCGAGCCGGATGTGGTCATAGCCAGCGCGGGTGACATTCCAACCAAAGAAGCCTTGGCAGCGGTTGTTTTGTTACGCGAAAATTTTCCAAATCTCAAAGTGCGCTTCATTAATGTAGTCGATCTTTATAAACTGACGCCGGCCAGCGAGCATCCTCACGGCTTGTCTGAGAAAGATTTCGACGGGCTGTTCACTTTAGACAAACCGGTTATTTTCAATTTCCACGGTTATCCCTGGCTGATCCACCGCCTCGCTTATCGTCGAAGCAATCACAAAAACTGGCACGTGCGCGGCTACAAAGAAAAAGGCAGCATCAATACACCTCTGGAACTCGCAATCCAGAATCAGATTGACCGTTTCAGTCTGGTCATTGATGTCATTGATCGCATCCCCTCAATGCATGTCGCCGGAGCACATGTCAAAGAACAAATGCTGAACTTGCAGATCGAGTGCCGCAACTACGCTTATGAAAACGGTACTGACTTGCCTGAGGTGGATGGCTGGACTTGGCCGTATTGAGGGAACGTTTCACCCCCTCCCTAGCCCTCCCCCTGCAAGTGTGAGGGCGTTGATTCCTTCCCCCTTGCAGGGGTGGGGGTAGAAGCTTCAATCTGATTCGCCTTTTGATCACCCAAAACTATGCCCACAATCCTGACCATTAACAGCGGTTCATCCTCAATCAAGGCCAGCCTGTTCGCCTCTGATGGTTCAAGGCAAAATTTTCGCTACGAGCATCTGCGCGACCATGCGCCTGCCTTTGATCAAATGATGCTCGACTTAAAGACAAACCAACCCGACTTGATCGGTCATCGATTTGTTCACGGCGGAGACATTGTGGATGCGGCACGACGGGTTGATGCCGCAGAACGCAACCGTCTGGAAAGCATTATCCATCTTGCCCCATTACACCTCCCCGGTAATTTGATGGGTGTCGATCTGTGCACACAACATTTTGATGTTCCACAGATCGCCTGCTTCGATACCGCGTTTCATACCACCATGCCGGAACTGGCCAAGCGCCTCCCCATTCCAAACGAACTTGGCTTGCGCCGTTTCGGTTTTCACGGCCTGAACTATGCCCATGTCGCAACCCGTCTTGCCGATATTCTTGGCAATGATGCATATGGCAAAATCGTCGTTGCGCATTTGGGCAGCGGAGCAAGTCTGTGCTTATTGAACAATTTAAAATCCGTCGACACGACAATGGGCTACACACCGGCTGGCGGCATCACCATGGGCACACGCAGCGGCGACATTGACCCGGGCATCATGCTGGAGTTATCCAAACGCTATGATGCCACTCAATTAAGTGATCTGGTGTTTCACAAAATGGGCTTACTGGCTTTATCCAATGGGGAAAGCAGCGAAATGAGCGAACTACTTGCCAGCAATAGCGAACAGGCAAAGTTTGCAGTCGATTATTTTTGCTATCAAGTACGCTCTGCAATAGGTAGCCTCGCTGCCAAGACCGGTGGAATTGATGCTCTCGTGTTCACCGGAGGAATAGGTGAACACTCTTCTGTTATTCGCGAAAAAATTTGCGCTCCGCTTGCGTTTTTAGGTTTCTCGCTAGACGAAAATGCAAACGCAGCCGGATCGATCAGTATCCATCGCAAAGGTGCCAAGTCAACACTTGTTATACCGGCCGATGAGGAAGCGATGATCAGCCGCCTGTGTCTTGAGTTGAGTCATTAGCCCAATTGTTTGACCTCTGGATTTGCCATACTTGTTTGCTCTCTAATAAATTCTTTCCCGGCAATCCTAAAGATTTCTCCAATGACGCCGATAACCTGAATAACCGCGGTTAATGTGGCTCGTTAAAGCTCAGACCAACGGTGACGGCTAAACAAGCCGAGGTTTTCTAACTGAGT
>Ga0182030_10012065_pt1 | contig 17371 bp, 15 predicted proteins | sample 812S3MmetaG_FD_121299 | JGI IMG/M metagenome (GOLD analysis project Ga0182030, IMG submission 121299) | Permafrost microbial communities from Stordalen Mire, Sweden - 812S3M metaG (Illumina Assembly) | ecosystem: Environmental > Terrestrial > Soil > Wetlands > Permafrost | place: Sweden...
AATCATAGGGGCGACGTAGGGTCCAGGCCCATCAACTTCTCGGCCACCACCACCGTGATGCAAAACTAGGCCCTCGGGCTCTCGCTGGCAGTCACGTGCCCGGTGATCCGATCGGTTGACCGCTGATGATTTGTTGAAACGGTTGGCTGAGCGTAAGGCCTTTCCTAAGGGCCAAGCCTCACCGGGGGTGCTTGCCCATTTACCTGCGCCGTCAGCCGTTCAAAAGCTTCGGCTCTGGACAATTGCGTCTTAACTTCGCGGGCCAGGTTCGGGATGGAAGCCCCGTCGTAGTCGGCGGAGATTCGAAGCGAGTGCATACGAAGACCGTCCACGCCCATCTGCCGGATGAGCGGGTCGGTGTGCATCTGGCACCAATTCCAAAGCTTTCGATGGAGCCCTGGGATCTGGCCGCTAAAGTTCATTGAGCGTGCCCGAATCAGGCCGAGGTTGTAGACGAAATAATAGCCTCGCCCAAGGCAGGTTCTTTGAAAGCCCTCGCCGCTCTGATTGCGCAGCGCGTGGGCAACAAGGAGAAACTCTCGCCAGTCAAACGGCATCCTGAATCTCGTAATCAAAAACGAGCGCACCGCCAGAGCGATGGCAATTATCCAACCACCAGTCCCTGTCAAACGACTCTAAGCCGATTTCCGGGTCGGGCCCAAAATCCGCGGGGAGCTGGATGGTTACCTTCAACAGGCCATCGTCGTCCGAGAATTGTGCGCGCATTTCAAGGATGTGTCCCTCTCCGAATGCCTTCTCGATTGGCATCACCGCTTCAGACAGCAGCGAGTAGAGCGCCGGCTGTTCATCGAGAAGGTCGATCACAGGCTGGGTAGGGTCCGCTATCGAGTAGCACTTACGCAAGGAGAGAAGTTGGTTCGCGATTGTACTGCTGAGGACTCGGTCCTCAGGACCTGCAACCGGGACATTAGCCAGTTCAGACATCCATTCAATCTCGCCTCATTGTCGCACCGACAATAAGAGTCGGGCTTAAACTCTTACTAGACCCGTCATGCAGCAATTCCTCGATCCGGTCGTCCTCGCCTCCATTTCCTCAATGGACCTCGTGGCGCGCACAGTTGTCGACGGCTTCATGGCCGGCCTGCACCGCTCGCCGCAATTCGGTTTCAGTCAGGAATTCGCCGAATACCGCGCCTACACCCCCGGCGACGATCTCCGCCACATCGATTGGAACGTCTTCGCGCGCACCGAGCGCATGTTCCTGAAGCGTTTCCATGGCGATACCAATTCGCAGTTGCTCATCCTCCTGGACGCCAGCGGTTCGATGTCCTTCAAATCCGGCGCCGTTTCGAAACTCGATTACGCGCGTTTTCTGGCCGCCTCCCTCAGCTACATGGGAAGCGCGCAGCGCGACGCCACCGGCGTCATTGTTTTCGACGATCGGGTCCGTAATTACATTCCGCCGTCCAGCCGGCAAGGTCAACTCGTGCGCGTCCTGCATGCCATCGAAGCCGCGCAGCCGGGAACCACGACGGATTTCTCCAAACCCTTCCTGCACTTCCAACAGTTCCTGCACCGCCGCGGCATCGTCGCCGTCATCTCGGATTTCTATGACGATCCGGATCGCGTCATCGGGAACATCGAACCGCTGCGTTATCACGGGAACGATGTGGCTTTGTTCCACGTCGTGGATCCTGTGGAGTTGGAGCCGAAATTCACCGATCCAGTTGTGCTGGAAGATATGGAAACAAAGACTACGCTGGAAGTTTCGCCCGAATACGCGAATAACGAATACCGTGCCCGCTTTCAACGCCACATCGACGCCTTGCGAACGGCGGCGCAACGCTCCGGCCTCGACTACACCATGATGGACACCTCGCGGCCGCTCGATCAGGGCTTGCGGGAGTATCTTACTTTGCGCCAGAGAAAGATGTAATGGGATTTCTCGCCCCTGGAATTCTGGCCGGTCTCATCGCCATCGGCCTGCCGGTCTATCTGCACCTGCTGCGGCAGCATAAAACCACGCCGCGGCCATTCAGTTCGCTCATGTTTTTTGAGCGGCGGGTCCAGAGTTCCATCAGGCATCGCCGCTTGAAATACCGTGTGCTGTTCGCGCTCAGAGCGCTGTTCGTCGCGCTGCTGATCTTCGCTTTTGCCCGGCCATACCTGCCTTTTACCAGCGTGGCCGCGGCGCATAGCGGCCGCGTGATTGCACTGCTGCTGGACGACTCTTTCAGCATGCGGCAGGACAATCGATTCCAGCGCGCCAAACAGGATGCCCTTTCCGTGGTCAACGGAATGCGGCCTTCGGACCGCGCCCAACTGATCTCCTTCGGCGGACCAACAAGGTTGCTGACGAATCTCACGGCTGATCGATCCACCCTCGCCGCGGCCGTCAACGGCCTCGAACCGGCCGATGGCGCAAGCTCTTACGCGGAAGTCGCCAGAGCCATTCGCTCTCTCACCCAATCGTCCAAAACCGCGGTGGAAGCGCACCTGTTTTCCGACATGCAGAAGACATCCGCGCCGGCCAATTTCGCCGATCTCAAACTGCCGGACGGCGCCCAGTTGGTGGTGCACGCGGTGGCCGATAGCGCCATTCCCAACTTCGCCGTCGAGAACGTGATTGCTCCGCGGCGAATCTTCAGCGCGAAAACGGGAACCGTGCAGGCCACCATCGTCAGTTATTCGGACAAAGACGCCACACGGCGCGTCACTCTCCTGATCAACCATCATTCGATCGAGACCAAACCGGTAGTGGTTCCGGCAGGCGGCCGCGCCACCGTCGAATTCACCGGCATCGACGTCCCTTATGGCCTCAATCCCTGCGAAGTAGATATCGATTCCGCCGACGCCTTTCCCGAGGACGATCATTTCTATTTCGCGGTGGAGCGCTCCGATCCCGCACCGGCTCTGTTTCTGCACGAACAGAATGACAACCGCGGTTTCGTTTACTTCCAAACGGCGCTGGCCGCCGTCAACCAGCCGGCTTTCTCGCTCCAGAATGCGAGCTATGCGCAAGCCGCTTCGTCTTCGCTCGACCGCTATGCCTTCGTCGTTCTGAGTGAGCCTGCGGGGATTCCGCACGGCCTCGAAGATGCCCTGCATCGCTACGTCGAGCATGGCGGCAGCCTGTTCGTGGTTCTTGGTCCCGCCTCCACGGGTCGCGTCCCCGTAGCCGATCTCGTCGTGGCGGAAGGCAACTCATCCCCGCGCGACGGCGGCTTCAATTTCGTGGCGCGCGTCGATTCCACCCACCCCGCGCTGCGATCTTCCACGCACTGGGATTCGGTCCGCTTCTACCGGACGGAATCGGTTCAGCCCGGCGCTGCCCGCGTTCTCCTGTCGCTCGACGACGGGCGTCCGCTGCTGCTCGAACGCGCCATCGGCGAAGGCCGCGTCATCGTTCTGGCTTCGGCGCTGAATAACATTGAAAACGATCTTCCCGTGCATCCCGTCTTCATTCCGTTTGTCCAGCAAACCACGGGTTACCTCGGGCACACCGAAAGCGCCACTGGTAATTACGTGGCCGGCGCCTTCTACGATCTCCATCCCAGCGATACTCAAACAGATGCTCCCGTGGAAGTCACCGGACCGCACAACGCGCGGCTCCTCTCGCTGTCGGAATCCACGCGTGCCCGCACTCTGCCGCTGGAACAGGAAGGCTTCTATGACATTCGCCGCCAGAACGGACGGCATGAACTCGCGGCCGTCAACCCGGACCGCCGCGAATCAGACTTCACCGTTCTTCCTCCGCAAACGATCCAGCTCTGGCGTAACACAGGCAACGGAAACCGCGGGGTGGAAAATGATAGTGACGGCGGTCGGGGCGGAAATGAGCTTTGGTGGTGGGTGTTGCTCGCCGCGCTCGCTGTGGCTGTGGCGGAATCCGTGCTGGGCAACCGGCATCTTGACCTGAAGGAAGGCACATGAAGGAGCACAAGACGTGAATCCTCTCGACCAACTGACCGGTTATCTGCGCCGCATCGAGCGCAACCTCCGCATGCTCACTTTGGCCCGCGGGTTCGCCATTCTTTGCGGCGCAGCGCTCCTGGTTACCATTGCTCTCGTGCTGGTGATGAGCCGGCTCTCCTTTTCGGACCCCAGCGTCTACGTTTCTCGTGTACTGCTCTTCTTCGCCTTGGCCGCCGCGCTGAGCTTCGCTTTGGTGTTTCCCCTGCTGCGTCTGAACCAGCGCCGCGCAGCCCGCATCGCCGAGCGCCTTCATCCCCAACTGGGCGACCGGCTGCTCACCTTTGTGGAACGGCGCAACTCGAATGATGCCTTTCTGCCGCTGCTGGCCGCCGACGCGCTGCCGCTCACCGCGGGCGCCGGTCCCGAAACGATCGCCGCTCCGTCGCACGCCTGCGCGTTCGGTTTTCTGGCGCTGAGCGCCACGCTCCTGCTCGTCTGGCTCGGCGTGCAGGGACCCGGATTCTTCGGCTACGGGACTTCTCTCCTTTGGGGTGTCTCGCCGGAAGCGTCGCGTCCCTTCTACTCCATTTCCGTCGAGCCCGGCAGCGCCCGCGTGCGCCGTCATAACGATCAGATCATCACCGCCCGCCTCAACGGATTCTTCTCGCAGCAGGCCGATCTTTTCGTCCGCTATCAGAGCGCCACCCGGTGGGAACAAACCGCCATGCGTCCCCACCAGGGCAGCGCGGCTTTTCAATTTCTGCTGGTCGGCATTCCGGAAAATCTGGAATATTACGTTGTCTCGAATGGCATCCATTCGTCTACTTCACGGCTCACCGCGGTCGATCTGCCGCAGGTGACGCACCTCCGCGTCACCTATCGCTTCCCTTCCGCCTACGGGCGCAAGGATGAAGTGGAAGATCCAGGCGGCGATCTGCGCGCCATCGCCGGTACTGTTGCCACTTTGGATATCACCACGGATAAGCCGCTCTCTTCGGGCGTCGTCGTGCTCGATGACGGAACGAGGATTGAACTGAGCGACGGCCACGCCCGCGTACCCATCCTGAAAGACGGCACTTATCACATTGCCACGCCGGATGGCGGCGAGTTGGTTCGCCTCACCGACGATTACTTCATCGAAGCGCGGCCGGATTCGCCGCCGGTGGTGACTATCCTGCGCCCCAACCGCGATGCTCGCGCCTCGCCGATTGAAGAAGTTCCTGTGGAACTCCAGGCTCGCGATGACAACGGCGTGCTGGCGCTCGACTTGCACTATTCGGTGAATGGCGCCCCGGAGCAGACGCGTTCCCTGCTCGGTTCCAAAGGCGCCGCCCCCAAAGGAGCCAAAGATGCGAACGGCTCGTCCCTTCTTTCTCTTGAAGATTTCAAACTCGTGCCGGGCGACGTCGTCAGCCTCTACGCCACCGCGCGCGACGCGCTCACCACATCGCGATCGGATATTTACTTCATCGAAGCGCGGCCCTTTGAATTCACGTATCGACAGGACCAGTCTTCGGGCGGCGCGGGCATGTCCGGCGAGGAACAGCCCAAAATAGCCGAGCGCCAGAAGGAGATCATCGCCGCCACGTTCAATCAGCTCAAAAGCGCCAAGCATGATGGTTCGGAACCGGAAAACGCCAAGTATCTTGCCGGCGTGCAGGCCAAGCTTCGCGATGAGGCGCAGTCCCTGTCGGACCGGTCGAAGGCGCGGCAGCTCTCGGGCGGCGGCGCGGCCCTCGCCGAGTTCGTGAAGGATATGGAAGCCGCCATCGCCCAGATGGGACCGGCTTCCGATCAGTTGAAGGGCCAGCACTTTCAGGATGCCTTGTCGCCGGAGCAGAAGGCCCTGCAATATCTGCTTCGGGCGGAGGCCATCTTCCGGGATATTCAGATCCAGATCTCGAAAGGCGGTGGTGGAGGCGGTGGACAAAGCGGTGCAAGCCGCGATCTGCAAGGCATCACCAATCTGGAACTCGACACGCAGAAGAACCAATACGAAAGCGGCTCTCAATCGGCCGAGGACGAGCGGCAGAAGCAAGCCGACGAGGCTTTGAAGAAGCTCGAAGAACTGGCGCGCCGGCAGCAGGAACTGGCCAAACAACAGCAGAGCCAGCAGAATTTCCAGCAGCGCTGGGAGCAGGAGATGTTGCGGCGCGAAGCCGAGCAGGTTCGCCGGAAGCTGGAAGAACTGGCGCAGAACCAGAATTCGCAGCAGCAATCGAACGATAGCCAGCAATCGCAGCAAGGGCAACAAGGCAAGCAAGGTCAACAGGGTAAGCAAGGCCAACAAGGCCAACAAGGCCAACAAGGCCAACAAGGTAAACAAGGCCAACAAGGTAAACAAGGCCAGCAAGGCCAGCAAGGGCAACAGGGCCAGCAGTCCGCGTCCTCTCAAGGCTCTTCTTCTCAAGGCTCGTCTTCTTCCCCGCGCGATGGCGGCCGCATGGCGCCCGGTACCCAGCAGGCTCTCGAACAAGCTCTACAGAGTTTGGGCGAAGCCACTCGCGACATGGGCGATGCGGCATCCCACAATTCGCAATCCCAGGCCGAGCGCGCCGCCGATCAACTCAACCGGGCGCAATCCGCCATCTCGCAGATGCGCCAGAAGCAGACGGGCACGGAAATGGCCGGAGTGATGGATCAGGCGAAGAAGCTGGCGGAGCGGCAGCAGGGCTTCGATGAACGGCTGAGGAAGAACTTCGGCGGAGGCGCGTCCGGCGACCGCTCGGATCAGCAGAACAAGCAGTTGAGCACCCAGATGGCGCAGGAAAAACACCGCGAAATAGACGACCTGCATCAACTCGAGCACGGCATGCAGCAGGCTGCCCGCGGCATGCAAAATACGCAGCCGGACGCAGCCAAAAAGCTGCGCGATGCCATTGGCGAGATGCAGCAGAACGAACTGGAATCGCGCATGCGCTGGACCGTGGATGCTCTCAACAAGGGCATGGGGTCGTATGCCGTGATGCGCGAAGCGCCCGTTACCATGGCGCTCAATCAGTTGAAGGAAAGCCTGCAAGGCGCGGAGGGCGCGATGAACGCGTCCGGAAAATCCGGCGATTCGCAGGAGGCCTTGCGGCAGGCTTTGGATCGAGCGGAAAAACTGCATCGTGATCTGGAGGCCCGTGCGGGCGGCAAAGAACCCGGCGGCAAAGAACCCGGCGGCAAAGAACCCGGCGGCAAAGAACCCGGCGGCAAAGAACCAGGCGGCAACGCGCAAAGCGGCAGAGAGCCAGGCGCCAACGGCAAGGCTGGCCAGCAAGCCGGCGGGAATCAACCCGGTCAGCGCAGCGGCTCGGCTCCCGGAGGAAGCTTTGGACCCGTTGGACCGGCAGGCGGCGGAACCTGGGACGCCATGAATATGGGCGGCCGTCCAGCTCCCGACCAGGCCACCGTAACCCGCTCTTATGACGACACCATCCGCGAGATGGCGCGCCTGCAGCAATCCGTTCGGTCCGACCCGGCCACCGCGAAAGAGATGCAGGACCTCATGCGGCAACTGCAGACCCTTGACCCCCGCCGGTTCGCCGCCGATCCAGCACGCCTGGCCGCGCTCGAACAACAGATTCTCGCCGAGGTGGAGCAGGCGGAACTCATCCTGCGGCGGAATTTGGATAACGCGGGAGGCAATGTCCGCACCACGCCGGAAGACTCCATTCCGCCGGGGTATTCGGACGCCGTCGCGGAATACTTCCGCCGCCTGAGCCATTGACCGCCGTCGTCTTGGCTACGGCGTCGCTAGCATCTCCAGGACGTAGAGTTGATCATCGTCGGCGGTCCTCGTCAGCCTGACTCTCGCTTTGATTCGTGCACTGGACCACACGCGATCCAGGGAGCCCGGAGGCGCGTTTTCAAAGAAATCGACGAGGCTGCCGAATCCTTTATTCGTCGACATCGGGAAACCGAGAACCACGCTGAGTACCCGTTTTGGACGCATGTCGGGAGGATACGCCGGCAGGCGCTTCAAATCCAACCCCAGGGTTTGGCACATGGGGACGTTCTTGTTCGTGGTGCGAATTCAGTAGTCGATCGTGACGCACTGCTGAGCTGTTTTTCCAAGGCAGATTTTTTCTATTGGCTGCGGAATCCACATCAGACTGATGCCTTTTCGGCCGCCCTTCAGATGCGGATCTAAAACAAATACCGACTCTACTAATTCGACACTCGTTTCGTGTCGAGGGGCCCACTGGGCCAGGGCGCTACCAATTCCGCCCGCAAAATTCGAGCTGGCCGCAAGCGCAATTACCAGCCCAAGCGTTGGACCGCCTTTTCTGGCAATGAGACGTAGAATTCCTCGTCGTGCGCCAGATTGCGCCATGCTAAGCATCACTCCACAATACAGCGAAGGAGTTGCTCTGCCAAGACGCGGAAAACGAACACGCCACTGCGAGTTGCCAAGGACGACGATGGCAATGCGCCGGCCTTTTAAGATTTTGCTGGGTACAGGATGTTCTTGTCCGTCGATGGCAGAAGGTCGAACCCGGCCGCTTCAGCGGCCGCCAGCAAAGTGCCGTTAGATAACCGATCCCATCCCCTTGCAATGGCTTCCACAACGGCGTGTCCCTCAAGCCAGCGAGACACACTCCGAGGCGTGCCGTGATCAAAGAGAATAAGCATCGGCTGGCGCCGCATGTCCGCGAGGGCGCACCGGCGTCTCCAGGCTCTTCGCCGCGAAATGCAACACAGCGTTGATTTGCTCCCGCGTAACCGAGAATTCCTCCATCACTTCTTCCACTGTCAAGCCGGCTTCCAGATTCTCGAACACGGTGGCCACCGGCATCCGGGTGTCTTTGAACACCCATGCTCCACTGACTTTACCGGGAATGCTCTCGGCGGCGGAGCATTGCGACCAATCGAGGGTCTTCATGTTCGTAAATCCTCCTTCCATTCTAGCCGCGCCAAACTCGAGTCACCGCCCTTTCCACACTTTATTTCGCTGTCATCTAAGGACTTAGCGGTCAAGATCCTGGGGAGCCCGCAAAAACCTGCGTAGAGTAATGGAGAGGGGGGCATGTGGCGTAGATTCGAACAGTCTTGCCTGCAAGAGTCAATTTTCTGCTTGCGTACCCTGCCACCCCAAATCCAATAAATGATACACAAGCAAATCAATGAAAAATAAACACTTACAAGAAGGCTTGTTTCTCAAAAGATGACTTCGCGACATCGCGGACCCGCCCGCCAGCACATCCGATTTTTGCATCCTTCCGCGAATTACGGTAATCTCGATGGGGTAAGAGGTATTCATGCCTGACCTCCAATCGCCTTTTGAGACAGCATACGACCAAACCGTCCGCACCGAAATCGAACGTTTCCGCGGCAACATCGCCGACTTCCAGTCCGGCGGAATGACCGACGACGAGTTCCGCGGCCTGCGCCTCCGCTTCGGTACATACGGCCAGCGGCAGCCTGGCGTGCAGATGATCCGCACGAAATTCCCCGGCGGCGTCATCACCAGCCGGCAAACGCGCCAACTCGGCCGCATTGCGGACGATTTTTGCGGCGGCCGCGGGCACGTCACTACGCGTCAGAATATGCAGTTCCATTTCGTCCCGCTGGCCGATATTCCCGAAATCCTGCACCTTCTGGCGGACGAAGGCATGACCACGCGAGAGGCCTGCTTCAACACCGTCCGCAACGTCACCGCTTCGCCCGACGCCGGCTTGCGGCGCGACGAAATTTTCGACGTCATCCCTTACGCGCGCACCGTCGCTTTCGCGTTCATGCGCAAAGCTCTCACCGACAGTATGCCGCGCAAATTCAAGATCTCCTTCGATGGCGGCAGCATGCATGATCCGCATTCCGACGCGATGCTCGGCGGCATTCACGACGTTGGCCTTTTGGCTCGAATTCACGACGGCCGGAAGGGCTTTCGCGTGGCCGTCGGCGGCGGCCTTGGTCCCCTCCCTGTGGAAGCGCAGGTGCTCGACGAATTCCTTCCGGTGGAACGTCTCGTCAATCGCATTGAAGCGGTCTTGCGCGTTTTCAATAAGTACGGGAATCGCAAGAACCGCAATAAAGCCCGTCTGAAGTTTGTGTTGCGGGAGCGCGGCTTCGCGTGGCTCAAGGAAACCATCGAGAACGAATATGCGGACATTCTGGCCAATGGCGGCCTGCCGTCTCCCGAGCAGGTGCCCGAGGGTTTCGGCGGTTACCAGTCCCACCCCGCGCCGCTCGGTTCCGGCGATCTGCTTCCCGTCCTCGGCTCCCGGCGCAACGATCCCCATTACGACCGCTGGCTGGAAACCAATGTCGAGGAGCAGAAGCAAACCGGCTACGCCATGGTTCGGGTGCGCATCGATCAGGGCAATCTGACTGGCGAGCAGATGCGCGGTCTGGCCGATCTGGCTGAAACGGCGGGCGATAGCCTGCTTCGCATCACCATCGACCAGAACATCATGCTCGCCTATGTGCGCCTGGCCCATCTTCCGCGCGTCCACGCGGCGCTCGAAGCCATCGGTCTGGGTGACCCAGGGGCGGGCGAACTCGAAGACATCACTACTTGCCCTGGCGCTTATTCCTGCAATCTTGCGTTGACCAAAGCCATGAGCCTGGGCAAGGCCATTCACGATGTGGTCCGCAGTTATTCTCAGCCCGCCGCCCGTGAACTCAGCGTCAAAATCAGTGGCTGCCCCAACTCCTGCGGCCAGCATTGGATCGGTAACTTCGGGTTCTACGGCAACGCCCGCAAGATCGGTGGGCGCGAGGTTCCCTATTACCAGATGCTCCTCGGTGGTGGCCACGATGAAAATGGCGATCTGAAATACGGCCTCGCCATCCAGAGCATCCCCGCGCGCCTGGCGCCCACGGCCGTGGAACGCGTGCTCACGCACTATCTGGACAACCGCGGCGACAGCGAATCCTTCCGCGCGTATGTTCTGCGGCACAAGGTGGAGTTCTTCCGCTCCATGACGGCTGACCTGGCAAAACCCCCGGAGTTATTTCCCGAGATCTATAACGATTGGGGCGACGACACGGCATTCTCGCTCCAGCTCGGCCGCGGCGAGTGCGCCGCCTAGCGCCGCCTGGCTGCCCCGTCGATTCCTGGGCTTACTCGGGGCGCTTTCCGGCTATGCTAAAGTGTTTATTTCAATCGGTTAGTTCCGTAACAGCCCTCATAAAACATGGAAGATATTTTTCACTCGCTACGGCTGATACTGCTGAACAGCGTCCCCACGTTTTGTTTTCTCCTTTTCCTGGTTATTTACCTGCGGGCCATGTATTTCCAGCCGTTTGCGAAGATTCTGAAACAGCGTTACGAGGCCACGGAAGGCGCTAAGAAAGCTGCTGAAGAGAGCCTCAGGCAGGCGGAACTGCGCGTAGCCGAGTACGAAGAAAAGCTTCGCGCCGCGCGCAATGAAATCTACGCGGAGCAGGAGAAATCCCTCCAGAAACTCGATGCGGACCAATCCGCCCAGTTGGAGAACGTGCGCCGCGAAGCGGAAGCCCGAATCGCCCACGCCCGCGCGGAATTGGAAGCCGAGGTGGATGAGGCCAAACGTTCGCTCAACTCACAAAGCAGCGAGTTGGCCGATCAAATCGTTTCCCGCATTCTGGAAGGGCGCGCGGCATGAAGCGAATCGCTCTCTGCCTCGTGTTCGCGGCCGCCACAACAGTACCGCTGGTTCGCGCCGCCGCGCAAAGTGGTGATACGGGTGAAGCCGCCAAAGTCGACAAAGCCGTGGAGGACGACGATGGCATGATCGCCTGGAAGTGGGCCAACTTCGCCGTTCTCATGGCCGCTCTCCTATGGGCGGGCATGAAGTTTGGCAAACCTTACTTCACCGCGCAAACAGAGGCCATCAACCAGGGCTTGGATGAGGCGCGCCGCCATCGTGAGGATGCCGAACGCCGATCCGCCGATGTCCGGATGAAGCTGGCGAATATTGGCGACGATATCGAAAGGTTCCGTCGCACCGCGCTGGCTGAACAGGCCGCCGAAATGGAGCGGCAGCGGCAAAGGATGACGGCCGAAGTGGAAGCCACCTGGGCCAACTCGTCCCAGCAAATCGAAACGCTCGGGAAACACGCCCGCCTCGATCTTCGCCGGTTCGCTTCCAGCCTGGCTCTTGAACTGGCCGAGCAGCGCATCCGCCAGCGTATGAATCCCGCTATCCAGGCAACACTCGCCAGCGACTTCGTCGAGAAACTGAAGGCTTAAGCGACTCATCATGACTTTGAACGGAATCGCTTCGCGCTACGCTCTTGCCCTGGTTGACGCCCTCACCGCGCCCGGCTCTGGCATTGATCCGGCCGCCGCACTCGAAGGCCTCAATAGCTTCGCCGGCGCCATGACGGAAGCGCATGATCTCGAATTGATTCTGCTCTCCCCGTCCGTGTCGCCGAAGACCAAGCGCGTTGTGATCGAGAAGATTGCAGGCGATTTGGGAGTGCACCGGCTGGTGCGTAACTTCCTGCTCGTTCTGAACGCGCACCGGCGCATGGGTTTGCTGCGCGAAGCCGCCAGGCAGGCCGGGGTTCTGCTGGATGAGAGACTGGGGTTCGTTCGCGCGGATGTCTTCGCGGCAGCCGAGATGAACCCAAGTGACAAAACGCTGATCGCCGGCAAACTGGCGCAGATTACGGGCAAGCAGGTAAAACTCCGCATCACCATCGATCCGGATTTAATTGGCGGAATCATGGCCCGCGTAGGTTCCACTGTCTATGACGGATCGGTTCGTGGGCAACTGCGTGCCCTCGGCGAACGGCTAATCGCGGAATAGGTAGAGAAAGATCGAAATTATGGCTCATATTGGGGCAGACGAAATCACAAAGTTCCTCCGCGGACAGATCGAGGACTACGACAAAGAAGTCAGCGTAGCCGAGATCGGAACCATCATGTCGCTGGGCGACGGCATCGCCCGCGTCCACGGCCTTGAAAAAGTCATGGCCGGCGAGATGGTGGAGTTCCCGCACGGCGTCACCGGCATCGCCATGAACCTGGAAGAAGATCAGGTGGGCGTGGTGCTGCTGGGCGAATACAACAAAATCCGCGAAGGGGACGACGTCAAGCGGACTGGCAAAATCATGTCCGTGCCCGTGGGCGATGCGTTGATCGGCCGGGTGGTTGACGCGCTCGGACGTCCCATCGACGGAAACGGTCCCATCATCACCCAACACACCATTGCGATCGAACGCGGCGCTCCCGGCGTCATCGACCGGCAGCCCGTGAAGCAGCCTGTGCAGACCGGAATCAAAGCCATCGATGCCATGATTCCCATCGGCCGCGGCCAGCGCGAACTGATCATTGGCGATCGCCAGACCGGCAAGACTGCCATCTGCATCGACGCCATCATCAACCAGAAGGGCGGCGACATGGTCTGCATTTATGTCGCGATCGGCCAGAAACGATCCACCGTGGCCCAGGTCGTGAAAACGCTCGAAGAGCAGGGCGCCATGGCCTATACCATCGTCGTCTCCGCCAGCGCCTCCGACCCCACCCCGATGCAGTACATCGCGCCCTACGCGGGCTGCGCGATTGGTGAATTTTTCCGCGACAGCGGACGCCATGCGCTGGTGATCTACGACGATCTTTCCAAACACGCCGCGGCTTACCGTGAGATATCTCTTCTGCTGCGCCGTCCCCCCGGCCGTGAAGCGTATCCGGGCGACGTGTTCTTCCTGCACAGCCGCCTTCTGGAGCGGGCCGCCAAACTTGCCGATGGCCTCGGCGGAGGATCGCTGACCGCTCTGCCCATCATCGAAACCCAGGCGGGCGACGTTTCGGCCTACATCCCCACCAACGTCATTTCCATCACCGACGGCCAGATTTACCTGGAAGCCGATTTATTCAACTCGAATGTGCGCCCGGCCATCAACGTTGGTTTGTCCGTCAGCCGCGTCGGCGGCAGCGCGCAGATCAAGGCGATGCGATCGGTGGCGGGTACTCTGCGGCTCGATCTGGCGCAATACCGGTCGCTCGCGGCATTTGCGCAGTTTGGGTCGGACCTCGACAAGTCTTCCCAGGCCCAGCTTTCGCGCGGCGAGCGCATGGTCGAAATTCTGAAGCAGAAGCAATATTCTCCCGTCCCGGTGGAAAAGCAGATCGCCATTATCTTCGCGGGCGGCCAAGGCATGCTGGACGATCTCCCGGTGAGCGCGTTAAAGCAGTTTGAGCAGGATCTTTATAAGTTCCTCGACAACTCCAAGGCGGGCGTTCTGCAGATGATTCGCGAAAAGAAAGTTCTGGACGAAACCGTGAAGGGCGATTTGACGGCGGCCATCAAAGAGTTCAAAGAACGCTTCGTTCTGGACAACAATATCAAGACCAGGCAGACCGTAAATGCCTAGCCTGATTGACATCCGGCGGCGCATTCGCTCCGTCAAAAACACGCAGCAGATTACGCGCGCGCTGAAGATGGTTTCGGCGGCCAAGCTGCGCCGTGCGCAGAATCGCGTGATCGCGGCGCGCCCCTACGCACAGTCGCTGCGGGAACTGCTGGAGAATGTGGCGGCGGCCGCGGCGGGCGATCCCGATCTCGCCGGGAGCCCGCTTCTCGCCAATCGCGAAGAGAAGCGCGTCCAGTTAATTCTGATGACCAGCGACACCGGCCGGGCCGGCGCGTTCAATTCGACTCTCACCCGCGGCGCGGAGAAGTTCTATGAGGAGCACCAGGGCGAACAGGAATTGATCGCTGTAGGTCGCAAGGGCCGTGATTATTTCCGCCGCCGTTTGCGGCCCATTGCAGGGGAATACATCGGCGTGCTGGGCAAAGCGACCCATGCCGATGCCGCCGGAATCGCGAGGGAAACCATCCGCCGTTTTCGCGATGGAGAGATCGATTCGGTCTATCTGATCTACAACGAATTCAAAAGCGTGATGACGCAGAAGTTGACCATGATCAAGGTTCTTCCCGTCGAGCTTCCGGAAAAGAAAGAAACCCGCGATTACATATTCGAGCAGCCTCCTCTCGAAATGCTGGAGCGGCTGCTGCCGCGCTACATTGAGACCACCATTTTCCGGGGCATGCTGGAAACCACGGCGGCGGAGCACGCCGCCCGCATGACCGCCATGGACGCGGCAACCAAGAACGCGGGCGATGTGATCGACCACCTGACGCTGACCATGAATCGCGCCCGTCAGGCAGCCATCACCAAAGAGATTATCGAGGTCGTCAGCGGTTCCGCCGCTCTCGACTAAATGGAGTTTTTATGGCATTAGAAACGCAAGAAGCTGCTCAACCACAAGTGATCGGAAAAGTAGTGCAGGTGGCCGGCCCTGCCGTGGACTGTCAATTCCTCGAAGGGGAAATTCCAGAGCTCCACTTTGCCATTCGCATCACCAGCGAAGGGTTCGACGTTCCCGAGCCCATCGACATTATCTGCGAAACGCAGCAGCATCTGGGCGAAGGCCGCATCCGCACCATCGCATTGCAGAGCACCGAAGGTCTGGTACGCGGCATGAAAGCCACCAGCCTGGGCACGCCCGTAATGGTTCCCGTGGGCAAGGAAACGCTGGGCCGCGTGATGAACGTATTAGGCCAGCCGGTGGATAAGCTCGGCCCCATCAACGCCACCACTTTCTATCCGATTCACCGGCAGGCGCCGTCCTTCGAAGACCAATCGACGCGCCTCGAAATGTTTGAGACCGGCATCAAGGTGATCGATCTTCTGGAACCCTATCTGCGCGGCGGAAAAATTGGATTGTTCGGCGGCGCGGGAGTCGGCAAGACGGTTCTGATTCAGGAACTGATCAACAACGTCGCGCTAAAGCATGGCGGCGTTTCGGTGTTCGCCGGTGTGGGCGAGCGCACCCGCGAAGGCAACGATCTTTGGCTGGAAATGCAGGAATCCGGCACCATCGTGCTGGGCGATTCCAGCAAAAGCAAAGTCGCGTTGGTCTATGGCCAGATGACCGAACCCCCCGGGGCGCGTCTTCGCGTGGGTCTCACCGGCCTCACCGTCGCCGAATACTTTCGCGATGTGGAAGGGCAGGATGTCCTGCTGTTCATCGACAACATTTTCCGGTTCACGCAAGCGGGCTCGGAGGTATCGGCTCTGCTGGGACGCATGCCCAGCGCCGTGGGATATCAGCCGAACCTCGCCAGCGAAATGGGCGAACTGCAGGAGCGCATCACCTCCACCAAGAACGGATCCATCACATCCGTGCAAGCCATCTACGTGCCCGCCGACGATTACACCGACCCCGCTCCGGCAACGGCGTTCGCGCACCTCGACGCCACCACGAACCTTTCCCGCGCCATCTCGGAAATGGGCATCTATCCCGCCGTGGATCCTCTGGCTTCCACTTCGCGCATCCTCGAAGCGCGCATTTTGGGCGACGAGCATTACGATACCGCGCAAGCCGTCAAGGGCGTGCTCCAGCGCTTTAAGGACCTGCAGGACATCATCGCCATTCTGGGTATCGATGAACTTTCTGAAGACGACAAACTGATCGTGGCGCGCGCCCGTAAGATGCAGCGCTTCCTTTCACAGCCTTTCCATGTAGCCGAGCAGTTCACCGGAACGCCGGGTAAGTACGTCAAGCTGGCGGACACCGTGCGCAGCTTCCGCGAGATTGTCGAAGGCAAGCATGACGACGTTCCCGAGCAGGCGTTCTATATGCAGGGCACCATTGAAGACGTGCTGGCTCGCGCCGAAGAACTCAAGAAGGCCAGGTAGCCATGGCGGATTTTTCCCTCACCGTCGCCACCCCCGAACGCCGCTTAGTGGACGAGCGCGCAACGGAAGCCAACATTCCGGGACTAGGCGGCTACTTCGGAGTTCTTCCGGGTCACGCCCCGCTGCTCTCCGGACTGGGCAGCGGCACGATGACCTGGGTCAGTGGCGGACAGACCAGGATTCTGGCGGTTATGGGCGGTTTCGTCGAGGTTCTTGGCGACAGCGTGCGCGTGCTGGCTGACAATGCCAAACCTAAGGAAGAGATCGACCGCGCGAAGGCGCTGGAGCTCTTGAAACAGGCGCAGCAGGCGCTCTCCGAGCATCCCGATCAATGGCAGGATCTGACCGAGGCCTTGCAGAGAGCTCAAGCCGAAGTCGACACTGCGGCGAAATGAACTGGGCCGGCAACTACGAATACAGCGCCAACCGCCTCTATCGTCCCGCTTCAGTCGAACAAGTCCAGGAAATCCTCCGGGGTCCAGGCCTTTTCAAGGCTCTGGGTGCGCGCCATTCCTTCAATGGAATCCCTGACACCACGGGGGCCCAAATCTCGCTTCAGCATCTGAATCAGATCGTGTTTGACGAGCACGCACGCACCGTAACGGTAGGCGCTGGGGTCACCTATGGGCAACTCGCTCCCTATCTTCATGGTCATGGTTGGGCGGTGCATAACATGGCATCGCTGCCGCATATCTCAATCGCGGGGGCGTGCGCAACCGGAACACACGGCTCGGGTAACAAGAATGCCAATCTGTCAACAGCCGTTGCCGGCATGGAAATCGTCACGGCTGACGGCGACGTTGTTCGATCCTGGGATCGCCAATCCGCCATCGTTAACCTTGGCGCACTGGGCATAGTAACCGCGCTCACACTCCAC
>Ga0182030_10012066_pt1 | contig 17370 bp, 12 predicted proteins | sample 812S3MmetaG_FD_121299 | JGI IMG/M metagenome (GOLD analysis project Ga0182030, IMG submission 121299) | Permafrost microbial communities from Stordalen Mire, Sweden - 812S3M metaG (Illumina Assembly) | ecosystem: Environmental > Terrestrial > Soil > Wetlands > Permafrost | place: Sweden...
TCCTTGCGATAGATCGGCACCAGCACGGCCTTCACCGGCGCGACGCGTGGCGGCAGCACCAGCCCCTTATCGTCGGAATGGCTCATGATCAGGCCGCCGATCAGGCGCGTGCTCACGCCCCAACTGGTCTGCCAGACGTAATCGAGCTGGCCTTCCTTGGTCTGGTATTGGACGTTGAACGCTTTACCGAAATTCTGTCCGAGGTCGTGGCTGGTTCCTGCCTGGAGCGCCAGTCCATTCTGCATCATGGCTTCGATGGAATAACTGCGCAGTGCGCCGGCGAATTTCTCGGCGCGCGTTTTGACGCCCTTGATTACCGGCATCGCCATCACGTCCTCGGCGACCTCGGCGTAGATGTCGAGGATGCGCAGCACTTCTTCCACGGCCTCATCGTGCGACGAGTGGGCGGTGTGCCCTTCCTGCCAGAGAAACTCGCTGGTGCGCAGAAACAGGCGCGTGCGCAGTTCCCAGCGGACCACGTTGGCCCACTGATTGAGCAGCAGCGGCAGGTCGCGATGGCTGTGGATCCACTTGGAGAAGAAATGGCCGACGATGGTTTCCGAAGTTGGCCGGATGACGTAGGGCTCCTCCAGCTTCTTGCCGCCGGCTATTGTCACGACAGCCAGTTCGGGCGAGAAGCCTTCCACGTGCTCGGCTTCTTTGTGCAGAAAGCTCTCCGGAATGAGGAGCGGAAAATAGCAATTCTGATGATTGGTCGCTTTAAAGCGATCGTCGAGCTCGCGCTGGAGAATTTCCCAAACGGCATAGCCGTTGGGCTTGATCACCATGCAGCCTTTGACAATTTCGGCGGGTTCCGCCATGTCGCCTTGCATGACGACGTCCTGATACCAGGCAGCGAAATCCTGCGCGCGGGGAGTAACGGGAGATTCGGCCATAGATGGGTGTAAATTCTAGAGTACGACAATCGGCTTGTGCTTCGTTACGCACGGGTGCTTATGCGATTTGAGGGAATGGTTCCCGACGATTGCGCTTGCTGACGCGCGGCTCAGTAACTGCCGAATCAGCGGCTGTCTTCCGAGCCACGACCGCAATGGAGTGATACTCCCCAAAACGGTTACGCATCCGTTTCAGACATCGGTGTACGAATCTGCTATTCTAATCTGCTAAGAGGACTGCAATGCGTATACAAAGCTTCCCTCTAGCGATCTTAGTAGCTTCTTCCGGCGCGCTCCTCTGCGCCCAACCCTCCAACCCCGCTCGAGCCTTAGTGGAAGGCGATGTCATCGACGCTGCGACCAGCGCGCCGCTCTCCGGCGCCCGAGTCAAGCTCGAACACGGACAGGACGTCGATCCTGTCTTCGGGAAGGTTGACCAACAAGGTCATTTCGTTTTCCGCAATCTCGACCCGGGATTTTACACGCTCGTGGTCGATGCTCCCGGCTTTCATCAATCGCGCGCCAGCATCGACGCCAGCGCCCCAAGGCCCGTCAAAAACGGGGCCGGCGTACGCGGAGTCCTAGGCGGAGTCATCTCGGGGTATCCGCGGAGCCAGGTTCCGCAGGCCAAAGTCAGTAAGGCCGTCGATGACGATGGCACGGTCCACGCCACCGTAAGCGCGCCTATGCTGGCATACGCGTCCATCGTCGGAAAAGTGACCGATCCCTATGGCGCACCGCTGGCCGGAGCAGGCATCGAGATCTTGAAACCGCGCCCGGCGGCGCCCACCGGAGCACCGCCAACCGCTAGCGCCCAAAGCGTGACCATGTTTCATTCCATGCTGACGGCCGACAGCGCGGGCGAGTACCGCGCCGGAAAGCTGGAACCCGGCACATATTGGGTAGTAGCCAACCGGCCCCACAACAGCTCCCAGTGGGTCTGGCAGTCCACCTATCGGGTGACCTACTTTCCTGCCGCGCTCGACGTAGCCTCCGCGCAATCGATCAAAATCGAGGCCGGCCAACAGGTGCGTGCCGATATCCAAATCCTGCGGCAGGCCGGAGTGTCGATTTCCGGCCATTTTCTGGGGCTGCCGTCTCCGGGTGGCGCGATCCGGTCGCTGTACACCAGCGTCTCGCTTCAACCCGCCAACACCGAAGCGTTGAACCCCGAACGACCCGCTACGTCGGGGGAAAAGGATTTTCAATTGACCGATGTTCTGCCTGGGCATTACACGCTATTCGCGCAAACCTACGATCCAATGAGCGATCCCATGAACTCCAGCCGCAAACCGTTATTCGGGCTGGTGAAAGACATCGAGATCGGGAAACAGGATATGGCAGGTTTCGACCTGGTGCTCGAACCGCTGAAAAACTTCACGGGAACGGTGGAATTGACCGATGGGTGCGCCAGTGTTCCGGCATTCATTGAACTGCAAGGCCACAATCCCATGATGCCCGGCCAACTGCAGGCGCCCATCGCCGCGGACGGCACGTTCGTGCTGCAAAATATTCCCGCCGGCCGCTACAAGCTGTCGGTAACCAATCGAGGACAGCCCTACCAGCAGATTCCGATTGCCTCGGCAATGAAAGGCACGCGCGATTTACTGAAAGACGGTGTGGAATCGCCCTGGCCCGACGATGACATCGTGAAAATCAAAATCAGTTGCACGAGCCAGGGGGTGCGGTAATGAAGACCTTCTTTTTGTTCCTCTGCCTCGCCCTCGCCCTGCGGGCGCAGACGGTGGAAGGCACTGTCTACGACGCCATCACCGGGGCACCGTTGCAGGGCGCCTCGGTATCCACGGGCTATGGACAAAACGCACCCGTGGTCAGGAGCGACGCCAGCGGCCATTTTCAACTCCAGTTACAGACTAGCTATGGTCGGTCTGTGATGGCTACTAAAGCTGGCTATGTGCAGTCCGGAATGCAGGTGGGTAAGAATGCTCAGGCAGTGCGCATCGAGCTCAAACCGGAGGCCATCGTCACGGGAAGGATACTCGACGAAGATGGATTCCCAGCGGGTAACGGGCAGGTCCAGGCCATGCGCTACCAGGTATTTAATGGTCAGCGCACACTTTCCTACGCGGCGATGGGACAAATCGACGAACGGGGCGAGTACCGCATCGATAACCTGACGGCAGGAAAATACTACATTCATGTCGACTCCAACGACGCCTCTAACTGGGACCGCCGCTACGTCCCGCAATTCCTGGGCGGCACGCTGAAGCCGGACGACAGCCACATGGCCGAAGTCAAAGCCGGCGAACTCCGCAAAGACATGGATATTCAACTCGTCCGTTTCGAAGGGGTCACGGTGACCGGGCGCGTGGATGGCGTCACGCCTGATCCTCGCGTCGTCAGACCCCTGGTCTCGCTCAGCGGCGAGCAGCCGATGTCCGGGATGTCTCTCTGGTCTTCCTCGCGCGCCGGCGAGACCACGTTCACCATCCGCCATGTCCCCCCGGGAACTTATAAGCTGCGCTATGGACAATCCAACCCGCGGGCCGGCGACCTCTATGCGGAACTGAGCGTGGTTGTCGGCGAACAGGAGGTTCGCGACGTGGTGGTGACACCACACGTCCTGCAACCTGTCGATCTGAAGGGGCAAGTGGTGTTGCGTGAAGGCGGAACACCCGGCCCGTGGATGGTTTATCTCCGGTCGCCCATGGGTTCAGGTGTAACAGCTCACACCAACGAAGACGGCTCCTTCGTCGTGCCGGGCTTGCTGCCGCAACATTACTCGGTGCAAACTACGCCAGACAGGTTCGAAAATCAGGGAAGAGTGCCGCCTGGTCACGTGGTGTCCATCATGCTCGACGATCAGGACGTCAAAGACAAGGGCTTCGATCTAGACGCGGCACCGCAGAAGCCGCTGGTCGTCACGGTCAGCAAACTGTACGCCAACATCAGCGGCACGATTGTCGACTCGCAAGGCGCGCCGTTGGCCAATGCCGGCGTCGTCTTCCGCTCGGGTCAGCCAGGCGGGGCGGCTGCCGCCACCACGAATGACAAGGGCCAGTTCCAGGCGTGGCTGCCCGAAGCGGGAGATTACCACCTCTATGCGACGGCCGATCAAGCCGATATCCTGACTTTTGGCGACAGCGAATTTCTGAAGTCCCACGAGGCCGACTTCCCGGTGCTACGCGTGGCGCTGGGCGACAATGCCCCGGTGACCCTGGTGCGCAATCCGCGCCCGCCGCAGTAAGCCCGGCGAGCCTTCGAGTTGCTTCCCGACGTGGCGCAGGCTTCAGCTGGCTTCAGCCCTCCCCAGACCAGAGGGGATCGCGCACTTCAGTGCGCCTGCCGCGGATGGCGGGCTAAAGCTAAAGCCTCATGCCCCAAGTTTTTGAGCCGTGTAATCCACTGATACGAAGCGAGATTGAGCGCTGAACTGTTCTACCTCACAGCGGTATAAGTAATCGGATGGCTCTCAAGTTCTCGTGCCGGTTCCCGCTCGGTGGCTTGCGAAGCGGCGCTGCGGGCAGATGTCCTGTCGTTGTATCTGCGCTTGTTCTGCGGGACTTTCTAGATCTTCCTTGCCGGTCGATGATCGCCGATCAATCTCGCGAAAACAGTATTTGGCACGAAGTTCCTGCCAATGGCTTGGAACCTGTCCCAACCAGCGCAAATGGGACCCTGTATAGGCTTCATAGGGCGGGATGTCCTGGATCAAAGGTGCCCCTTTTTCGGTTTTCGCTTCGTCTTCGCGGCCGCGATCTGCTTAGCCTGTTCGACAGCATTCTCGAAGTCCAAATCTACCGGGCGAGGGTCCGCATCCGTCATTTCCCTGAATTTGTCGTACTCGGATTGCGCCTTGGACAGTGCGTCGTCGTGTGAGACCGTGCCCACGTGTGTCAGGAAGTCACGATCGCTCAGCTTCAAGAAACTATCGAGCTTGGCGACCCAGTCGCGCATCGTCATGGGCTTACGACTGCGGGCCTGAAGTTCCGCAAAGTCGAGGTAGGCCGAGACTATCAGATTGAGCGTCTCAATTTCTTCATGCGTCAGGTAGTTCTTCGCAAAGCCGACATCCGTGCGCCGCGGCCGGCTGCCGGTCCAAGTGGTTAGCCCCATGTTGGGCTGGTTCGAATCGGCGCGCTGGGCGATCACTTCGGCGGCGGTATGTCCGTGCGCCGCCCAGTGCATTTTATTTTGAACCACGGCAAAGAACTTCTGGGAGGCGTCCGCACTGGCATCGTAATCCACGCTCGTTGCATAGATGTCGAGCACCTTCCGCCAGAACACGCGCTCCGAGGAACGGATATCGCGGATGCGATCGAGCAGTTCGTCGAAATACTCGCCGCCGCCGGACTGCTTGAGGCGTTCGTCATCCATGGCGAAGCCTTTGACCAGGTACTGCTCTAGTTGGGCGGTCGCCCACTGGCGGAACTGCGTGCCGCGCGCCGACTTCACACGGTAGCCGACAGCCAGAATCACTTCCAGGCGGTAAAACTCGATTTCGCGCGTCACCGATCGGCCGCCCTCATTTTGAACTGTTGCAAATTTTGCAACAGTTCGCGCCGGGACCAGTTCGCCGGACTCGTAGATGTTCTTGATGTGTTTTGAAATAACGGACTTATCGCGCTGAAAGAGGTCCGCGATCTGGTTCAGGGTGAGCCAAACCGATTCCTGGATCAGCCTGACGTTAATGCGGGTTCGCCCGTCCTCGGTGCGGTAAAGCACCATTTCACCCGTTCCCTCAGGCGGAACGGGCGGAGGAAGGCGGTTTTCATCGCTCACTTGGTAGCTCCCTGGACGAGTCGTCCAGCAACCCTTCCGCCTCCTGCTGCACGGCGAGGATGTCTGCGCGGATCTCCTCCAGAGTCCGCAGCGGTTTCGGCTGGTAGAAGGAGCGGGTAAACGAAATCTCGTAGCCTATCCGGGTCGCATCCGGATCGATCCAAGCATCGGGAACGTGGGGCAGGACTTCACGCCGGAAGAAGGCCTCGATCCCACCAGGTTCCAGCAGAGGAACCTGTTCGGTGTCGCGCAGTTCGGAATCCGTCTCATGATCCACTACGGTCCGCTTGTTGCCCACTGTCTGCTCGTAACGGCCGTGGAGCGGATCGGCAACCACCTTACCGGGTTTGTAGACTTTGGCCACCAGCGCCTTGGCTTCCAGAACTGCCTTCTTCGCCGGTTCCAGCACGGCGTCCAGGCGGCGCAAGACGCACATTGGCAGAATGACATCAGGGTACTTGCCCCGCTTGAATAGATCGCGGAGGACGTCGTCCGCGATACCCCAGAGGAAGGATACAATCTTGCTATGCGTGGCCTGATCCATACATGTTCGCGTTTCTCGCCGTGTGCGCCGAGATCTTGGCATCGCTCAACTCTTAGAGGCTGTTAGGAAATAACTGCTCCCTCCGGTCGCGGCTCGGAAACGTTCGGTGCCGATACTGAGCCGCGACCGAAGGGAGCGGTCGCTGCAAACTGGCGCTGTTATTTCTTAACGAGCTCTTAGCTGGTTTCGAGGAAGGCGGGCTAAAGCCCGCCGCAGACTAAAGTCTGCCCCACGAAAGATCCCGAGTCACTTACTCCGTCTTCTTCCGCAACTTGGTCATCGTCAATTCGTTCTTCTGTCCCGGCCCGATCTCGTAGTGCACCTCATCCATCAAACTCCTCATCAGGCGCATCCCCAAGCCGCCGCTCTTGCCCTGCCGAATCAAGCTATCGAGATCCGCCTCCTTCACCGCAGTGGGATCGAACCCACGGCCGGTGTCGACAATCCGAATCTGTACCACATCGGGATCGATGGTGGCCTTCACCGTGACCTCGCGCGTGCTGTCCGACCCATACGCGTGCTCGATGACGTTGGCGCAAGCCTCATCCACCGCCAGTTCCAGCTTCACTAGTTCGCCCTTGGTGAAACCGGCGCGCTCTCCGATGCTCCCCACGAAATCGCGGATCATCGAGAGATTCTCCGTGGACGACGGCACGTGCAATTGAAAAGTCCGCTCCATCGAATCCATGGCTAACTCTCCTTCCCGTCGGGACCGCAAAATTTATCGATGGCCGCCTGCCGGTCGGGCACAATATCGAAGAGCGCCGGGAAGCCGAGAATGTCGAAAACCTGGTAGACATCCTCCGTTAACCCGCAGATCTTGATGTCGCCGCCCTTCTCCCGTACGTCCTCCACGAAACTCATGAAGACGCCCAACCCGGCCGACGAGATGTAGGTCAATTTGGCGCAATCCACAATCATGCGGAATCGCCCGGCGTCCACCTCTTCCTGCATCGCTTTCTCGAAGCGCGGCGCCGTGTGCGCGTCCAGAAATCCGTTGACGGAGAGAATCGAAATGTCGCCCTGCCGGCCGCAGTCCACTGTGAAGGAGTTTGTCAATTTATTCTTCCTTACGTTATCACGCCGTTTCGGTCCACGCGCAACACCACTAATGTCACATCGTCGCGCGGCGGAGTGCCATTGGTAAAAGCTGCCAGGTCGCGGAGGATCGCAGCGCGGCTCTCTTCCGCCGCTTGTCCGTCGGTGGATTCCACCGCGCGAATCAGCCGGCCTTCGCCGAATTGCTGCAGAGCGCCGTCCATCGCCTCCGTGATGCCATCGGAATAAAGTACGATAGCGTCGCCCGATTCCAACTGCAATTCCTCGATCTTCAAACTACGATTGAAACGCTCGCCAGGCGTCATTCCCAGCCCCAAACCGGGGGGCTTGAGCATCACCGTCTCGCCCCGCCCGCTGCGCCGCCAGACAATCGGATTGTGACCCGCGCGAACGTGCTGCAGTCGGCGCGCCACGGGATCGAGCGCCACTGCCGCCAGCGTCACGAATACTTTCTTTTTGCACGTGGTGTACAGGTGCCGATTGACCTGCTGGAAGATGTACGCCAGATCGCTGCTGTCGCGGGTGGTGGCCGCCAGCAGGCCCTTGGTGACCATCATGTAAAGCGCCGCGGGAACGCCTTTGCCGGACACGTCGGCCACGGCGATCCCCAGGCGCCCATCGGCCAGTGAAAAGTAATCGTAGAGATCGCCGCCCACCTGCTGGGCCGGCTCGCACGACCCGGCGATGCTGTATCCCGCCACCGCCGGCGCCGCGGTGGGAAGCGCATCCTGCTGCGCCTTGCGCGCCACCTCGAATTCCGCTTCGAGGCGCATGCGGCCCGTCTTGGTGTTGGCTTCCTCCATCGGCTCCAGGGCCGCCTGCGGGATCGGCAGTTCCTCGCCTTCCCTGCCCCGCACGGCCGCATGCAACGCCCCTGCCAGCACAATCGCCCAAGTCAGCAACAGCGGCACCGCCACCGCGCGCACCGATCCGCCTGGCTGTGCCAGCAGGACGCAAGGCATCAACACTGCCTTGGCCGCCACCATCGCGGTAATGGCCGCCAGCAAATCCGTCTTTAGGTACAGCAGCAGAAAAGCCGCGAACACCGGGAAGACGGTGAATAAGTTCGCCCCCGGCGTGGAAAACGGCGTGAGCCTGTGGCCCATCGCCACGATTCCCACCAGTGCCACCAGCCCCCATCGAAGCACCGGCTGTCGCGACTTGTCAACCAGGGGACACCAGAACCCGAAGATTCCGACCGCCAATACTCCGGCCGACAAGTCCCACATGGCGGAGGCGGGAAACGGCGCCACCAGGCCTTCCACCGAGCGGAATACCAGCACCGAACCGGGAAACAATCCGCTGGCAGCGATCCAATAAGGAATCGCCGCGATGCCGATGCCGTACATCAGACCCGCCGACACCGACCAGCCCACCGTCCGGCTGAAAAAATTCCGCTGGGTCAACAACTCCAGCGTGTTCCACTTCCGGTGATTGCCCACACCGCGGACCGAAAGCCCTAGCGCGGTGAACAAAAACATCCAGAACACCGCGGCCGACGGCGACGGTTCATCGGATCGCCCGGCCCCTCCCACATTAACGTCGAAGTCCCCGGAGCCGTTGGCCACCATGGTCGAGACGGAGGTCTTGATGAGGTCCACTTTTTGAGAGGTCGTGCCGCCCCAATAATTGACGACGGCCCAAACGATGAGCACTGCCGCCAGAATCAAGGCCGTTCGGTAACGCAATCGCCGCCGGAATAACAACACCACGGCATACGCCACGACAGCTATTCGCCACAGGACATCCAGAATCCGCAGCGACATATAACTGAGCTTTTCGGCCGCGCTCCCGGGGTCTCCCCAGCGCACTTTCACTTTCGCCGGTTCTTCCGAATTGGCCGTCCCGTCGATATGCACGGTTCCCATGGTGAAGGCCGGGGGCTGTCCGGGAAGCCGTGACCAAGCCAGCTTGCCATCCGGAAACCATGCCATCTGTACACTCTCTCCGCCATGGGGCGCAATTAATGCAGTCTGGATCTTTAACGGACCCGTGGGCGTGTCGAGCGCTTCCACTGCCACCGCCTTCCAGCGGTCGATCTTCACACCGTTCGACGTCGCGAACTGCCGCGTTCTGGCGATCGCCTGTTCGCGCGAGAGGACTGCGTGGAGTGAAGCGGAAGGGTCGAAGCGAGGGAACAGCAGTCCCAGGCTGGCCACCCCGGCGAGCGCTACCATCAGCGGGCCGAAGAGCGATCTCACGCTGCCCTCCGTGGGAAATGCTTCAGCTTGTCCACTGCTAGCCTTGGCAATCGTTGGTTGCCAGCCCGTGGGGCAGACTTCAGTCTGCGGCGGGCTTCAGCCCGCCTCCCCGGGTACGATAGGAAACTTGCGACAGGCGAACTGAAGTTCGCCGCAGGCTGAAGCCTGCCCCACCCGCGGCCAGCTTCGCGCCGAACTCCCGAGGAGGTTGAAATTGGGGTGAGCCTGTTTTCGTGGCGCAGGCACTCTTGCCTGCCGGATCGAGACTCGTCTCGACCCTCTTCGGGAGTTCCGGCAAGCGCCGGGAACGCCGAGATGAGTCTCGGCGCTGCAGACACGAGTGTCCGTGCCACGTCCGACGCCGCCTGGTTTGCCGGGGTGACTTCAGGAGTTCGGAGGCTTGTCACGCCACCACCTCCATGGCCCGCGTCGCCGGTCGCACCACTCGAATCACTACCGACGTCACATCGTCCGGAGGAAGCTGCTTACCGCGTAGTGCCGCCCGCAAGATCGAATTGTGCAGATCGGCCGCCGTCCACTTGGGCCATTTCCGCACCAGCTTTTGCAGGAACTTATCGGTCCACTGGTGCTTCCGTTCGACGATCTGGCGCGCCAGGCCGTCGGTATAAAAGAAGAGTGCGTCGTTGAGCGCGAGCGTCGCCACACCGTTGCGAATCGCCTTGCCATCGCCCACGCTGCCGGCGATTTCCTCCGCGATCGCGTTGCCATTAATCAACAGTCGCGGCGAGTCCCCCGTTCGCGCGAAGCGCACCGTGCGCGCCCGCGCATCGATCACCGCATACAGCACCGACATCGAGGTGTCGCGGTGGAGCGCCGTCCCGATCACGCCGCCCAGCCGCCGAAGCATCTCCGCCGGCGCCAGATCGAGCCCTGAAGCGTACAGCAGATAGCCCTTGGCCAGCGCGATGGGCATGGCAGACTCCAATTCGCGGCTGCCGCCCTCCGCCAGAAACACGCCCAACCGGTGCGAATCGATCTCGTAGAAATCGTAAAAGTCGCCGCCCACTTCGCGCGCCGGAATACATCCGCCGGCAATGGACAGCCCGTCCACGCTCGGTGGCGCAGCTGGCAGCAGGCGAAGCTGAGCCTGCCGCGCAGCGCCGATCTCGGCCTCCAGCGACTGATGCTCCGCCAGGAAGCGCGCGTATCGCGGACGCACCTCGAACTCTTCGTAGGTTGGACCGCGCCACGCGAAGTAGACCTGCGCCAGCAGGAATGCGATGCCCGCCGGGGCCACCTCCCACAGAAAAATGTGCTGCCACGTGGCCGACACCACCCCGCGTTGCATCAGCGCGCCGACGAATCGTAGCGCGAAGATGCCGCAGATCGCAGCCAGCAGGTCGCAGGTAAAGAACGGCACGAATACTGCCGCCGCCACTACGAGTTGTAACGAGAGGAAGGTGCCCCACAACGCTTCATCGCCCACCTTCAGGGTGGCAGTCAGGACGGAGAACAGCGGCAACAGTCCGAAAAAGATCCAGTGTCTTTTGATTCTGGGCCGCAACAGCGCGATGGGCAATAACAGTCCGAAGGTGGTCTGCATTACCGAATCGGCGCCGCGCTCCCCGATCAAAGCCAACAGGGGCAGGCGGAAAAAGGCACTGCTGAGGATGTCCTTGTCCGGGCCAACGCGGTACCCGTGGATCGCCAACAGCAGACCATTCTGCGCCAACAGCAGCCAGCCCGCAATTCCGCCGCCCACCAGGATGGAACGCGCCACATTCGTGGAGTTCAGCTTTCCCGAAAGAAACGCGTCGAGCGACGTGAGCTTCCCGGGATAAATCTCTCGCAGACCGCCCTCGCCCGCTCCATAGGCGACTCCAAAAAAGGCGCCGATCAGGCAGAAGACGATGTTCATGAGGATGATCACGGCGATACGCTGCGACCCAAGGTCCGAACCCACTGCGGACGCCAGATACCCCGGATCGAACACCATCAGCGCGGACAGCAGCACGAAGGCCAACGCAGCCAGCACGGTCCGCTGATGAGAGATCTCCTTGTCCATGGAGCGGCGGACATAACGGACAATCGAATACACTCCCAGCGAGAGAACGTAAATCCACGCCAGAACCTGGAGGAAGGTCAACCATCCGCTGCCCGGGTTGAGCGCTTCCAGGAAAGCACCGCCCGGCGAGACGCTGGTCCGTTCCCCCACAACACGATTTCCGTACAGGTCTACGCGAAAAGTCGCCGTCGCCTTCGGCAGCCCTGGAACTGTCGACCGCCATGTGAAGGTGCGCTCCTGGCGGTCGTCATCGTCGGACTTGGAAGGCTCCTTATACCCCAGATGCAATGCAGGATTAGCCGCCTGCCATGCGCCCATCGCCGAATCGGCCAACGAGCGGGCCGCCGCCGCGTCGGTCTCGACTGGCTTCTTGGGCTTGCTCTCCTGAAAACCCAATACCCGGCCACGCGGAGTCAGGGTCACGCGGAACCATCGGTCGCCATTTTCGGTTTGCAACTGTACCCGGACGGTCGACGGTGCGGCGATTCCCTCGAGCGCGGTGGGCTTTGCTTTCCGGAAAAGCAGCTCCAGTTTCTGGTCGTTCTCCGTACCCACGAACGACTCCCAACCTTGCGTGTCGACCTGCCGGCTGCGCGCCACCCCGGTGGCAATCCGCACCGCCTCCGCCTCATCGATGGTCAACACACCGGTGCGCTCGGGAAGAGCCCGCTCGATCGCCATGGCGCCCAGGTATGCCAGCGGCGACAGCGCGAGTATGCCGATCGCCAGCCATTCGCTCCGTGTCGTGCCGATCATAGGCTCCGAACTCCTGAAGTTGCGCCAGCAAATTCCGCGGGTGGGGAATTTGGGGTGAGCCGCGATGCCGGCCGTGTGGCAGCCAATCCTGGCTGCAGGCGGGCTTTCCAGCCCGCCCGGCGGTCTGAAAGGCCGCCTGCAGGCAAGATTGCCTGCCACACGAGGTTCACCTCAATTTCCACGACCTCAGGAGTTCGGAGACTCGTGCCAATCATAGGCGCTTCATCACCATCAAAGTGATGTCGTCGAACTGCGGCGCCGTGCCCACAAATGCATCGATCTGCTTGATCATCAGATCGGCCAATTCGGCTGCCGGAAGATCGCGGTGGCTCTTCAGCACCTCGATCACCCGCTCCATCCCGAAGTCCTGTTCGTGGATGTCGCTGGCCTCAGGCACGCCGTCGGAATAGAGCATTAGAAGATCGCCCGGCGCCAACTCCACGCGGCCCTCTTCATAAGCTGCCTTGGCGAACAGTCCCACCGGCAACCCGGTGGTGGTCAACAATTCCACCGTGCCGTCGCGCCGCAGCACGATGCCGTCGTTGTGCCCGCAGTTGACGTACACGGACGCCCCGGTCTCCGGGTCGTAATCGAGCAGGAATGCCGTGGCGAAGCGGTTCGACGGCGTGCTGGCGAAGAGCAGCGCATTGGTCATGGTGGCCAATTCCGCCAGCGGCGTCGGTGTGCGCGTGATGGCTCGCAGGGTCGCCTGAATGTTGCTCATCAGCAGCGCCGCGGGGAGGCCTTTGCCCGAAATGTCCGCCACGCAGAGTAGGTGCCGCCCCGGCGTGCCGCCGAGACGCAGAACGTCGTAATAGTCGCCGCCCACCTGGCGCGCCTGGCGATTGCGCGCGGCGATATCCGATGCGAAGAGCGCCGGCAGCTTCGAGGGGAAAAGGCTCTCTTGAATGCTGGCAGCGATCGCCAATTCCTGTTCGATCTGCTGACGCCGCAGGATTTCTTCCATCCGCCAGGCATTTTCGAACGCTACCGCCGCTTGCGCAATCAGCCCCGCGCCGAATTCGATATCGCTCGCGGCATACGGCTTGCCCGCCATGCGCGGACCGCAAATCACGATCCCCATGGTCACCTCGCCGGTTCGAATGGGGAACACGATGGCGCCGGCTTCCACCTGCAGCGCGGCCCGCACGTCGTCAGGGAGTGACTCGGGCGTATAGGCGGGCTCCGTCAGGGCCGCCGCCATAGTCCGCAGCATCGCGATGTCGGGTAGCACGATGCCGCGTTGCCGGGTGGTGGGCGCGTGGCCGTCCCGCCAGGCTGCTACGGCATGCTTGCGCACCGTCCAACGCCCCGCCAGCGTGAGCGCCAACAGGTGTGCTACTTCGCCGGCTTCCGTCTTGGCCGCGAGGCCGCGCGCCAGATCCACGATGGCGCGTAACTCCTGCAAACTCTGGTCGAGCGAGCGGTTCACCTGCACGGTGTGCTCGTGCGCGCGGGCTTTGGCAATCGCGATGGCCGCGAGTTCCAGTAGCGCCTGCAGCAATTCCAACTGCTCGGCGGAAGGGGCGCCCAACGCCGGTTTGCCGAGCGCCAGTACGCCTACGGGGCCATCCGCCGTCCCAATGGGATATCGCAATTCGAGCTTCGCGCCGGCCGCCGCCTCGTCGGTGAGGATGCTTCCCTTGGCGATCCCGCTCACGCCGCGCGCCAGTTCCACACGCATGGCGCGATGGCCCTCCACATCGTCTTCGATAGCGATGACGCCGCGCGTCACCAGCAACCGCCCCATCACCGTGCGGATCAGATGGCTGAGCAGCTCATCGAGCGTGGCGGAGGCGTTTAGCAGGCGGGCCGATTCCAATAACGCTTGCAGGCCCGAGTGGCTCAAGTTGGGTTTCGCCGGGACGGTCGACTCTGAGGTCATGTCTGGCACCGATGTTCTAATCTAGCAGACCTACCGCCATAATGAGAGGGTGCTCGCTATCCGCCCAGCTTCCCTGGAAGAGTCCACGATCGTCGCCCAACAACGTCGCGCCATGTTTTTCGATATGGGACACCGCGACGGGCTCGATTCCATGACCGCAGCTTTCATCCCCTGGGTGCGGGCGAAGCTGAGCGCCGGTGAGTACCTCGGTTGGTTCGCCATCGCCGAAGACGGTACACCAGTCGCCGGCTGCGGACTGTGGCTGATGGACTGGCCACCCCACATGATCGGGCCCGGCAGCCGCCGCGGCAACATCCTGAACGTCTACACTAGCCCTGAGTACCGGCGCCAAGGTTTGGCGCGGCGTCTAACGGAAACTGCCGTCGATCGGTGCCGAGCCAATGGCATTGCCACCGTCATCCTGCACGCCAGCGACGAAGGCCGCGGACTTTATCGATCGTTGGGGTTCGAAGCGACGAACGAAATGAGGTTAATTTGGCCGCCGATGAACGCAGATGAACGCCGATAAGAATGCCCCGTTTTTTATCGGCGTTTATCGGCGTTCATCGGCGGCTCATATATCTTCCGACCCCTACGCGCGTCCCCCAAATTCCCCGCTCTCGGTCGACACACGCACCTTCTCGCCTTGCTTGATGAAGAGCGGCACCCGGATCTCAAGCCCAGTCTCGAGCTTCGCCACTTTGGTCGCGCCGCCGCTGGCCGAGTCGCCCTTCACCCCAGGCTCCGCCTCACTGACCGTCAACTCCACAAAAGGAGGCAACTCCAGGCCGATCGGATTCCCGTTGTACTTCAGCAACTCCACCAGCGCACCCTCCGTCAGGTACTCCAGCGCGTTGCCGACCGTTTCCTCGGCCAGCGTGTGGGTCTCGAAGCTCTCCTGATCGAGGAAGTGCGACCCGCCGCCATCGCTATACAGATAAGATGCCGACACCTGTTGCAGATCCGGCTCCTTGAACCTCTCGCTCGCCTTGTAGGTCCTCTCAAACACCGCGTTGGTGAGCAGATTCCGCATCTTCACCCGCACCAGCGTCTGGCCGCCTCGCGCCGTCGGCGTATTCACCTCCACGTCCAGACAGGAGAAGGGCGTGTTGTCCACCTCAAACAGAGTTCTCTTCTTTACGTTAATCGCTTCGATCAAAACGGCCATATATCTAACTTACCCCAGGGCGCGCCTCGGCATGCGTGTCCGCACTCCGAACTCCTGTCGTGTGGCAGGCAATCTTGCCTGCAGGCGGCCTTTCAGGCCGCCGTATTTCGATACGCGACGAATTTCTTGGGCTCAGCACCGCCCACTGCCTGTAGATGAAGTCGGGCTAAAGCCCTCCGCAGGCTGAAGCCTGCCCCACTTGGCCGGCTGGCTGCATGCGGTGAATGGCCAAAGCCGAGAGGCGGGCTGAAAAGCCCGCCTGCAGCCAGGATTGGCTGCCACACGACATCTCTACACTCCCAGATGCTTCGCCATAAATGGCAGTCCGCGCTTCCCCCAAAAACTGTGCGGACCGTCAAACGTCTCATGCTCCGTTACCGCGCCCGCGTCGAACACCGCGTACACCTTCTGCACTCGCCGGAAACTTTCGCGCGCCGCCGCGACCGGGAAAATATCGTCGCGCTCGCCCGACTCGGCAAACAGCGGACGCGGCGCCACCAGCCCCGCCACATCGTACTGCTCGGCCCAATTCAGAATTCCGGGCACGTAGTTGTCGATGCAGTGCGACACACTCATCACGCACTCGCGGAAGGTGTTCAGGTACCCGCTCACCATGGCGGCGCGAATGCGAGTATCCAGCGCCGAGGCGAACAGCGTGCAAGTGCCGCCGCCCGAAATCCCCATACACCCCACGCGCCCGGCGTCGAGTTCCTTGCGCGTCCCGATCCAATCGATGGTCCGCATCACGTCGTACACCCGCCAGCCGATCATGGTCTGCCCCAGCAGCAGAGCCGATCCCGCCACCGGCTGGCAGGCTGCCGCCCCGAGCCCCTTGCTCTTCGTCACCGCGTCGCGCCGGCAGCCGAACGCCATCGGCTCGATGGCCACCGCGGCCATCCCGTGTTCCACCGCCTGAATCGCGAAATCGTACTGATAGCCGACCTTTTCGGTGCGATCCCGGCCGTTCTCGTCGATCCCCACCAGGTCGTCCACGCCGCGCCCGTGTCCCGGTATGCAGACCACCGCCGGATGCGGCCCGCTGCGCCCTTTCGGCGTCAGCAAATAGCCCAGCACATACAGTCCGGGCCGGCTCTGGATCACGAATTTCTCGCGCCGGTACCCCGGAAACTCGCGCACTTCGAGCGTCTGCGGATCGAGCGGCGAACCGGCCGCCGGAAATCCCCCCAGCAGCTCCGTGAGCTTGGCCCGCAGATCCTTCTGCCACTGCTCGGCAGCGCGCCGGGTCTGCGCCGTGAAGGTCATGCGCAGGGGCGCTACGTCATGTAGTTTCTTGGTGTAGGCCACCGGGTCGAACCCCGCGATGTCCACTTTTCCTTCGAATCCGTCGAGTGCGCCGGTATACTTCGCGGTATCGGCGGCCTGCGCCGGCGGTTTTCCATCCTGCGCCTGTGGCCGTCCATCCAGCGCCTGTGGCCTTCCGGCCAACGCCTGCGGCCTTCCAGCCAACGCCTGAGGACTTCCAGCCAACGCCGCGGCACTCGCAGCCAGCTTTGCCAGATCGCGTCGCGTCATGTGTACGATCATAGCGGCACGCTCGATGCCGCGCCATCAATTATAATGAGGTTTTTAAATCCGCAAGTAATCTGCAATTTCTGAGGAGTCTTATGTCTGCGAAGCGTATCGGTATTCTCACGGGTGGCGGCGACGTGCCGGGACTCAATTCCGTGATCAAAACGGTAGTCTACCGGGGAAGTGAAATCGGTTGTGAAGTCATCGGCATCCGGCGCGGCTGGGAAGGTCTCACCCATGTCAACCTGGAAGATCCTGCCAGCCGCGCACGTTACGTGCTGCCCCTGAACCGCGAGAACACCCGCACCATCGACCGCACCGGCGGCACGTACCTGCACAGTTCCCGCACCAACCCCTCGAAGATGAAAAAACTGCCGCCTGTGCTCGAGGGCCAGGGCTTCCCCGCCAAGGAATCCACCAAGAAGGGCGTAACTTCGACGGTTTTCGACGTGACCAAGGCCGTCCTCAAGAACATCGAGACGCTCAACCTCGATTACTTGATCGCCATCGGCGGCGACGACACGCTCAGCTACGCCGCCGAGCTCGACCGCCAGGGCTTCCA
>Ga0182030_10012067_pt1 | contig 17370 bp, 11 predicted proteins | sample 812S3MmetaG_FD_121299 | JGI IMG/M metagenome (GOLD analysis project Ga0182030, IMG submission 121299) | Permafrost microbial communities from Stordalen Mire, Sweden - 812S3M metaG (Illumina Assembly) | ecosystem: Environmental > Terrestrial > Soil > Wetlands > Permafrost | place: Sweden...
AACAGCCTTTTGGTTCTTCCGGGCAACATTCAAGCGGTCACCGAGGCCCCCATCCTGGCGCGCGCCACGGGCTACATCCGCAAACGCTACGTGGACATTGGCGACCGCGTGAAGGAGGGACAGGTGGTGGCCGAGGTCGAAGCGCCGGAGCTGGATCAGCAGATCCTCCAGGCCAATGCCGCCATCGAGCAGGCCAAGAGCAGCGTGCAGCAGGCCGAAGCGGCCATCCAACAGGGCCGCGCCAATGAGAACCTGGCGCGCCTCACCGCCGGGCGCATGAGTAACCTGCTGGGCCGCGGCGTGATTTCCAAGCAGGATAACGACAACGCGCAGGCGCAATACGCCGCGCAGCAGGCCAACACGGAAGCGCTGGTAAAGGCCGCCGCGGCCATGCGCAGCAGCGTCGCCGCCGCCGAAGCCAACCTCGCCAGGCTGGGTCAGCTCAAGACCTATCAAACCGTGCGCGCGCCTTTTGACGGCGTGATTACCCTGCGCAACGTGGACACCGGCGCGCTGGTCAACGAAGGCAGCACCCTCCTCTTCCGCGTGGCGCAGACCGGAACCCTGCGCACCTACATCAACCTCCCGCAATCCGACGCGGAATCCGTGAAGGTGGGCCAGCATGCCATCATCTCCATCGCGGAACTCCCCGGCCGCAAGTTCGACGGCGCCGTTACGCGCACCTCCAACTCTCTCGACCCCGCCACCCGCACCCTGCTGACCGAAGTCCAGGTGCGCAATGCGGACGGTTCCCTCATGCCGGGCATGTTCGCCGAGGTGGATCTCACCGTGCCCCGCAAGTACCCGCCCCTGCTCATCCCCGGGGACACCCTCGTGGTGCGCAGCGATGGACCGCAGGTGGCCGTGGTGGCGCGCGACGGCGCCGTTCACTTCACCCGCATCCAGCTCGGCCGCGACTACGGCGACCGCCTCGAAGTGATCTCCGGCCTGCAAGAGGGCCAGCAACTCGCGGTTAACCCGAGCGACGAGGTCCGCGAGGGTGTCAAGGTGAATGCGGTGGCCGCGCCCGAAAAAGCCGCGCCGGGTAAGAAGCAGTAGGACTCGAAATGTTTCACAAGACTGCTCGCGCCACACTGGCGCTGACCCTGGCCGCCGGGCTCGCGTTCGCGCAAACCGGCAATCCGCCCGGCGCCGCGCCCGGCATCCCGCACAGCACGCCGGCGGTGCAATTCGATAACTCGCCGCGCGTGCACGAACTGATCCGCGCGGGGAACCTCTACCTCTCGCTGCAGGACGCTCTCGCCCTGTCGATCGAAAACAACCTCGATATCGAGCTCCAGCGCTACCTGCTTCCGCAAGGGGATAGCGAACTGTTGCGCGCCAAAGGCGGCGGACTGAACCGCGGCCTGAACTTCACCCTGGCCGAAGTCCCCACCGGCACGGGCGGTCCGCTGAGCCCGGTGGTCACTACCGCCGCCGCCGCCGGACGCGCCACCGCGGGCAGTTCGGTGGCCACCAGCGCGCTCGGGCTCAACGTGCTGGGCGAGCCGCAGGTCAACGACTCCATCCAGGGCACCATCGCGCAATCCGCGGGCACCGTCATCCCCAGTTACGATCCCGCCGTTACGGGACAGTTGAACTGGACTCACCAGACCACCCCACAGACCAGCAACTCCAACTACGGAACGAGCACGCTGGTTACCGGCACCACGCTATACAACGCCGGCATCCAGCAGGGCTTCACCAGCGGCGCGGAGGTGGGCCTGAACTTCAGCAACACCCGCGTGTCGCAGAACTCGCAGCGCACCGGATATAACCCCTACACCGCCTCCACGTTCGGGTTCACGGCCACGCAACCGTTGCTGCGCGGCTCCGGCGGCAGCCTGAATCGCCGCTTCATCCGCATCGCCGGCAACGAGCAGAAGATCACCAGCCTGCTCTTCCAGCAGCAACTGATTCTCACGGTTTACGGCGTGATCCGCCTCTACACCGACCTGGTGGCGCTGGTGGAAGACGAAAAGGTGAAGCAGGAGACGGTTACGCTCGCCGAGAAACTCCTCACCGACGTGCGGGCGCAGGTGGAGGAAGGCACGCTGGCGCAGGTGGAGATGACGCGCGCCAACGCGCAAGTGTTTTCCACGCGCCAGGACCTGATCAATGCCCGCGGTCTGCGCGAGGAACAGGAAGCCATCTTGAAGAACGTCCTCACGCGCCGTGGCAACGAGGACCCCGAAGTGGCGAGTGCCCGCATCATCCCTACCGACACCCTGACCATCCCCGCGACGGACGAAATTCGTCCCATGCAGGACCTGATCGGCGATGCCTTGACGCATCGTCCGGATCTCGACCAGGCGCGGTTGCAGATTGCCAACTCGCAGATCGGCCTCGAGGGCACGCGCAACGCCATCAAGCCCCAGTTGGATCTGGTGGGCGTCATGCAGAACAATGGGCTCGCCGGCCAGACAAGCCCGTTTGTCGCCTATCAGGATCCCGGCTTCATCGGCGGCTACGGCAGCGTGCTGGACCAGATTGTCGCGCGCAAATACCCCACCTACGGCGTCGGCTTGCAAATGACGCTCCCGCTGCGCAACCGGGTGGCGGAGGCCGACCTGGCGCGCGACGAGCTACAGGTGAGGCAGTCGGAAATCCGCTTACGCCAATTGCAGAATCAGGCGCGGTTGGAAGTGGAGGACGCCCTGATCGCCATGCGCCGCTCTCGCGCCAGCTACGAAGCCGCCGTGGAAGCGAGCCGTTTGCAGGAGGAATCGCTCAGTGCCGAGCAGGCCAAGTTCGAAGTGGGCGCTTCCACCAGCTTTTTCGTCATCCAATACGAAAGCCTGCTGGCGCAAGCCCGCTCCACCGAAGTCGCCGCCCGCAGTTCCTATGTGAAAGCCAAGGCGGCCTTACAGCGGGCCATGGGCACCATCCTCGACGAAAACCACATCAGCGTGGAAACGGCCATCAAGGGGAAGTAGGATCAGGGGGAGGTCCCGCACCGATCGCCTGAAGCGCGCTTCTCTCCGGCGTGTCACAGTGGAAGGAGTTGAAGACCAAGGAAGACTGACATGGCGATATCAACACCAGAGATCGATTTCGTCGCGTACGATAAACGAGGGCAGGCCGTTCTGCTTGTCGAGGCGAAAAGCAGCCAGCACACGACAGAACTCTGGGCCGCCCGCTTCCGAAGAAACCCTGCTGGCTCACGGCACTCTTCCCATCGCCTTTCTTTTTCGATTCGTCAGACAAATCTGTGGGTGAGTTCCGGCTCGGGCCGCCGACGGCAGCTACGCCAAGCGGCTGCGATGGCTTGGACAGGTGGAGGTTCGGGTACAGCCATCAGTTTGGCCTAATTTGGGTAAATTACGCTAAATTGCTGGCGGGAATTGGGTTTAGTCGCTTCGCTAAATACGCTCAATTTCCATTATTTATCATAGATTTACGGCGTTCTCAGGAAACTCCCAGTCTGCCGTGTCCCGACTCCGGCGACACTTCGTGCCGGTATCCCTACACTGCACTGCGCAGCGGGCGGTAGCGGCGGCAGGCGCGCAGACCGATCAATTCGGCGACCTCTTCCAACAGGTTGGGGAGGTTCTCCGTGTAGATCGAGAGGTTGTGCCGTCCGGGAGCCGGACGCCCCTTACGGGAAGGTTCGTAGGATGTCACTTGGGCGGTGGCTGGACGGTAGTCCTTTACGCGGGCGTACGCCAGCACATTGCGGGGCACGTTGGTGTCGCTGAGCACCAGGGAATAGCGGCCCTCGTCCAGCTTGGAAAGCGCTTCCGCCGGCGATGCGGCCACATCCACCGCATATCCACCGGCCTGCAAAATAGTCTGCAATGCCAGTCGCGGTGCAAGATCGCCATGCACCAATAAAACCCGGGCCAAGTCCAAGGCCCGGTTGGAACCGCTGTTGCCGGAAAGCAAGCTGGGTACCTTCTGCATCTTGTTATCTACGTATACTGTACCCGAGAATGGGCGATTTTGATCCTTTTTTTTCAGCGAATTGGTGAGTTTTCAACGATACCGCCCGTCAGGCCAGGACGCCCATGCGGCCTTGTTGGTAATCGTCCACTGCCTGAACCAGCTCCTCCTTGCTGTTCATCACGAACGGGCCATAGCGCGCCACGGGCTGCCCGATGGGCTCACCGGCGAGCAACAGGAGGCTGAGACTGCCGGTGCCGTGGTTTGCTATCCGCACGCCTTCCCCCCCGCGGTCAAACAGGACCACCTCCTGCTCCCGTACTGCGACATCGTTGAATTCTCCTCTGCCTTCAATCACATACGCGAAGGCGTTGCGGGTCTTGGGAATCTCCTGCTCGAACCGCGCCCCTGGCTCCAGGGTGAGATGCAGATAGAGGATCGGGATCCGCGTCTCGATCACACCCTGGACGCCCAGGGCCTCGCCGGCGATCACCTTGGCGGTTACCGTGGCCGCCTCGTTGTGCACCACCGGAATGCTCCCCGCCGGTGTGTCCTGGTAGCGCGGCGCGGTCATCTTGTCCTTCTTCGGCAAGTTCACCCAAAGCTGGAAGCCATGGAGCGTACCGCCTTCACGCACAAGGGTTTCGCCTGGTAACTCGGAGTGCACCAGACCGCTTCCCGCAGTCATCCACTGGACGTCGCCCGGCCGTATCGTGCCATGGTTGCCCCAGGAGTCGCGGTGCTCCATTACGCCATCCAGCAGGTACGTCACCGTCTCGAAACCGCGATGCGGGTGCGGTGGGAATCCGCGCGCTTCGCCGGGCGCGAGCGTTGTCGGCCCCAGGTGGTCCAGCAACAGAAACGGGTCCAGGTCCATGAGGTCTCTACCGGGGAAAGCCCGGCGGAGTGCCACGCCGTCGCCATCGTGGGATGGGGCGGCGCCGAAAACCTTGCTCACTCGTCGATCAGTCATGAGATTTATCTCCACGTCAAGATAATTGATGCTAGACTGGCGTTAAGGATTCAACATGGACGCGACGGGCATTCACCTGTGGTTGGTGTTGTGGAAGGCCTACGAGGCGGTTCGCCGCCACGCCGAACGGCACATCCACTCGCTCGGCCTCGGGTTCTCCGATTTTGCCGTGCTGGAGGTGCTGTTGCACAAAGGGCCGTCTCCGGTGAACACCATCGGGGACCTGGTGCACCTTACCAGCGGGTCGATCACGGCGGCCATCGACCGTCTGGAGCGGAAGTCGCTGGTGGCGCGCTGCGCCCATTCATCGGACCGGCGGGCGCGGGTGGTCCATCTGACGGAAATGGGCCGCCAACTGATCGAATGCGCGTTCCGGGACCATGCGGCCGCCATGGAAGCCGCCACCAGCGGTTTGACCGCGGCGGAGCGCGCCGCGGCGGTGGTGCTACTGAAGAAATTGGGGCGGAGCGCGCAGGCTAAAGGTGGCGCGGGGTAGCGCCGATAATCTGGTATGCTGGCCCCAGGTCTCATGCCAAGCCGTCCCCCTGACCGGAAGGCGCTGCCTCCTTCCACCCGGCCGCCCTATCTGTTGCCAGTGTTGTTCGCCATCCTGACCGTGGCCATTGGGGGCGTCACGTGGCGCTTTTACATCAACCAAAAAGAGACCATTGAGCGCGCGGCCGAGACCCAATTGCTGACGGTCGCCGATACCAAGGTGAGAGAAATCACCGAATGGCGGAATGTGCACCTGGGACAGGCCCGCTCCATCATGGCCGATGCCTTCACCCTGGCCGCCCTGCGGCGTGTCATCGAGGGGAAAGCGGCCCCACCGGAGCGCGCGGCGGTGGTGGACCTCCTCCGTTCCATCTGCGCGAATTTGCGCTACGCCGGAGCCGTGCTGGTGGATCCCGATGGGCGTCCGGTGCTCTGGGAGGGGCGCCGGTTCGGCGATACCGGCCACCTCCAGGCCGTGATGCGGCAGGTGATAGAAGCCGGCGATGTGGTGGAACACGACTTTGACGTGGCCGAATTGCCCAACGCCCCCCATCTGGGGCTCGACCTTCCGTTGCGCGCCGGCCCCGGCGGTCCGATTATTGGCGGCTTGCTGCTCTCCATCGATCCCCAGGACTTTCTCTACCCGCTGGAGACGTGGCCGGTACCCTCGCGCAGTGCGGAGGTGCTTCTGGTGCGCCGCGATGGCGAGTCGGTCCTCTACCTCAGCTCGCTCCGCCGGCAGCGCGATGCCACGCTCCGCTTGCGGATTCCGCTCGGCAGGGGCGAAGTCGCCGCGGTTATGGCGGCGCAGGGCCGTCAAGGGAACGTGGAGGCGGTGGATTACCGGGGCGTGCCGGTTTTTGCCGCGCTGCGTCCCGTGCCCGGCACTTCCTGGTTTCTGATCGCTAAAATCGACTCCGAAGAAGTCGGCGAGCCCGTCCGGCGGCGATTCCTCCTGCTGGGTGTCACGGCGGTCTCGCTCATTCTGACCGCCGGCGCCCTGATGCTTTTCCTGTGGCGGCGCGAGCAGCTCAACCTCTACCGCGAGCGCTATGAATCGGAAATCGCCCACCGCGCCCTGGTGGAACAGTACAACTACCTGAGCCGCTTCGCTAACGACGTGATCCTGCTGATCGATGCCGACGGCGTCATATTGACGGCCAACGACCGGGCCGCCGATGTTTACGGCTACAGCCCCGCCGAACTCCACGGCATGCACATCCGGCAACTTCGGGCGCCTTCCAGCCGGCCGGCTATTGACGCCGATTGGCAGTTGGCCAAAGAACGGGGTTCGCTCATCTTCGAGACCGTGCACCAGCGGCGGGATGGCAGCCAGCTCGCGGTCGAAGTCAGCACCCGAAACATCGTTACCGAAGGCAAGAACCTGCAACAGAGCATCATTCGCGACATCAGCGACCGCAAGCGCGCGGAGCGGGAACTTTCGCAAAGCGAGTCGCGCTTCCGCCAGTTGGTGGAGAACGCGCCCTACGGCATTCTGGTGGTGGAAGGACCGACCATCGTTTACGCCAATACGGAGGCCATGCGCATGTTCGGTGCGGCCACCGAAGCCGGCCTGGTGGGACATTCCCTGCTGGAGCGGGTCCGTCCCGAAGAACATGAGGTGGTGGGGCGGCGCTTTCAGGATCTGGCTGCCGGCCGGCTTCCGCCAATGGCCGAACGGCGCTACCTCCGATTGAACGGCGAAGAATTCTGGGCCGCCGTTTCCGCCGCCATGATCGATTACAACCAGCGGCCCGCCAGCCTTTTGTTCTACCGCGATATCACCGCCGCCAAACGGGCCGGGGAAGAGCACGCGCTGCTGGAAGAGCAACTGCGCCAGTCCCAGAAGATGGAGTCCGTGGGCCGCCTGGCGGGAGGCGTGGCCCACGATTTCAACAATTACCTCACCGTGATCAACGGGTACTGCGAGATGCTGCTGGCCGGCCCCGATGCCGGCCCGGAGATTCGCGACAGCCTGCGCGAGGTCCGCTCCGCTGGTGAAAAGGCGGCGTCGCTCACCCGCCAGTTGCTGTTGTTCAGCCGCAAACAGATCGCCACCCCCAGCATCCTCAGCCTCGGCCAGGTGGTCACCGACTCGGGCCAGCTACTGCGGCGCCTGATCGGCGAGGACATCGAGATCGTCACCCGGCTCGATGCGCCATCCGGCAGCGTGACCGCGGACCCAGTACAACTCGGCCAGGTCCTGATGAATCTGGTCATCAACGCTCGCGATGCCATGCCCGGCGGCGGGCGGATCGCGATCGAAACCGGGCAGCGGGAAATCGACCAGGCGGCGGCTGCGCGCTTCGCCGTCCCGCCGGGCCGCTATGCCGTTCTTTCCGTTGCCGATACCGGTGTAGGCATGACGCCCGAGGTCCAGGAGAGGATCTTCGAACCGTTCTTCACCACCAAGGGGGTGGGCGCCGGTACCGGACTCGGTCTCAGTACCGCCTACGGTATCGTGCGCCAGGCCGGCGGTTGGATCGACGTGCAAAGTTCGCCGGGAGCCGGTTCGCGGTTCGAGATCTGCCTGCCCTTCAGCGAAGCCGTGCCCGCCCAGGCCGCCCCGCCGGAGGCCGGCGCCGGAGCCGCGCGCGGCCAGGAGACCCTGCTCATCGTGGAGGACCAGGCCGATGTGCGCCGCCTGGCTCTCTCCATCCTGAAAGCCAGCGGTTACCGCCTGCTTCAGGCGGAAAACGCCGAACAGGCTCTGGACCTGAGTGCCAGCTATGCCGGCAAAATCGATCTCCTGGTTACCGACGTGATCATGCCCGGCCTGAATGGCCGCCAACTGGCGGACCGGCTGGTGGAAGAACGGCCCGGCCTCAAGGTGCTCTACACCTCCGGCTACAGCGGCGATGTCATTGCCCTCCAGGGGTCGCTCGAACCGGGAATGGAGTACCTGCCCAAGCCCTTCGGCGCGGCGCAGTTGTCCGCCAAGGTTCGCGAGGTGCTCGGCGCGGGCAGGCCGGTGGGTAGACCCGTGGCCAGCGACGATACGCCCGCCACCGGGCGGTGAGTCTTGGTGCGGCGGGTTGTGCACCAGGCAGCCCCATGTCCCTTACCCGTAGAGACGCGTCAGGCATCATGATATAGATATGGTTCAGTTGCGGGAACGTTGGGAAGGCGTGTCTCTGCCCGGGGATTATCTTCTCGAAACGTGGTTGGGCGGCGATGAGGCCGCCGGTTTTTTTGCCACCTCCGTGTGGGCCGATGGCCGCCGCGCTGCCGTCAAGCTGGAGCCGGAGTCCGCCGCGGATGGGGGCGCCCAACTGGCCCTGTGGGAGCGCACGCGCTCCCTGCGGCACCCGAATCTGCGTGCCTTGCTCGATTGCGGGCGCGCCCGGCTCGCAGAGGAAACTGTCGTCTACGCCGTGTTCGAATCCGCCGACGATACGCTGGCAGCGGCGCTCTCCCGCTCTCCCCTGTCGGAAGCCGAGGCGCGCGAGGTGCTCGCCAGTGTCCTCGATGCGCTGGGCTGCCTGCAGGCTCACGGACTGGCGCTTCCCGCGCTCGACCCGGAGCACGTCTTAGCCGTCGGCGAACAGATCAAGCTCTGCACCGACAATCTCCGCGAAGCCGCGCCAGACGCGCCCTATACGAGCGAACTGCGCGCCTTCTGGCACAAAATCTCCCCTTGTACGCCGGCGCGAAGCGAGGACATCCTCGCCCGGGCCTTAGGCGCCGATCCCCACGCCGGCCCGGCAGACAAGCCGGCTCCGGCCGAAATCCCGCCCCCGAAGGATGTCGCGCCGCCGGCAGCGCCCACGGCCGCGGCCCAAATGCCACTGATTGCCGATGTCGCGCCTCCTTCGGCCAGGCGTTTTCCCAAGTGGGTCCTCGTGGGCGCCGCCGGAGTTGTCCTGCTGATCCTCGGTCTGAACTTCCGCCGCCCTCCCGAGCCGCTGCCGCCTCCGGCTCCCACCCCGAGCAAAGCCCGCGCCACCGCCCCCGCCGCCCCGGTTGTCGCGCCCGTCGTTCCCAAAGCCAGTCCCTTCCAGGAAACCATCCGCAAGCCGCCATCCCAGGCGTCTCCGGCCCCCAAAGCCATGTGGCGCGTGATCGCCTTCACGTACCTGTCCCGCGATGCCGCCGCCCGTAAGGCGGACGAACTCAACCAGAGCCACCGCGATTTCCAAGCCTCGGTGTTCGCGCCCCAGAACAAGCAGGGCCGGTACCTGGTCGCGCTGGGCGGATTCATGACCCGCGAAAATGCCGTGAGCCTGCAGAAGAAGGCCCGCGCCGAGGGACTGTCGCGCGATGTCTTCGTGCACAACTACGTGGATTGACGTGGTGGGGCGGACCCCCGGGTCCGCGGCCGACGCCCCCGTCGGCCTCTCGCGCCCTTGCAGGATGCTGACACTGTTGTTCCGGAAGCGGGACGAGGCCTCCCGCCCCACATTTCACGGCAGTGGCATTGCGGCGCGTGCTTCTTATAGGGTGTGACAGAGGTGGCACCCGGCATCGCGGGTGGCGGCCAGAGCATGATCGGGCATCTTCCAGGCGCCCTCGACTGCGGAACCGGCGTGCGCCACCACGATGGTGGCCGCGCCGGCATTTACCTGTAAGGTGATGACCGGCACCCGTTCGCCGTGGCGGCGAATCACCCGGGCGCCCGTCACTCGCACGCCTTCGGCCGCCGGCAGCGGAACCTCGACACCGGCTTCACGGCGTAGCCAGGCGGCCACCGCCACCGGATCGCTGGAAGCGAATTCGATGGTTTCGGTGCCGCGCACCCCGCGTGCCGCCAATCGGCCCGGATCCAGCCCCGCCATCCGGCCGGCCGCGTAACCGCCGCCGATGGCCAACAACACCGCCGCCGCCACCGCCAGCGCCGCGCGCGGGGACTCCCAGCGCCTGGCCGGCGCCAACCCCAGGCGAACCCCGAGCATGCCGGGCGCCGCCACCGGGGCCAGTTCCCGCGCCAATTCCCGTTCCAGCCACTCAGACATGCGAGATTCCTTTCAGATGCGACAGCCGCCGCCCCAGCGCCTTGTGGGCGCGATTCAGGCGCGACGCCACCGTCCCCATGGAGCAGCCCAGCACTCTGGCGATCTCCTCGTACCCGAGGCCCTCGGTATAGCGCAGCACCACCACGATGCGCTGCCCGGCGGGCAGTTTCTCCACCGCGCCCCGCACCCGCCCGCGCATCTCGCGGTGCAACAGCCCGTGCAACGCGTCGCCCGGCGCCCGCAGCACCGCCATCACGTCGTCCGCCATCGGGATCAGACGCCAGGCGCGGCGCTTGTGATCCAGGCAAGCGTTGACCACCAGGCGGTATACCCACGTGCCGAAGGAGGAATCGCCGCGGAAATCGGCCATGGAGGAGAACAGCTTGAGGAACGTTTCCTGGGCGATGTCCATGGCGACCGCCTCGTTGCCGCTGAAGCGCAGTGCGATCGAGTAGATCTTGTCCTGGTACGTCTCGAACAGGGCGCGAAAGGCATCCCGCTCCCCACGCCGGCACCCCTCGATGAGATCGCGATCAGACCCTTGCAGCAGCATCCAGGTCATAGGACGATCATACCCCGGATTTTCTTCCACCTTCGTAGCGCGGCCCCCTTCTTACCGCCGCGGCTCCGCTTGCGGTCCTGGCTCCGCCTGAAAGAGATCTCGACAGGCCGCGGCCGCCGGGGCATCCTCCACACCCGAAAACCCGAATCCGTTCCAGCGATAGACCGCCGTCCGCACGCCCGCCGAGTCCGGCCGCAGGACTACAAAGGAATCCCGCCGGTGCAGCGCGCATACCAATCCGTCCCGGCCCGGCAATAGAGCGGCGTCCAGTAAGGGCCATGCCAGCGCGCTGCCGCGCCAGCGTGCCACCAGGCCTTGCGGTCCGACCTCATAGACGTAGGGCCGCAAGCCATCCTCGCCGTCGATGGTGGACCGCCGCCGCTCCAGCGTGAACACGTAATCGGGTCCTTGCGAGCCTGCCAGCTTTCCCACCTGGACGGAGACCAATGGCATCGCCGCCGATCGCCAGGCCCGCGTTCCCGCGCGCCAACCTTCCATCGCGTATTGGAACTCGCCATTGAGGCTGGCCGCGCGCCCCCGCAACACAACTTCACCCACGGAATCGGGCCCATTGAGATTCACGCTGCACGTCTTCAGCGCGTCCGTGGCGCCCCCGCTCACGTCCTGGGAAACTCGCGGAAACGCGCTGCCCGGCGGCGCGAGCGTCGCGATTCCGCCACAGCGCAGCACCTTTCCATGCAGCCGGCAATCGGCAATCAATCCCTGCTTGGCGGCCGGGTATTTCTGATCGAAGAGATGATTGCCGAGCGAATAAAACACCGGCCGCCCGTGGACGCATTCCGCCGCCTGCACCACGTGGGGATGGTGGCCCACGATCAGGTCCGCTCCATTCCGTACCAGCCACGCCGCTGTTTCCCGCTGCCGCGTGTCGGGCCACTCCAAAAGCTCGCTCCCCCAATGCGCGAACACCACGACCAGGTCCGACAGGCTTCGGGCGAGCCGCAGTTTCTGCCGCAGCGCCGTGCGGGGAATCTCCGTCCGGCTGCCATCCCGCGCCGGCACCGTGGAAACCGCGATCACCGCCAGCGTTCGGCCGCCGATGGTCACAAAAACAGGCGAGTCCTCAAAGGAGAGGACGTCCATCCCCGCCTTGGTCAGCGCCTGTCGCGTGGCGTCCCGGCCCCGCGCACCCAGGTCCAGAGCATGATTGTTCGCCACTCCCAGCGCGCGGAAGCCCGCTTGGGCCAGCAGCGGGACGAGCGCCGCGGGAATGTCGAAACACGGGCTGGCCGACACTTCCGGCGTGCAATCCTCCGCGCCGCCGACGGCGCCTTCCAGATTCCCGGCCACCCAATCCGCATGGTGGAACAGATCCGCGAAGGGCTCCCACGGAAAACGCCTGGTTCGCTCGATCTCGTTGCGCACCTGCCGCGAGAGCAGGATGTCTCCGGTGAACAGCAGGCGCGCGTCGCCGCCGTCTTCGCCCCACGCCCAGCCCACCGCCACCAGGCACGCCGCAATCAGAAAGGATTTCGCGCCGGACATGAGAGTTTGTTCGCCGAGACGTACGGAGCCACCCACGCCGGACGCGCCTGCGTGGGCAGTTTCTTCAGCCAATCCTGGTCGTCCAGCAGCGTGCCGGAAACCAGCTCATAGAACGAGTAGGCCGCGCCTTTCACCATTTCCCGCCGCCCGTAATACGGCACCGTGTGATCCCATTCCAGCGGACGCCCCACCCCGGCCAGCAGATACGGCGCGCCTCCCCGCACGTCCGATACATCGGCGATCTTGGGGATCGGGTTCGGCGTGGAGAGCGCCAGGTCCTTGTTGGCCAAGCTCTTGAAAATCAGAAAATGGTGCTCGGCAACGCGCCCGAAGTACAGGATCTCTTCGTACTCCGCCGCCGTCAATGTCTCGCCGCGGACCTCCTTCGCCGCCATCGCCTGGAAGAGCCGTGCCTTCGCCGCCGTCTCGGAGAGACGCCGCAGCAGGCCTTGTTTTAAGGCCTCGCGGGCGGGCCCACCGTCCGCCGACTCATCCGGCAGCACGCCTGCGAGCTCGGTGCCGGCCGAACCCACCAACTGCGCCGCCGCGTCAAACAGTCCCGCGATCCGGCTAAAGGTTTCGGCATCGGGTTCGACATAGCCGCGCGGCGGGCGCATCAGAATCGCCTCGAAGCCGCCCTCGCCGCATTCGGCCGACACGCGCTCGTTCACCAGCACCGTGGCGTGGCGCAGCGTGGCCCACGATGCCAGCCCCGTCTGCAGCCTCTTCGTCCGCCATAACTTCTCGTCCCATGGCCCGTTGGGCGAGGCCACCGAGTCCGCCCACTGCTGCGCCAGGCCAGCGATCCATCGATCGTACAAGCTCGGATGCGCTTCGCCATCCGCGCCTCTCCGGGCCGCCAGGTCGTCCAATGCCGCGCCGAGCCGTGGGTATTTCGCCATCTCCCCCGCCAGCAGCTCGCGCGCGAAGCGGCTGCCCAGGGCCGCGGCCACGTCCAGCGATGACGGCGTCACCCGCCCATCGATTCGCTCGGCGTCCGGAAGATCCGCGTGGTAAATCGTCGAGAACAGCGCCTCGTTGTCGAAGCCCCAGGAGAGCGGAAACAATACGGGCACAGTCGACGGCCGTTTCACATAGCGCGGAGCGGCGGCCGGGTTCGCCGCCCACAATAGCGGCGCGCGCGAGGGAGCGATCATCTCCCCGTATACGCCGATCCAGCCGAGCGCCGCGTCCTTCACCTCGGCGGGCAATTGCCGCAGGTCGTCCACGGGCCAGTTCAGCGCCGACACACGGGTGAGGTAGCGAAATGCCTGGAAGTATGTGCGTGCGGCCGGCGTGGCCGTGTAATGGCCGCGGGGCTTGAGTTCCGCGTAATCGAAATCGGTCCCCAGCACCGGCGAAGCGTGCCTGCCGTCGGCGCGCGCGATGCGCTGCGCCTCGGGGTTACTCTGGGCGTCACTCTCCGGATGTGCCTGTAGCGCCGCCAGCGCCGCGAACACGCCCGCCCACCGCGAGAGCGGCCGCGCCTGTCGCAGAGCGCCGTGCGCCCGCGCCACAAAATCCCAGAATGCGGGCATCGCCGATTGCCGCTCGCGCACGATAAAAATGCCCTCGTAGGCGGCCGCGAACAACTCCCAGAAACTATCCGTGGTGACCATGTACGGCCGCGTGGGAGAGGATTCATCGAAGCCGCCGCACTGGTAGAGCTCGGAATCGTAGAGCGGGTACAACTGGTCCGCCTCCGGCAGATCGCGAAACAAACCGCCATGCCGCGAGAGCAGCGACAAATCGCCCTCCGATTCGTAATACATCCACGCATTGACCACACCGGCGAGCGGAACATCGATCGGGATATAGTTCACGGCCAGGCCGGTTTCCTTCCGCGTGATGCCCACGATTCCCCGGCCGTCAGGCATCGACGACGGCGCCGCCACAAGCTGATAGCCCGCCGCGCCGTGCGTCCGAGTTGCGCCCCGGTTCAGCAGGATCTCCACGCCGTCCTTGCCCGCTTCCCAATGGAGAATGCCGGCGCCGTTGGGACTGGCGGCCACCGTGCCGCCGCAAAACTCGCGGCCGAACAGCCGCGTGGTCTTCTCCCAGTGATCGCGGTGGTAGCCGGCCGCCTGAAAACAGTTCCGCGCATCTTCCCACAGCAGAATGTGGCCCGCCGGATGAAACCCCACCGGCAGCGCCGAGGCCGCGATAACATTGCTCGGAGGATACTCGTCGTCCAGGGCCTTCGTCCGCGTCGCGGCGGGGCCGATCGCCTGGTATTCCCGCTTGCCGTCCTCCGTGATCGAGTGAATCGTATAGTTGCCGCCGCTTCCCTTCAACCCGAAGAAGAGCCGGTAGGCCTGCACCTCCCGCGCCGGCGGCGCCGGGGATTCCACCACGAAGGGCCTCGGGCCGGCCACCAGGCGGCGAATCTCCTGCGCGGAACTGTAGATCTGCCGCGCCGTCCATTTGCCGCCGGCCTCTTCCACCTTGCAGATGACGTATTTCGTCCCCTGCGCCCCCGCCACGAACAGCGCATTGCCTTCGGGGTGCCAGACCAGCGATCGGGCGGTGAAGCCGGCCGGAACATCCCACCCCTTAGTTGTTTGCGCCTGGCGCACATCCCAAAACAGAATTTCGCGTGTCCCCGCGGTCTGCAAGACCAATAGCGCCGCCGTCGGTCCGGCCGGCGAAACGTCGGAATCGACCACCCGCACCCCGGCGGGCAGCGTAATCTGCCGCGCTTCACCAGGCGATGCCGTGGTTCGCAATTCGGGCTTGTCGAACACCGATGCGGCCAACGCAATCGGGGCGAGCAGTGGAACCGCGAGCAGGATTGTCGCGAGAGTCTTCATGGCCGCTCCCGTCCGCCCTATTTACACCAAAACTCGCTCTTGCCGGCGATGGCGTTCTTCTTGTCCATCTCGAAGGTCAACGTGCACTTCTGGTATTTCGCGGGCACGTCGAGCGTGGCCACGGCGGTGGTCCCGTGGTAGCGGCAGCGCACGAAGATGGGCATGGTCCGGTAGTCCTTGAGGAACCACATCTGCGTGATCTTCCCGCCGGCTTCGGTCTGATCGTCGGGCGCCAGGTCGTACTCCTCGCCGCCCGGTTTTCCGTTGTAAATATTGATCCGCTCGAACTCATGCCCCGCCAAGGTGGCCGGACAGGTGAGCGGCGCCGGCGTTTGCGCGGCCAACGCGATCGGGAAAACAAGCATGAGCAGTGTGGCGAAAAAGCGCATGAAACAATCATAAACTCGCCAGCGGCGCGGAAGCCACCGCCGCGAGTAACCTCAGTGTCCGTTTGGTCGCCAAATATCCTTATCGGGTCCTATTCTCTCCAAGGAGCAGTCGTATGCACTATCGGTGTCCATCATTTCTCGCGGTTGCAGTTGGCATCCTCATTGCCGCTCTGCCGTCTTCGGCGCAGGCGCCCGGTGGAATGCCCGCTGCCCCCGCACAAGGCGGGCGAGGCGGACGCGGAGGCCGCGGCGCGGCACCGCCCGTGACCGGTCCGTGGTCGGATGCGACTTTGTCTCCCGACCGGCGCGCGGAATTGCTGCTCTCGCAGATGACCATCGACGAGAAGATCAGCATCCTGCACGGCGGAGGCATGGGATTCGGACAGGCTGCCGCGGCTGCGCCCGGCGCCACCGTCTCTAATGGCGGCGCCGGATTCTCCAGCGCCGTTCCGCGCCTCGGCATTCCCGCCATCCAGATGGCCGACGCCGCCGTCGGCGTCACCCGCGGCGCGGCCGCCAGCCGCTATTCCACCCCGCTTCCCAATGCCGTCTCCGCCGCTTCCACCTGGGACGTCAAGATGGCATGCCAATACGGCTCGCTCATCGGCCAGGAACTTCGCGACCAGGGCTATACCATGTCTCTGGGCGGCGGCGTCAACATCACGCGCGAGCCGCGCAACGGCCGCAACTTCGAGTACAAAGGCGAAGATCCCATTCTGGCCGGCAAACTCGTCGGCCAGGAAATGAAGTGCCTCCAGGCCAAGGGCATCATCGGCGACATCAAGCATTTCGCCGTCAACGACCAGGAGACCGGGCGCAACATCGGCAACGCCATTCTGGACAAGCGCACCCTGCGCGAAAGCGACCTGCTGGCCTTCGAGATCGGCATCAAGGATGGCGGTATACAGGCCGTCATGTGCTCTTACAACAAGATCAACGGCGACTGGGCCTGCGAGAACAGCTACCTGCTGAGCGATTTTCTGAAAAAGTCGGTTGGCTTCCAAGGTTTCGTTCTTTCCGATTGGGGCGGAACCCATAGCACCGCCAAGGCCGCTCTGGCCGGCCTCGATATGGAGCAGCCCGGCAGCGGCTTCTTCGGCGATGCGCTCAAGCAGGCCGTCGAAAAGGGCGAGGTTCCCATGGCCCGGCTCGACGATATGGTGAAGCGCGTTCTCCGTGCCCAGTTCGCCACCGGCCAGTTCGATCTGCGCACGCAGACCAAGGTGGTGGACGTGTTCGGCGGCCTCGAAGTGGCGCAGCGCGTGGCCGAACGCGGCACCGTGCTTCTCAAGAACGGCAACGCCCAGTTGCCCCTGCGCAAGGGGGTGGTCAAGTCCGTGGCCGTAATCGGGTCGCATGCCGATGTCGGCGTCCTGTCGGGCGGCGGCTCGGCGCAAGTCGATCCCCCCGGCGGCAACGCCGTGCCTCCGCCTCCCGCTCCCGCCGGCCAGCAGGGCGGCGGCATGGGGATGGGAATGGGCGGCCGCGGCTCCGTCTGGTATCCTTCCTCGCCGCTCAAGGCCATCCAGGCCAAGATCCCCGCTGCCAAAGTTCAGTTCGATAGCGGCGCCGATCCCGCCCAGGCGGCCGCTCTCGCCAAAGCCTCCGAAGTGGCCATCGTTTTCGTCAACCAGCCTGCCTCCGAAGGCCGTGACGTCAGCCTCACCCTGCCCGGCGACCAGGACAAACTGGTGGATGCCGTGGTGGCGGCGAACCCGCACACCATCGTTGTGCTGGAAACCGGCGGCCCGGTAAGCATGCCGTGGGCCGGCAAGGTCTCCGCCATCCTGGAAGCCTGGTA
>Ga0182030_10012068_pt1 | contig 17369 bp, 20 predicted proteins | sample 812S3MmetaG_FD_121299 | JGI IMG/M metagenome (GOLD analysis project Ga0182030, IMG submission 121299) | Permafrost microbial communities from Stordalen Mire, Sweden - 812S3M metaG (Illumina Assembly) | ecosystem: Environmental > Terrestrial > Soil > Wetlands > Permafrost | place: Sweden...
GAACCAAGGAGGCGCTCGACAAAGCCATCACAGAACTTTTACCTCAAATCTCTTCAGACAACACTCAAGCTTGGTTCCGACTTCGCTTTGGAACTCTACAGAAATAGTGAAAATGCTCTAGTATTCGCCGGGGTCTATCCCCGCCCGTGCGGGGGAACCCAGCGGGGAGCCTCACACAGCTTTACCAGACGGGGTCTATCCCCGCCCGTGCGGGGGAACCCTCCGTTTATGCCTGCCGGAAATCCGTACAATGGGTCTATCCCCGCCCGTGCGGGGGAACCACATAATAGAATCGCGGCGGCGATCACGAGCAGGGTCTATCCCCGCCCGTGCGGGGGAACCCAGCCTGAAGACCTGGCCGAGCATATTGCAGAGGGTCTATCCCCGCCCGTGCGGGGGAACCACCCTTCAAGTCGCTGAACCGCTGGACGGAGTGGGTCTATCCCCGCCCGTGCGGGGGAACCAAAACTCCGCGCCAACTGTTGGTGATGCTTTGGGGTCTATCCCCGCCCGTGCGGGGGAACCAAACCGAGGTAAGCGATGGCAGAGCAATCCAAGGGTCTATCCCCGCCCGTGCGGGGGAACCCGAAGTCAATCCCGCCGCCGAATGCAGCAGCAGGGTCTATCCCCGCCCGTGCGGGGGAACCGCGCGGCCGGGCTTCGGCATCACCGCTTGATAGGGTCTATCCCCGCCCGTGCGGGGGAACCAGCAACAATGCTCCCTATTTTGGCTGCTATCAGGGTCTATCCCCGCCCGTGCGGGGGAACCCATACTGCTTGGGAGCCGCCTGTAGGGCGAGTGGGTCTATCCCCGCCCGTGCGGGGGAACCGTTTCAGTACCTCCCATTTGAGCATGAACAGCGGGTCTATCCCCGCCCGTGCGGGGGAACCTCTTGCGGCGCATTTCCTCGTAGTCTTTCCAAGGGTCTATCCCCGCCCGTGCGGGGGAACCGCCGAATCCCCCACCACTGTTTCAGCAACGATGGGTCTATCCCCGCCCGTGCGGGGGAACCAAAGCATTGCGCGTGTGGCACATCCAGTCTTGAGGTCTATCCCCGCCCGTGCGGGGGAACCCATCATGATGATTCCCTTTCAAAGATCGTCTGGGGTCTATCCCCGCCCGTGCGGGGGAACCACATGCAACCAGAAGTTCGGCAACCAAGTCCGGGGTCTATCCCCGCCCGTGCGGGGGAACCAACTCACAACCAGGTCGTCCCACAGCATACTGGGGTCTATCCCCGCCCGTGCGGGGGAACCGGCCAGGACCGCACTTTCAGGCAGCGCGAATGAGGTCTATCCCCGCCCGTGCGGGGGAACCTCTACAGGATAACGTGATGGAACTATGCGAGTTGTCAAAGATCAAATCGGTTTCGCGACCGGCTCATTCACATCTGGGAGCGGACGCCTGACCAACAACATCGCGTCATGCGCGACGATGCTTTTGGGTACCTCTCCCAGAGTTGCAAGCCCGAGACCACCATGGGAACCGGTATCGGCCCAGGTCATGAGGATGCTACCCTTCCCCAAATTGCAGTACCAATCCTCCAGCACACTCCAGATGCGGGACCGCACTCCGGCGCTCATGCGAGGATGCGCGTAGACGCCCGGGGCCAGTTCGAGCATGGTTGAGCCGAGAAAGCCCCTGTAGCGAGACTCGACATCACGCGTGATGACGACCACCATGGGCATCAGTTTGCAGGCTCTCCGGATTCAGTGGGTTCGTTCCCTTCAATGTGAAGCAAGGTCTTGATCTTGTCGATCATGGACGGAATCACGCTTCGCTGCCGAAACAGTTTGGCGGCTCGCTGACGCACCATTTTCTCCAGAGGCAAAGATTTTTGGAGAGATTCCTTGGCGGCGCCAAAGGCAATGTCCAGCGTGATGTCGTGGCGATAGAGATCAGCCACGTCCAGCACGAAGGACTGTCCCGAGTCCTCATGCACAAAACCCAGTTGTGGAATCGCCCCGAGAGAGGCAACGGCGACGGAAGCTGCCGCCGCTACGGCCGCTGCAGCGTGGTTGATTGCCTGGTTCGGCGCATCCCCTGAATCGGGGTGCTCGCGATCATAATGACGGCCATGCCAAGGAATGCCGAACCGGTTGGCGGCGAGCTGATAGGCTCTCTTGATTCGGGCCCCCTCCTGCCCACGTAGCACTTCGATGTCACGGGTAAGGACGAACTCCCCAAACCGCATGGCGTACATCGCACGCGCCACCTCCATGCGGCTTTTGGGATTGGCCCAGAGTGCGACCTGGGCTCGCGCGGCCACCGAACTGTCCGGCATGAGGGGGGGAGCCGTGTAAAAGCGCACTGCCCCCTCCCCGATGGCCGCGAGAGCACAGCCATGCCGGGCAAGCAAACGCATGGCATCATGAGTCACGCTCGATCCTGGCCCCAAGAGAATGATGGATACCGCTTGATGGGGAATCTGGTAATCGCCTGCCTGCAGCTCTCCGCCACCGGCCGTAATAAAGCGCAGGCACCCATCCTCGACCTCAAGCCGTCCACGGTCAAGCCAGACGAGCCCATGCCGGTCGGCATGAGGAATCCGAGCTTTCTCAAGTCCCAGGCGGCCAGCAAGCATTCAAGTGCTCCGAGGAGGACGAAGAAGCAACATCCCATAGCCATAGGCTTTATGACGGCCAAGTCCATTTGCCAGCGAGTCCTGAAAGCGAAGTGGATCGTCGACGATGAGGTCCCCCTGCAGGGTCGCGTCCGGTCCTTCGGGGGCATGGCCCGTTCGAGCGGCACGGTTACGGACGAAACGGGCAAGCCGGACCCCTGGTGCAAGGGTTGCGATGCCTTCAAGCTTTTGGGCTAGCCAATCGGTATAAACAGCCTCCCGCGATCGCCCAGCCTTGAGCATGTTTTCCTCAGCGGAAGTCGCTTCCGGGAAGCGGCGCATGGCCTCGATCAGGAATACATCCAGTTCTGCACCTTTGGCGAAGGCATTGCCGCCCGAATGGGGCAAGGGCTTCATGAGACGGCTGACGGGCCGCACACGAGTTTCAAACCCGAGGCGCCGTCCTGCCCGCCACGTTTCCGGCATCGACTTGGCCGCAAGTTGCGCAAGATCGCAGACACCCGCCACTTCCGGCAAGGCGCATGCCTGCGCGATTTCTAGAAGCGTTGCGGCGTCGGCACGGCTGTAGGCGTAGACGTGGCCCTGTTTCCCGGGTGACGCTACAAGCATGCGGAAAGGGTGCAGTGCGCCCTTTCCGAAGGTTTCGACAAGTAAATGATGAATGGCACAACCTTCATCGAAGCCCGCATCGCGTTCGCTGCCCTTCTTGTCCCGGCGAGTTGTCCAACCGTAATTCCTGGATGCCGCCCAGCGAGCCAACGCGGATAGGGAGATTGGCAGACGAATCAGATGAAGCGTACTCATCGACTCACCCCCGTCACCGTAATGAAGCCTTCGACAATCATCCGCGTCCCGCCGTGGAGTCCTGTCTTCCAATTGCGCAGATCAGGAAGAGCCAGGATGCGATGGACTTGGCTTCCTTCATTCGGTCCCTCCGTGAGAGGCCATAAAGCTCGCATGGTCTCGTTCTCTCCGTCGATGGACGGAGTCCGACGCAATGCCTCATAAGCGGAAGGTGCAGTCACTTCGCCGCTCAGGATGGGAGCCGATGGGATGCAGGCTTTACGTCCGATGAAGAGTGGCCGCGCAGGACGGTCGAACGCTTTGGCGACGGTATCGAGATCGGGCTGCATGTCAGGTGCTTCCAGGCGGAGTGCCACGGTGACGCAGGCATCGGCGTGAAAGAAACGCTGGCGACGGTGCGGAGAGCCGTAGCTGGCTCCGTCGCGTCCTTCCGGCTGCCCATAGGTCGTCCAGCCACGGTCATTCTTTTCAAGATGTACGTTCTGCATGTCGGTTATAAGGCCAAATGGGTTCTCGCGTTCTCGCCGCGCGGCGAATATAAGCCGGTCCTGCAAAGCCTGGTGGCCCGCCGAGTTCGTGCGCTCCAAGCCCAGCGCGTTGGCTATCAATCCAGTAAGCATGGAGGCGGCAGGGAAATCCCGCGTCACGCCCACCTGGTCGATGGCCACGCCGCCGAAAGCGATCAGCGGGCCCTCCAGGCGCAAGATCAGCCAGCGGAACTCCGGCGTCATATCGCTTCTCCAACCCTCTCGGCGGCCCAAGCGGCCAACTCCGGAAGTGATCCCTTTTCCAATCCAGGCACGATCTCGTCGGAGAGCGTGAGGTACCGACGAGCTTCGCCAGTCTTATAAGCTTCATCCAACCTGCCCAGATGCTTGCTCAACGCCTCTACAGCCTGGTCCAGGTCCGGCTTGACAGGCTTTCTGAAGGCCCCGGCAAGACTGCGTGGCTGACGATCACCTGCTTCCAGCAACATGAAACTGGCCCGATCATAGGGAGCGGTGGAACCGAGCTTGGCACCAGGGGAAACCTCAGCGATCAGGTAGACCAGGTTGTGGACGATGCGAGCAGAGAGTTCCTTGTTACCACCGCAATTGGCGATAAGCCCTGGAAGGTCGATCACTACGTAGCCATAGAACAATCCTGAGGTTAGTTCTGTCTCCTGAATGGTGTCCGCGCCGCCATCGTCGGCATCCTCTTTGAGGTCATCCATGGCGGTGAAGTAATCGCTCTCGGTTTCAGCAGCGTGGACAGTGAAAGCGTGTGCCACGTGAACCGGCGCGTCGATATTGGCGGCTGGATCAGATGTCACCATTCGCCCAAAGAGCGCCGACGCCAGACCGCCCGGCAGAGCTGTCTCCTCACGCAAGGCCTTGATGTTGTTCTTAAATTCTTTTGCCCACGCGACAACTGCGTCCTTTGCCCCTTTGGCGTTATCGGAAGCGGCGGCCAATCTCTCCGCTTCAGCAGCCAGCCATCGAATTTCAGGGGCTCCGAACAGGAGTGTCTGGCGACTCTGCTTTCCTTGATCGGCCTTGTCGCCATAAACCGCCTTCTGGAACTCCGGCTCCAGAGCCTGAACCACCTCCAACGGGTATCGCTCTTTCAATGGCTCGATGACCTTCTTTGTGACCAGTTCGCGGGAGCGAAAAGCCAGTTCGGAGCCACTGATCGAAAGCAATGAATGAGGGTCGTTGTCGGCCATGCGCCAATGGCGTTTAAGGCATTGGGACGAGATGCGCGTACGCAAAATTCCGCCGTAAGGCAGACGCTTGGCCAAGCCGCTGTCGTCACGATTGAGAAGCGCTGCGGTATAGGAATGAAGCGTGTGGACTTGCAGGAAACGAATAGCAGACATCAGACAGTTCCTTCCTCGTTCTTGGATTGGTAGGCTGCACGGTCCAGCCGGGAATAGTAATAACGAGCGACGTCTTCAAGGTGCTTTGTCTTGTCGGGGTACAGGAGGAGGTGAGCGATCTCGGTGCAGTTCACGCCACTTTTTGGGCTTCGACTCCGAGCCAGCATCCTCGCAATGCGTTCCAGCGATTCCCCACGCTGATCGGCAGGAGTTGCCAGAAAGCGAGCCAGACGCTTTTCGGAAAGCACCGGTGCTGCGTCTGCACCTTTTGGTGGCCAGCCGGGATCGCCTCCGTCACACAAGACCGCCCCCAAACTCCGCGTCCGCTCATGGAGGCGGACCTCATTGCTGCGATCCCCCCTGGGGGTCAACAGGGCCATGATCCTGACAATCTGCTTCCAGGCACCCAACTCGACATCGCTGAATCCATACTCTGCCGCCATGCGCCAGAACATCGGAGTTCCAGCTTCGTTAGGCTCCAAACGCCGCAACTCCGCGAGTGGGCCGGAATCCAGCCCCAGCAGCTTCTTCGAAATGGATTCAACAGTTTCCTCATGCGTGAACATTACTTGGTTCCTCAGGTACGGGGGCCGAGAACAGCTCGGGAAAAGATTTCCGAATAGAACCGTTGAAGAAGGTACGAGCGCGAGCCTCTGCGCGAGGACGAAAGAGACGTGCACACGGAATAGCAGGAAGAGAAGCCTCGAAGATCGATTTCGCCCGCGTGTGAAGCTCTTTGAGGAAGCAAAGTCCTTCAGCTTGATGGGTATCCGAGCTGTTTTCCTGCGCCTCGAAGCGTGCCCACAGGTGTTCAAAGAAGATTTCGTCAGCAGCGCGGTCGAAACCTGTGGAAGCATCCTTCGCATATGCAAAGTGCTCTTTTCTGCGTTTCTCCGCATCGCCTCCAGCAGCAGCCAGCGCGAGCGCTCTGCGAAGTGCCGCGTTGAACTCTTCAATTTCGTCAATCTGTTTTCTGGCCAACTCGTGCAGCTTTTCCCGCTCAGGACCAAGGCTTAACGCTCGTGAAACCTTGCCGCCGACGGGCACGATACGAGACTTGAAACCCTCTGTCTTGCTGTTCCCTCGCGAGAAGGCCTGCGCAATGAGGAGCATGGTCCCACACCCGCCTTCAAATGAAGTGGGGCGTGCAAGCAGCGGAATTTTCCAGTCACCAGAAAACAACAAGTCAACCAGCTTCGAATAGTTGAAATCGCCCCCCGATAGGGTCAGGCTCTTGCCATCGGCCTTGTGCACGGGTGCCCAGGGGTCACCCACGACGCCATTCAGCTCTTTGGCCGCGATCCGAGGCGCCATCGATGTACCGCGCCTCCCGGTAATGCCGCCGCTGTGCATCGATAGCCTTACGCGGCGGCAGACTTCAATAAACCAGAGGTCGAGAGCCTTCAGCGGAAGTTGTTCCCCTTCAGGCCAAGGTGCAAGCCAAGTGAGACCGAGACCACCAGTCGCGGGATAGCCTATATACGCATAGTCCTGGTACTCCTCTGATCTGGTGGCTAACAGCACCTCCAAATCCCGCCGGAACCAAAGTCCTGGGTGAGGCCAAGAGGACTTTGAATTGCCTTGTGGGAGCGGGGCAAGGCCCAACAACGAACGAGAGGAAGAGCCTCCATTCATACGCACAATGCCGTAGTTCTTTGCCCCACCAAACCCTTCGCAGGTTTGGAGCGAGACAAGTGCAAGAATCCAGTCTTCCGCTTCCGCTTGGCGGGCTACCGCTTGTTTTAGGTCATGGTTGCGCGAGGTAATCAACAGATCGAGCGCATCGGGCGTCGACACGGGTGTGTTCAATTCCACCCCAGTAGGAACCGGCGGCTGCATAAACGCCGGTTTCCTTTGGTCGTCCACCACAAGGCACCACGGTTCATCTTCCAGGAATTCAGGCGTGAGTCCGCGCAGTGAGCATGCCCACCCATCCACCGTCTTCGGTAATTCGCGGGTGCCCGCTCGATGCAGAGCCAAGGCCGCCAGTTGCACTAGGAACATATGCCAGGCGGGAGCCTGATGGGGGCGGAGAGCGGGATAACTCTCTACTTGATCTCTTGTTAATCGGGCAAGTAATTCAGGGAGGCTTGCGGGGTCGTCCGACGAGATATGGATTAGCGGTTCAGCGAGCAAATTGAACGCAGACCCAGTCACTTGCTTCCTTTCATCAGTCCGCTGCGGTTGTAGGTAAATATCCTATCGCCGATAGTCACTGTAAGTAAACCATCGCTGAATCTCGGTTTTACGGGTTCGCGGGTGTCCAGCCCACGCGACCAGTGGGCAGGAAGAATCAGTCCGCTGATATAGTCCCCAAAGGGGCCAACCACAGGCTCCGCAAAGGTGATTCGAGCGCCCTCTTCACCGAGTCGCGTCCGAATTCGTTCGTCATCCTGCGGGAAAAGTACGTCTGCAAACGGAGTGTTCACGGGAAGGGCCACGTTCTTTGCTGCTCCCATGTCAGCGATTTCCTTGCCTATGACATTGTTCCGGTAATCACTCCACTCCTGGCCCATTTCCTTGTGCAGTTCGTCGATACGCTCTTCATGCGTTGCACTCTCCACGAGTATGCGGTTCATGGCTGGAAGGCTCCATGCCGGATGTTCAAGAACCAGCCTCCGGGTCAACTCCAGCATGGAGAGATCGCGATATATCCCATTAAGGACGCCGCTCTCTTTCCAGGCTCCGAGGCCGTTCTCAAAAGAAGGAGGAGGACCGAGCAACTGGGACAGGCCCTTTTCCGGCTGCATAACATAACAGACGGGTGTTTCAAATCCACTTGGGCGCGTACAGGAAGAATGGCGGTGAAGGCGACCTATGCGCTGCAACAAGACATCCACGGGGCACAAATCGGTTATGAGCAGGTCCGCATCGATATCCAGGCTTTGCTCCAGCGTCTGTGTCCCGATCACGATCACGCCAGCATTGCCCCGATCCTTGGATGAAAGCGTCTCCTCTACCGCCGCATCCAGGAGTCGGCGATCCTCTGGAGCGAATCTACCATGGTGAAGAGCAGGACCATTGGAGACGGACAGCAGCAGAGCCTCGCCACCCGCTTCGCGGACTGCAGACCATGTGGCAATAGCAACCCTAACCGTATTCCGAATCACGAGCACACGTGCCCCGCGCTTCGACGCTTCTATAGCGAGTCGCGCACCTTCTTCCGGCGCCATGGTGGGCAAGAGCGTCATGGCGACGGTTTTTTGTTTCTCTAGCCGTGATACGGTCACTGGTTCGCTCCGCTTCAGGCTCCAGACCGCAGGATAGGCAGCAGCGATAGCTTCCCGAAAAGAGGAAGCCGCAGAGCCAAGCCATTTGGTGCGTGCTCGTGAGCCCAATGTCGCGGACATGAGCATGGCGTAGCCACCATACCCAACGTGCATGCGCAGCAGGTGGCTTTGCACCTCCGCCATGTAGCTATCACTGGCATGCACCTCGTCGATCACCAGGAGACTCCGTGACAGAGCCGCAGCTCGCAGGTGGGCATGTTTCACTTGCAACGCCGCCAGCATGGCCTGGTCTACGGTGCCTACCGCCACAATCGCGGCGAGGTACCGCTTGGTGCTTTCAGCAGCCCAACGCGCTTCCAGCACCTCATCCGGTACTTGGCCGTCATCATCCCAACGTACCTTCCAGTCTGGGAGCGCCTCCCCTTCTATATCTCCGGCCTTCAAATACCCTGGCACGGCGAGAACGGCCTCGGGTGCCTGGTCGCCGAGGAGATGCTTCAGCATCTTGTTCACTCGGCCGTGCAACTGAACAGCAGATGTGCGTGTCGGCAGTGCGAAGTATAGGCTGTCTATTCTTCCGGCCTCGAACAGACGCGCGAAGCGCCAGAAGGCAGCTTCGGTTTTTCCTGAGCCGGTTTCCGCTTCCAGAATGACAAGCTGTTCGTCGAGTGGGAATGTCCCGATGAGTTGCTGTTGCACATTAGGCGCGGAGAATCCGGTGATCGTGGAGAACCCCGTATGCCCGGCGACATTGGATTTCAGTCTTGCAGTGTCCAAGCCAATGGAGGAAACTGCATGCCTCGCACGTTCTCGCGCCTTGTCGATGTAATTGGGATCAAGCTGGCTTACGTAAGGGAAGAAGCGCCGGTCCGAGCCAAGCCAATCCGCAAGCGCCACGAAGCCATTTAGGAGGTGTTGGAAATCTGGCCTTGAAGGCAACTCACTGGCATTAGGGGAGAATGCCAATGGAAACCACCGGTGGATCACGGAACCAACTTCGGCGGAAGCTACAACTGGATCGTAAATCCTCTCTGACGTCCGCACCACGTCCCAGTGCTTCCCGCCATCGCTGTTCGGCGAAAACGGGCGTCCATGGTGGGCAAGCACGGAGAAAAGCAGATGCGCGTCCACACCCCACTGAATGAGGTCGGCCAGGCAGAGATTGCAGGCAACCGTCTTCAATGAATCCCCACAGAAGATCGCCGCTGCCTCGTTTACGTGGCCATGGCGAGGACCACGCCACGCATCTTGCGGCCACCCCCTAGCCTGGAACCCTGGATGGAGTTTGCCGACATCGTGCAGGAAACAGAGCACAGTCAGACGCGCCAGGTGTTCATTCGACAACATTACTCTTGCCGTTCTCTCCAGACGAGCACGGGTGACAGGCAGGGATACTATGGATTCGAAGCATGCGGCGACATCAGCGCAGTGATGGGCAAGGTGATGGAAATCTCCTGTGGCCCGGTCAGTCTTTGCCCATGGAGCGAGACATATGGCTCTTTCCGCTTCCATTACCATTTTTTCACGGCACGACCATCCGCAAATGCTCATGAAATCCCCGGCAACAGGATGAAAAATTCAAGGTGACTATGGCATCGGTCTCGAATCCTACGCGTGCCGAACGGGCTTTACAATACCCAGTTGGCAAAGTTGCGTTCCCGCACGGGCACCGGCATTACTGCAATGTGGGCTTTTGCCAGGTGACATTCGGAGATTCGGGCTGCCCGTATATTCAGAACGCGGAAGCCCTTCAACATTTGCGCGGATGTCTTCCAGACTCGCCAGTGCCTTCTCAGCCAACTCTTGCGTTGCTTCGTCGATCATGCGTACCCTCTCCCCTGAAAACTGGCGTCTGCCTGTATCTGGCTAAGCGATCAGCCAGAGATGACTGTGTTTCGTCGGACATGACCATCGTGGCCGGGTGAGTGCGCTACCACTCCGCCACTCGGGCGTTGACCCTGGCTTCGGTCAGCGGCACCAGGGAGCCGTCGCTCCCCTGCTCCTCGCGAACCTCCCACGCCAGGACCTTCTCCTCGATCTCGCGCTGTCGCTTCTCTGCACGGGCGTTCTCCTGGGCCCGGTACTGCACAACAGCCTGCTCGTGCCGGTCTTTTTGACCATGCCGTGGAGTTCTCGCTGCATGCCTTCGATCGAGTCGTCTTCCGCGTGCGCTCACCCGGGCCAAGCGGCTGCTGGTGGTTGTTGGACAGAAAAAAGCCATGGGCCTCGCTCTTAGGAACGACCAATCGCGCAAGAGGTACTCGGGACTGCTGAGTAGCCTGAAGGCTCCGGCCAGTAGTACCCCCGATGTTCTGGCTCCCAATGCACATTGAGCCGTAGGGAGCCGGTGCCGCCCGACTACCTTGCGGAGAAACTGCCGCTCGCCGTGCCAAGGCCCGCATATGCGTGACGCCTCTCGTGACCTTGCCCAAGTCTTGCCCTACGTGCGCGTCGAACAGATTGCAGGACAGGGTCACTTCGCATTGCGAAACGTCCCCGAACTCGTCGCTCGCCTGATTCATGATTTTCTGTCTGGCTCGAATAGCGCTCCTGGGCCGCTTCCGCTGTCATGAATAGAATGTTCCAGATGAGTTCGGTACCTGGTACCGTACTAGCTGAGCCGATAACTCCTTCGGGCCTTGGCGCTGGGCGGGCCATGGCGGAGCTGGGAGGCATGCTGGCGCCATCGCTGGACTCTCGGGCAGGGGTGTGTACCTGTCGGGCTTTACACAGTCTGTAGCGACTGGGTTTGGAACCGCAAACTCAATGTCCTGCATTCACGGGGACCCCTATCAATAGAGGGTTTCAAGGGTGGCGTCGGCGGGCGCACCCTTGGAATCCTGGTTCCGGAGCGCCTACTACAGAAGAGATCAGGCTCATGGGCGTAGACCGGTGAAGGCACACTCCGCCTCACCAACCTTGTTCGCGTGAATTGCTGGACGCTGGTTGAAGAACAACACGTTGTCTAAGTTTGAGTCCGCACTCCTCGCAGTGCCGTCCGCCACTTATGTTGTAGCAATCGCGGTGAGGATAGACCGTCTTGCACTCTGAGCAAATCCGCCACCGCGGCCGATGTCCTTCAACCCATTTTGCTGCGCCGTCTGCAGGATCGTTGCAGGATGCACAAGTGGCGGGCGGTTGGGTGAAGGTCAGTTTCTCGGTCTCAAAGCGTTCCGAGGTCTGCATCAGCTCAGGTGTGGAGCCGATTTCCTCATCCCCACCCCCGTTCCTGACGCAGTACACATTCCATTCGGAGTTGCGCATAGGCGCTCCGTGGCTTTGCCAGACAGCTACGACTTCATTGATGGTCATTATTCCTCTCCTTTACGGTCATGGTGCTCAAGTCAAAATGGTGGAATCCATAATCCTCGTAGTACAAGTCCTTCGGCCTCGCGGTGAAGCGGATCATCTGGCCCAGTGTGGGTCGCAAATCCCCGATCTCCATCTGGAGGGAGTCGCGGACGATCCCGCTGCCATCGGCGCTCTCAACGGTGAAACGCCCCATCACCGGTGGTTTGGCGTCAGGGTGAAGTGTCAGGGGCCGGAAGGTGTCCCGATAAACTGCAATGAATTCCGTGGGAGTCTCCCGGAGCCGCGCCTGCTCTTCGTTGTAGACTTGGCGCCGAAACCCCTCATCGTACAGGTGCTGTGGCAAAGTCCCTGCATCATATAGCCTTTTCAGCTCATCCGGTGTGAGACGGCGGATCGAGTACAAATGCTGATCGGGACTGATCTTTACGGCGATTGACCTTGTGCGGAAGGCAGGGAGCTCGTCTGCTACCGCGCCCGTCAACTGCAATGAGGGGTCAATGACCGCCGCTGCGGAAGAGTGGGCGGCGGCCAGCACGCGAGCGCTGTGCTCGTCAAAATCCTTCCGCAAGAACGCGACGTCCTTGATCGAAGAGTTGTCGCTCACCCTGAGGTGCCGGCTGGCATCCTGGAATCTAAGAAGTCCCATCTCCACGGTCCCGTTCATCGCAATGAGTATCTTGCGCACCAGATCGCCGATCTCAGGCACCTCGGTCACAGCGATCTCATAGAACGGTGCGCTGCACGCGAGAACCGGCTGGCCTTGAACCTTCGGGAATTTGAGCGCACGATCGGGAGTATTGCCGTTGTACAGCCTGCCCTGGATTTGCCAGCAGTCCTGAGGTGGGTTCCCAAACGTTGCGATGTAGCTCTGAATCCAGTTCCAGGCTGCGTCGGTTTGAAGCTTCCCCGCGAGGGAGGCCGACCGGCCGGTACAGAATTCAACTAGTTCCGATGGTCTAGGCCAGAACCTAGATTCCTTGAGAGCGCGGTCGAAGCCGTACTCAACCTCCTGCTCCGTGAGGTCGCTCATCGCCCTCACGTACATGATCATGCGCTCGGCCGAGAGGGGTTCGCCGATGGCCAGTGCAAGCATAGAGAGATTCTCTATCAGTGTCTCCGACTTAGCCTGCAGATTGGAATTGAGTGGCGATGAGCCGCTTGGCTGCGTCGGCTTCAGCGCGGTGATCAAAGGGCTGTTTGCCCGTCGGGTGGTGAGTGCTTGGTTTGCCATTGAGGTTTCCTTTCTTCTGTTGTTTGGCTGCATTGTCCTGGGCGGTCTTCCAGCCCAGGTATTGCGTCTTTATTCTCGAAGCCAGTTTTTCTTCAAAATATGCGAGTTGTCCCTCGCTCCGAATCAGATGCTTCGGCCAGAACGTGTCCACTTCGAATGCCCACCGCATGGCACCGACCAGGTCGGCGAAGCCGTGTAGCTGGATGAGCCGGCTGAACCCGTTGACCCAGCAATCGAACGTCGCCTTGTTGTCCAGTTCGGCAGGACAACCCTGGAATCCGAAGAACAGGAGTGAAAGCTGTTCTGCTTCGGACACTACCCTTGCAGCGACAGAGCCGAACACGGATGAAGGCGGCAGTGAAGGCGGTGGAGTTGGCGGTAGTTCCTTCGGTGTGGAGGACATATCGTGCTCAGGGATTCCAGACTCTTCATCCGGACTATCCTCTTGAGCAGCGCAGCCGGAAATCACGATGGGTGTTGTTGGTGAACCCTCACTCCCTCCTCTCTCAGTCATACTTCCCTGTACTACTTCGTGGTGCACTTTTGTAGCTACCCCGGACGAAAGTGCACCTGCCTCGAACAAAAGTGCACCTGCCTCCGACCAAAGTACACCTGGTGCATTTTGGTTCGCTTCCGACCAGCCTGCACGAGGATCATCTTTGTCAGACTCCAGAGAAAGAGTGATCGTATAGGTGTTGGACGGCTTGTCCACATCCCCGCGAACGCGCAAGAAACCGAGCTCACAGAGTTGATTAACTGCGCTGATGACGGTCCTCCGGTTGAGAAGAGTTTCGCGACAGATTGTCGTGTAGCTCAACCAGCAGTACCCATCCTGATCCCCGTGGTGGCGGGCGATGATCAGCAGCACCAGAAACGCAGATGCTCCCACCCCCCGCTCACGGAGAACTTGCGGTGCATCCAAAATCTGGTGCACCGCGTTGTAATTGGCGAATGTTCGGGTCACGCCCTACCACCCCTCTTCGCGGTTTTCTGAATCCTTGTCCGCTAACGGGCGGGAGATAGAGCGCCACTGGTCGTCCCCAATGAATTTCATGAGCCGCTGAAGCGACGCATGAAAGAGCGGGTGCAGCCTGTAGGCAAACTGGCATTCCGGCCTGAAGTCCTGGGGGATTTCGACCCGCGTGATCAGACGAAGACCTTCCAGGCGGCTCAACCGGTTGCTCGCCTCATGAGAATTCTGACCGGTAAAATCCAGCAGTGTTTGGATGCCCTTAAGGGTGATCTGCTCCCACTGCTCAAGCCTTGCGAGCACCGTCAGGTCAATCTGGTTTAGCCAGCCGATGGAGGTAAGTGTTTCGAGGGTATTGTTTTCCATTTGAATTCTCCTTTGTGGTGTGACCGGTCGCAGTCTTGTTCCCGGCGAGTTGAGTTGGTGAAGGATTGTTGACGGCTGTGTGCCGATATGGCCCGTGTTATTGCCAGGAGGCAAATCCTGGCCGGGCTTATTCCCTTCCCTTGCCATCAGCACACCTCCCGGGGCCCAGAGAGCGGACATACACTTGGGTTTGGCTGGTGCGGGTTTCGACACGAAGACCTGCTCGTTGGCAAGCCGCGTGAATGGCCGTTTGTTTTTGGGATTTTGTTGCGCCGGCTATTTCGCTTGCTGAGACGGAGACCCAACCGTCGTTCGTTCTTAGCGTCTCGATCAGGGTGGCGTAACTGCGGTGCGCCCCGATCGGTGGATCGGTAATTCTCTGAACTTCCATGGTCTTCCCTCCTAATTAAGAAGGAATCTCCGAGGCGGGAAACTATGCTTTCCCTCCTCTGTTGCCCTTCCTACCTATGTTTCGGGAAGTCGAAACTTGCGTTAGTTATCGAGGTGTTCGAGGGTGTTTTTTGGCATTTTTGGTCCGTTTTTTGGCATTCGGGCTAAAGCCGCTTTTCTAAGTAACTGAAACTAAAGGGGCCAGGAAGACAAAAATAAATTTTGAGGTTGTGCCCGATACGGAGTGACTTCGGCGCGGAATTGTATTAAAGAATCGGATTTCTGCGCCTCTGGGCGCCCTGGATAGGGTCCCGCGGGACCGGTTGAGACTCACGGGTTCAAGACCGTTCAAATGCGGAAGAGAGGCTTGGGGCACGTGGAACCCTAGGTTTTGAGCATCCGTGTTGCAGTGGAACCGCTGATCAGCCTCGTACCCCAACCGCGACAAACAATGAACCCCCTCATTGCAAGCCTGGCTTCAACTGCGGCGATCGCTCTATGCCTGTTCGAGGGATGCTCTGACCAGCTCGGTGATTTGAGTTATGCGCCACGACCGATCGTAAGACTCCGCGGCCGGCACATTAGAGGTGGGACAAAGAACGCATCCACCTGGTTAGTCTGTCGAACGCGGCTCTTGCTAACAGGAAGTTTTCCGATGCATATGCCATCACGGGGAGGGCCAGAAGCGCTAGGGGATCGAGGCGGGTTAGCACGCTATGCGTGTCAAGAACATGTAGGACGGAGAACATGGATGCCTCGGGGTACAAGGAGTTTCGAGAACCGGTTCCGTGGCGGCTGCGCCGTGGCGGTTCCCTACCAAAGGGCTCTATAGACGACCCCTGCATCCCACATTCCTGAGTCCGATGATCGACGCCGGCGAATGTTGGAGTTTCGGCGCACCCCGTTCGGCCACGGAAAGATGGTCACCAAGCTGGCTAAGCTGGCGGTAGGGCTAAAAACTCCAGATTCCCACAGAATTCCTCGAATTAAAAACCGCGAAAACGCCTCGTCAGTAGTGGACAAACCGCGCCCATCACTGCTACCCCATAAAGGCGAATGCGAACCGAACAAACCGGCCTAGCCCTGAGAAAGCCAGCACCTGTGTATGGTTCGAGGGAGAACCAGGATTCCCGATCTCAGACGGTTGCGTTCAAATACCGGAGCGCTGCGCAACAGATGTGTATCCAGCGATCTACAATTTTTCCCAATGAGCGCATTCGAGGAACATTTCACAGTGGGAAAACTGGCAGCGATGTGGTGTCTCGATTCGTCCACGGTCCGAAGGATATTCGCCAAGGAGGCGGGGGTCCTCGCCATAGCTCGCCCGGCAACTCGCAGTAAGCGTTCCTATGTATCGCTGCGAATTCCTGCTTCAGTGGCCGAGCGCGTCTACGCCCGGCTCCGATCTAGGTGAGGAGACCCGATCCTGGCTTCTGAAAGAATCAGAATCCTGAACTTGTCTGGCAACGAGCACGCGACTGCCAGGCTAGGTCGTCACGACTCTCCAGATCGACCAAGAGGACGTCGCGGCCACAATGATGGCGTTTTAGGAGCTTGACCTCATGTGCTCAGACACCTGGCTGGTGAACGGCAGACCGAGAGAACAATGGCACATTTTCTGGCACAGGACCGAGGCCAAAAATAAAGTTCGAGAAAAACCCGCGAAATCGCCTCTTCATCAGTAGCGGGGTAAATCTTGCCCTTTACCAAGTACCCCGCGAAGACGTGCTCGCGCAGCGCTATCCCTATGCAACTTAAAAGATGAGGTGCCGTTCCCTCCCCCGCACACCTCGTTGTGGCGGCTAAATGCGAAGCCAACCGCTTTGATATCTATTTCTTAGGCTAAAGAGGAGTGAATCTTATTCAGTAGCTCGACGAGTTCGACGTCAGATACCGAAAATAGATTCCCGGGTTTTCTCCTCCCCGACAGTATGGATTTACATGGACACAACACTTACATCTTGTATGGACGTCTCAGCTATGGAGCTGAGACGAGCAGTACTTTCCGCGAAGAGGCTCATCGCCACAACCGCATGCCTGGACATCCTTCTAGCGGACGTTGCTGACTCGGAGACGGGCTCCCGGAATTCCCTCCCCACTTCACCAAAGCAGAGCTACACTGTCCGAGAAGTTGCTGATCGGTGGTCGCGGTCGCCGGACTATATCCGGGACAGGTTCCGGAACGTGCCGGGCATCTTGTACCAGGATCGCCCCGCCACAAAGGCGAAGCACCGCTACTTTTCTTTTACGATCCCCGCCGCCGTGCTGCTCCGTGAAGAGGCTCGGCTGCCTCCGATGTAAGTGGAAGCCGACCGTATTCGGGGTGGGCTGCGACTCCTTATATTTCCGTGGATATTGAACAAGAAAGTGGGCCAACTCATTTCCCCCGAAAAATTTGTACGAATTTGTACGAGAACCCATCTAGAGTAGCTGCCTTATCCGTTTTGCAGTTTTCTCAAGTCTAGAGTTTTTAGTAACCCTTTTATTATCAATACATTATCCCGGAACGATACAATCCCACCTAGGCTGCTTGTCATCGGGTAGCCAAGGGAGCGTGGCACGCATGGGTTATCAGGTTCTGGCCAGGAAGTACCGTCCGCAGCGCTTTGCCGACGTGGCCGGC
>Ga0182030_10012075_pt1 | contig 17363 bp, 16 predicted proteins | sample 812S3MmetaG_FD_121299 | JGI IMG/M metagenome (GOLD analysis project Ga0182030, IMG submission 121299) | Permafrost microbial communities from Stordalen Mire, Sweden - 812S3M metaG (Illumina Assembly) | ecosystem: Environmental > Terrestrial > Soil > Wetlands > Permafrost | place: Sweden...
CCAGTTTCGACGGCAAGGAATACGATCTGCGAAACTCTGCCAACGACACCGTGACTCTCGAACTGGTGGACTCTCACACCGTCGACTCGCTTTACAGCCGAGATGACAAAATCACCCAAAAAGATCGCTGGGTGGTCTCAGCAGACGGACAACAGATGACGGTAACCACGACCGGCGTGCTGGCTACCGGCCAGCAGCTCAGGGAGAACCTGGCATTCAGGAAACAGTAAGGTCACCAATAAGCCGCGCAAATTTCGTAACCCTGGGACTATCCGGGATTCAGCCCTGACCGGATGGACGCTTTGTGCCGGCCTTCGACCGGGTGCTGCGGGACTTCGGGACTTTACCGATCCGCGGATCGCGCGCCGCAATCAGCTCACAGGCGCGTAATGCCGCTTCTTCGAAATCGGGAGAGTCAGTTGCCAGAACCTGCCAGTGGGTCACCTGCGGTCCGAACACCGCGACCGAACGCATATTCGGAAACTCCCGCCGCAGGCTTTCGTGATGTTCCGCCATAGTGGCCAGCCAGACGCCGTCATCCGGACTGCCGTCGCGCTTCTCGCGCAGGATAAGGACTATTTTGTCCCCCACGTACAGCGCGAGGCTGCCGAACATCGGCTTCTTCTCGGTGACCACATCCGCCAGCGCGTCGATGACGAACGGGTATGGTTGCGGCTTCTTCGGACGGGTCTTAAAAACTTCTTTCACCGTGGAGCAAAGCGGAATCGCTCCGCTGCCTCCGCGATGCCGGCCAGTTCCGTTTCGCTGAACCCGAAAACATCCCGCGCCAGGCCGAACTCGCGGGCCAGATCGGTCTCGAATACACCGGGATCGTCCGTGTTCAGCGTGATCGGCACGCCGGCATCGAACAGGCGTCTGACCGGATGCGCGTCCAGTGACGCGACCGCGCCGGTTTTTACGTTGCTGGTGATGCACACTTCGAGCGGAATCTGCTCGTCGCGCAGCCGCCGCATCAGGTCGGGATCGTCCGCGGCGCGAATTCCATGCCCGATCCGTTCGGCCCCGACATCGAGCGCCGCGCGAATGGATTCGGGCCCTGCAGTTTCCCCTGCATGAGCCGTCAGCCGGAGCCCCGCATCGCGTGCATAGGCGAACGCCGTGCGCAGCCCATGTGCCGGACCGCCCGCCTCATCGCCGCCGATACCGAATGAGACCGCCCCATCACCCACGTAGTCTGCCGCAAGCTTCGCGACTTCCATCACATGCTCCGGGCCGAACTGACGGATGGCATCCAGATTCCACCAAACCTCGACCGGCCACTCTGCGTACGCCTCTTTCTGGGCCTCGCGAATGGCGCGCCACACCGAGCGAAAATCGAATCCGCGCCACAGCACCACGCCGGCGCCGAGCGTGACTTCCGCGTAGTTAATTCCCTGGCCCGCAAAGTGCTCCATCATTCGGCGCGTGATCAGGCCGTAATCCCGTGGTCCTTTGATACGCTGCGCAATGAACTTGAAGCAGTCGAGGAAGCCCGCGAAAGTCGAGAAGCTCCAGGCCGCATCCACGGCCTCGCGCGTGACCCCGGGATCGAGCAGCATCGCGGTTTCGCGATCAACGGTACCCTCCAGATGAACGTGCAGTTCACATCGACCCATATAATCGAAGTTCCCATGACTGCAGCCGAAATGGAAGCAATCATTGGTGGATATCACGGCGACGCTTTCAGCGTACTAGGGCCGCACCCCATCAATACAGACACGACCGGCAAGGCCAAAGCCAGTGCCGGATGGACCATCCGCGCTTTCCTTCCGCAGGCCCGGTCCGCCAGCCTCCTTTACGACGGCCTCGCCGTTCCCATGAAAAAGAGCCATCCGGAAGGCTTCTACACGGCCGGCCTGAAAAGCGAGCGAGCGGCCTACCGGATCGAGATCGAGCACTGGCATAGCGGGACCTCGGTGATCGAGGACCCGTATCGCTTCCCGCCCATTATCACTGAGTTCGATCTGCACCTCCACGGCGAGGGCAATCTGCAGGAAGCCTGGCGCACCTTTGGAGCGCATCTGTGCGAGATCGACGGCGTTTCCGGCGTGCGGTTCGCTGTGTGGGCGCCGAATGCGAAAGTCGTTTCCGTCGCCGGCTCTTTCAACGACTGGGATGTCCGCCGCCATCCGATGCGCGCCCGCACGGGCGGCGTCTGGGAAATCTTCATTCCCGGCGTGCGTGAATACGACGGCTACAAGTTCCACGTGCACTCGCAGCTCGCCGATCACAAACAGCTCAAGGCCGACCCCTTCGGTTTTCAGACGGAAATTCCTCCGAAGTCGGCGTCGATCGTCTGCGATCTGAATCGCTATCAATGGACTGATGACGCCTGGATGTCCACCCGCGGCGAGCGGGAATGGCTCAAAGAGCCCGTGTCGATTTACGAAGTTCATGTGGAATCCTGGCTCCGTCAGCCCAACGGCAACAGCCTGAGTTACCGTGAACTCGCGGTCAATCTGGTCGAGTACGTGAGCCGGGTGGGCTATACCCACATCGAGCTGATGCCGCTGCAGGAGTACCCGTTTTCCGGATCGTGGGGCTACCAGGTGACGGGCTATTTTGCCCCCACATCACGCTTCGGCACGCCGGAGGATCTGCGGCATTTGATCGATGCCTGCCACCGCGCGGGTGTCGGCGTGATCATGGACTGGGTCCCGGCCCACTTTCCCAAAGACGCGCATGGTCTTGCATTGTTCGATGGCAGCGCGCTCTACGAACATGCCGATCCGCGTCAGGGCGAGCACCTCGACTGGGGCACGCTGATTTTCAACTACGGGCGCAACGAAGTGCGGGAGTTTCTCATCGCCAGCGCGCTCTTCTGGCTGAAGGAATACCACGTCGACGGGCTTCGCGTGGATGCTGTCGCGTCCATGCTCTACCTCGATTACTCGCGCAAACAGGGCGAGTGGATTCCCAACAAATACGGGGGACGCGAGAACATCGACGCCATCGCATTCCTGCGCCGATTCAACGAACTCGTGCACGAAGTGCCCGGCGCGGTCACCATCGCGGAGGAGTCCACTTCGTTCACCGGAGTCTCACGGCCGGTCTATGCCGGCGGTCTCGGATTCACCATGAAATGGAATATGGGCTGGATGCACGACATGCTGCACTATTTCAGTCAGGACCCCGTATACCGCAAGTACTGCCAGAACGACATCACATTCAGCATGCTGTACGCCTTTACCGAAAATTTCGTGCTGCCGATCTCTCACGATGAAGTCGTGTACGGCAAGCGATCCCTGCTCTCCAAGATGCCCGGTGACGAATGGCAGAAGTTTGCCAATGTGCGGGCGTTCTTCGCCTACATGTATGCGCATCCCGGCAAGAAGCTTCTGTTCATGGGCACCGACATCGGCGACTACAACGAGTGGAATCACGATGCCGCCGTGCCCTGGGATCTGCTGCAGTATCCGATGCACTTCGGACTGCAGTCGTTCGTGCGTGATCTGAACCGGCTTTACCGGTCGCATCCCGCGTTGTATGAGGTCGATTACAATTTTCGCGGGTTCGAATGGATCGACATCGCCGATTCGGAGAAGTCGTGTATTTCATTCCTGCGCCGCGCCGCCGATCCCGCAGACTGTATCATCTTCGCCTGCAATTTCACGCCGGTTCCCCGCCACAATTATTCCGTGGGCGTACCCGTGGCCGGTTTCTATCGGGAGATTCTCAATTCCGATTCGGAGCACTACGGCGGCAGCAACATGGGCAACGGCGGAGGCGTGATGGCCTCCGACACGCATAGCCACGGTCGTCCCAACACCATTTCGATCACGCTTCCGCCGCTCGCCGTTGTCGCCTTCCAATGCCCGCGCCCCTGAGCCCTTCCGAGCCGCGGGCTGTGAAATCGTGGGATGTAATCGTCGTCGGCGGCGGACACAATGGCCTCGTCACCGCCGCATATCTCGGGCGCGCGGGAAAGAAGGTTCTCGTACTCGAACGCCGCGACGTGCTCGGCGGCTGCGCTGTCACCGAGGAAATCTGGCCGGGTTACAAAGTCTCGACCGGCGCTTATCTGGTCAGTCTGCTGCAGGAGCGCATCGTCCGGGAACTCGAGCTCGAACGCTTCGGCTATCGCGTCCTCCCCAAAGACCCGGCCTTCTTTTCCGTTTATCCGGATGGCCGCCATCTCTTCTTCTGGCAGGACGAGAGGAAAACCCTCGCGGAGGTCGCGAAGTTCTCGGCCCGCGATGCCGAAGCATTTCCGAAATACGAGGCGTGGCTGGAACGTCTGGCCGTAGTCGTCGAATCGCTGCTCCTCGTGACGCCGCCCGAACTGCCTCCGCGGAAGCCCGCGGATTTCGTCGATTACCTGAAGCTGCTCGGTCGCTTTCGCAAACTCAGCCCGGCTGACATCACCGGGTTGGTGAAGATTTTCACGCAAAGCGCGGCTGACCTTCTCGACACGTGGTTCGAATCACCTGAAATTAAAGTCACGCTCGCGACCGACGGCGTAATCGGCGCCAATGGGGGCCCGCGCTCGGCCGGGACGGCTTACATCCTGATGCATCACTGCATGGGCGGTGTGGCCGGGAAACGCGGGCTCTGGGGATTCGTGCAGGGTGGCATGGGCGCGGTATCGGAGGCTATCGCTGCATCGGCGCGGAGTCAGGGAGTCGAGATCCGCACAACCGCAGCGGTCGACCGCGTTCTTATTCGTGACGGCCGCGCCGTCGGTGTGGTTCTCGCGAATGGGGATGAACTCCGGGCGGACATTGTGGCTTCCAATCTCGACCCGAAAGCCACGTTTTTGCGTCTGGTGGACCCGAGTCATCTCGACCCTGGATTCCGTACTTCGATCGAACACTTCCGCGTCGAAGGCACTTCTCTCAAGATGAATCTCGCGCTGGACGGGCTGCCGAACTTCACCGCGTATCCCGGCGCCCCCGGCCCGCAACACGGCGCGACGATGCATATCTGCCCGTCAATCGACTATGTCGAACGCGCCTGGGATGACGCCAAGTATGGGCGTCCCTCGCAAAATCCCCTGATCGAAATGACATGCCCGACGATCTACGATCCGGCTCTCGCGCCGGCCGGGAAACACATCATGGGCATCTTTCTGCAATACGCGCCGTACACGCTGCGCGGCGCCACGTGGGACGAACTGCGCGAGCCTTACGGCGATCGCGTGCTTGAGGTGATCTCGGAATATGCGCCGAACATGCGCAGCATCGTACGCGAGCGTCAAGTGCTCAGCCCGCTTGATCTCGAACGCCGCTTCGGCATTTCGGGCGGCAACATATTCCACGGTGAGATGAGTCTCGACCAGATGTTTTTCCTGCGTCCGACAGCCGGGTGGGCGCGCTATCGAACGCCGGTCCGCGGACTGTGGCTATGCGGTTCGGGAGCGCATCCCGGTGGTGGCGTGATGGGCGCGCCCGGCTATAATGCCGCGCGCGAAATCCTGCGGGGCAGTTGAAAAACCGGGCAAAGCCGGGCCACTCGTTGCCGCGGCCTTACCGAACCGCGACCGTGAGGGAGCGGCAACGTAAGCCTGAAGTGAAACCTAATGCTGCGGTTCCCAGTAGTCCGGCAGGCCGGGCTTGGTCGCGCGCAGGATTTCCAGAATATTCCGCCGGTCATCCGCCGACAGCTTCGCAAACTTCGTGTCGTTGTTCCGGCCGCTGAGCACATCATAGAGCCGCCGGTAAACACGCTCCAGATCCCATGCAGGCATGCTGTCGAAGGCTTTCGTGTAGACCATGTAACTCAGGGGATACTTAAACAGCCGTTTCTCCAGATCGAAATCGCGCAGCGAGCGGCCTTGTTTGTCTCTGGGCCCGCGTTCCGCGAATGTTTTGGTGAAGGTGGAATCCCCTTTAACCGGACCGCTCAGCGGCGCTTCATCTGCGAACAGCATGTAGGCCACCATGTCATCGATCGCCGCATCCAGCTGCGGTCGCGCCTCGTCCAGCTTGCCGTCGGCTATCGCGATCCGGGTGTCCCAGCCCACGCGCACAATGAGATCCGTCATCCGCGTCTGGTGCTCCAGGGTGAGCAGCGCGACCACATCGCTCGTCGGACTCAGATACCTGGCGGCATCAAAGGGCAATTGAATATTCGGCCCGATCGGCACGCCGCGGTTCTTCTGCGTAACCGATCCGCCGACAAACCACCCGCCCCAGCGGTCCTCAATCGGCGTACGATCGTCGGTGACAAACCCACCGCGCACGTGCTCCGCTTCGACGCCTTTCGGGATGTACTGCGAACTGATCACCAGGCCCGGCACGCCGAGCGTCTGCCCGCCCTGGTGGCACTGCAGACAAACCTCGCGCCGCCCGAAAGAAGGCTTCGCCGCGCGGCTCATATTCAGGCTGTAAAACATGACGCCCTGCTTCGGGTCGAGCGCCGAAAGTTCGAACACTTCGCCATGCGGCTCGTATCCGACCGAGTACTCGTCGTTGAAGTAGATCGCCCGCGGAAACTGCGGCGAGATCACGCTCGCCTGAAAACTGTCCTGGGCAAATACGAGCACCTGGGAATCGACGTTGATGTCGAGACGTTTCAGCAGATCGGGAAGGTAGCTGAAGCCGGGCGCGAAGTCGAGCTTTGTTTTTCCCTCGTCGATCGCGTCATCCAGACGCTTAACCGCCTCGTTGGCGGGCGTCTCGAAATACTGAATGGCTTTGTGTTCAAAAGGAACGTAGCTCGTGTCTTCGAGGCGGTCTGCGGCCAAAACTAACAGACTGGCGCCTGCCACGACAATCAGGACACGTGAAAACATAACGGCCGCTTTCATCTTAGCTGGCTTCAGAAAAGGTTTCCGAACCGTGACCGTCAGGGAGCGGCAACGCGCACTCGCAATCGGGCATTAACTCTCAATTCCCATCTGCGTCAGCCGGTACCGCAACGCATTCCGTGTGAGCCCCAGAATGCGCGCCGCCTGGCTCTTGTTGCCGTCGGCCTGCTTGAGGGCATTCTTAATGAGCTCCTGCTCGTAGGCGTCAAGACTCATCCCATCCGGCAGCGCCATCTCGCCCGCGGCCGCGTGGCGCGTCTTCAGATTCATGTCGAGGCGAATGTTGTCCGCATCCAGTTTGTCGCCCGGCGCCATGACGATGCTTCGCTCGATCACGTTCTCGAGCTCGCGCACATTGCCCGGCCAGGGATAGCTCATCAGCTTGTCGATTGCGGCGTCCGTAATGCCTGCCACGCGCCCGCCCGACTCCGGCGCCAGCTTTTCCACAAAATGCCGCGCCAGATACGGGATGTCTTCCTTACGCTCGCGCAGCGGCAGGATTTCGATCGGCACCACGTTCAGGCGGTAATAAAGGTCCTCCCGAAAAGTGCCTTCTTCGAGCGCCACCCGCAGATCGCGGTTCGTCGCCGCAATTACGCGCACATCGATGTGCTGCGTCTTATTGCTGCCTAGCCGTTCGAATTCGCGTTCCTGCAGAATGCGCAGCAGTTTGATCTGGATGTTGGCGGGCACATCGCCGATTTCATCCAGCATCACCGTGCCGGTGTCGGCCTGTTCGAACTTACCGGGTTTCGAGATGTTCGCGCCCGTAAACGCGCCCTTCTCGTAACCGAACAGCTCGCTCTCCATCAAATTCTCGGGCAACGCGGTGCAGTTGATTTTGACGAACGGCCGATCCTTGCGCGGCGAGTGAAAATGGATCGCGCGTGCAATCAGATCCTTGCCGACGCCGCTTTCGCCGGCCAGCAGCACAGTCGCACGCGATGGCGCCACCCGCATGACCGTCGCGAAAATCTGCTGCATTCCGGGGCTGCGGCCGATGATGTTATCCCAGCGGTACTTTCGCCCCAGTTCCTCTTTGAGTTGTCGATTCTCCTCGCGGAGTACGCGAATTTCGAGCGCCTTGTTCACCACCGAGATCAGCTGGTCAAGGGAAAACGGCTTCAGCAGAAAATCGCTCGCCCCGGACTTCATCGCCTCCACGGCGTTTTCCACCGTGCCGAACGCCGTCATCACGACCACCGGCACGTGCGAGTCCATGCGCCGGATCAGCTGCAGCATTTCGAGCCCGGTCATGCCGGGCAGCTTGAAATCGGTGATCACCAGATCCGCGCGATCGATCAGCGGCAGCGCCTCTTCGGCGGTCGAAGCCTTCTCGACCGCGAATCCCGAATCCAGCAGCTGCAGCTCGATAATTCGGCGCAGATGGTCTTCGTCTTCAACAACCAGAATCTGTCTTTTCATGAGTAAGGCGTCATCAGTTCGACGAAATCGGCAAAAGGACGCGGAACGTGCTGCCCTTGCCTGGTTCGCTTTCGACGGTCATTTTACCGCCGTGCCCATCGACGATCTTGGCGACGATCGCGAGGCCCAGTCCCACGCCGTCCTTTTTGGTGGTTACAAACGGATTGAAAATCGTCTCGATCTTGTCCTTCGGGATGCCGCAGCCATGGTCGATCACGCTCACTTCCGCCCGGCTGTCGACTTCACGAGTGCGCACGGTCACCGGTTCGCCGGGCTTAGAAGCCTGCGCCGCGTTCGTAACCAGATTCAGGAACACCTGCTCCATTAACTCCGGGTCAATGGAAAGCCGGGGCAGTGAACCCGCGTATTGCCGGATGACCTCGACGTTAGTCCTGCTCACTGCCCGGTCGATCACCTCTCGGACGTCTACAGCCTCGCGGCGTGGTTCCAGCGGCCGGGCAAAATCGAGAAATCGCGTCACCAGCGAGTTCGTGCGATCGACCTCGAGGCTGATGATCTGCGCCAGTTCCTTCGTTATCGGATCGGCAGCGTGCGAGGATTTCGCCAGCAGGTCCGCCGAGCCCTTGATGCTTCCCAGTGGATTCCGGAGCTCGTGGGCCAGTCCGGCCGATAGCTGACCGAGCGCGGCCAGGCGTTCCGATCGGCGCATCGCCGCTTCGGCTTCGAGCAGGCTCTTGTTGGCTGCCGCCAACTGCTCGGCAGTTTGCCTGTACTGGACCGACTGGGCTCGGATCACCGCGGCCAGGGTATTCACTGTAATCGCCGTGGCCGCAAGCATCAGGCAGCGAATGGCGAGTATGTGCCGCGCCTCCGGGACGAGCTGCTGCGTTCCGAAATCCAGATAGAGGAGAAACGAAAGATACGCTCCCACGCCGGCGATCGATACCACCAGAGTTCCGATCATGCTCAGATAGATTGCCGCTGACAGGACAGGAAACAACAGCATCAGCCAGTATTCGCTCTCGAGAGCACCTGCATAGCCGATGAGCACCCAGGTGATGATCAGCTGCGCGCTGACGGAAGCCAGAGGGGGGAGACTACGAACGCGGCCCTCGAGCAGCTGCAGCACCGCCAGCGCCAGCAGAAGCAACCTCTCTGAGATGTCGTGCGCGAGAAAAATCAACGTGCCGAATATCAGCGTCAGCAGGATGTCCTGAATGCGGAACCGCGTTACCGGATTCATCTCAATCATTCAGTTTGACTGGTTTTCGGGCGTTCCCGTTTCCGTGCCGCCTGGCCGGTCAGCCGCGCCAGCATCTCTGACATCGTCTGGCCGGTGACCGGATCGCGCATCTCCGGCGCCAGTTCAGCGAGTGGCGCCAGAGTGAATCGCCGCTCGCGATAGCGTGGATGCGGGATCTCCAGCTCCGCCGTTTTCATGACTGCGTTCCCGAACAGCAGAATGTCGAGGTCGATATTCCGCGGGCCATTCTTCACGGAACGGACGCGGCCCATCGTCAACTCGACCTTCTGCATGCGCTGCAGCAGGCGTTTCGGAATAAGACCGGTATCGAACTCGGCGACGCAGTTCAGAAACCAGTCCTGATCGAGGAAGCCGATCGGCTCTGTTTCATACAGGCTGGATACGCGCTTCAACCGCAGCTCGGGTGCGTCCAGTTGGTCGAGCGCCGACTCGATCATCGCCTCACGGTCGCCGACGTTCGACCCCAGCCCCAGATAAACCAGCTTCAAAACAACTCCGGCTGGCGCGCTGTCCCGCCGAAGCGCCGTGGCACTTTGAAGTATTCGTACGCGCCTTCTGTCGCGATGCGGCCGCGCGGTGAACGATGCAGGAAGCCCAACTGGATGAGATAAGGTTCATAGACCTCCTCGATGGTCTCGGCTTCTTCGCCGACCGAAGCGGCAATCGTATTGATCCCCACCGGTCCGCCGCCGAATTTCTCCAGCACCGTTCGCATGACTTTCTGATCGATTTCGTCGAGGCCGAAACGATCGACTTCGAGCAGATTCAGCGCCGTCTCCGCCACTTCCATCGTGATATGGCCGTGCGCGCGTACCTGGGCATAGTCGCGCACCCGGCGCAGCAGCCGGTTGGCAATGCGTGGCGTGCCTCGCGAGCGGCGCGCAATCTCCGCCGCGCCTTCCTCGTCGATGGGCGTGTCGAGCAGACGCGCGGAGCGGTTCACGATCTGCTTCAGCTCCGGAATGTCGTAGAGGTTCAGGCGGAGAACCAGCCCGAAGCGCCCGCGCAGCGGCGCGCTGACAAGGCCCTGACGCGTGGTGGCGCCAATCGCCGTGAACTTCTGCAGCGGGATGGAATGCGTTCGCGCGCCCGGCCCTGTGCCGATCAGAATGTCGAGATGGAAATCCTCGAGCGCCGAGTAGAGCATCTCCTCCACGTCGGGAAGCAGCCGGTGGATTTCATCGATGAAGAAAACCTGCCGCGCCTGAATGCCGCTCAGAATCCCGGAAAGGTCGAGTTTCTTCTGCAGTACCGGCCCCGACGTCTGCTGGAATCCCACGTCGAGCTCCTGTGCAATGATCCAGGCCAGCGTCGTTTTCCCGAGGCCCGGCGGGCCGTAGAGCAGCACGTGGTCCATGGCTTCACCACGTTTACGTGCCGCATCGATGGCGATCTGCAGATTCTCCTTGAGACGCGTCTGTCCGGTAAAATCCGCCAGCCGCCTGGGACGCAGCGCGGCTTCGAGCTGGAGTTCTTCCTCGCTTCCCGTCGCGGATACGAGCCTGTCAGCCATCACCGTGTCACGTTCACCGGACAAGCTCCAGGGCCTTCCGGAACAGAGATTCGAACTCATCCGGCGCTCCGCCCGCGCGGGCTTTGCGCACCGCCGCTTCCGCTGCCGGTCTTGTGCAGCCGAGGTTGGTGAGTGCCGAAAGGACATCTTCATCCAGCCGCGACAGTGCGGGCGCCGCGGCTGCCTCTTCGCCCGCGGGAGCGGGCAGTTTGTCACGCAACTCCAGCACCATTCTCTCCGCTGTTTTCTTCCCGACGCCGGGGATTCGAACCAGCTTTTCAATTTCATTGCGCCGGATGGCCGCGAGCAGATCCGCCGCCGCCATTCCGCTCAACACCTTCACCGCCAGTCCCGGGCCGATGCCGCTCACGCCGATCAGTTTCTCGAAAAGATTCTTCTCGTCGGCTGTCAGAAAGCCGTAGAGCGCGATCACATCCTCGCGCACGTGCGTATAGACGCGCAGCTTTGTCTCCGCGCCAGTCTCCGGAAGCTGCGAAAACGTGGATACCGGAATCGTGACGTCGTAGCCGACACCACCCACCTCGAGGATCGCCTGGTTGGGGTGTTTCTCGACCAGCGTCCCGCGCAGCAGCGCAATCATTGGGATAGCGTAATTGTACATGGCGCGCCGCCGCTTCTTCGTCGACCAGGTTCGCAACGGGCAGGCTGAAATCAGGGGTGACGACGCGCATCACCTGACCCGCGTACTGCGCGTTGAAGTGGGACAGAAGTTCGAGATTACCGACAGCGCCCGTGCATGGCTGGCGCAGGTGGAAGCCGCGCGAAAGGACCTCGTTCGCTTCACCGTGATCGAGGAACTGGCTGCCGCCCCGGAACTTCCTGCCGTGACGCTTTACCTCGCTTTGATCAAGTTCGACCGCTTCGAATGGGCTTTGGAGAAGGCGACGGAACTTGGGGTGGCGCGTGTCGTGCCGGTCGAGACAAATCGCAGTGAGCAAGGCCTCTTTGCCGGTGCACACAAGCGCGTTGAGCGCTGGAGACGGATCGCCCGGGAGGCCAGTGAACAATCGCGTCGCCTGCGCGCCCCGGAAGTCGCCGATCCGATTCGACTTGCCGAAGCGTTGCCGGATTGCTCCACCCATCGATGCCTGCTCGACGAGCTGCCGGGCACGAAACCGCTCGTCCAGTCCTTCGCCTTCCACCCCGGAGACTCCGCTGCCGTCGCCATCGGCCCGGAAGGGGGCTGGACCGATGCCGAACGAGGCCGGTTTCAGGAAGCCGGCTGGGCCGCTTCTTCGCTTGGGCCGGCGATCCTGCGCGCGGAAACGGCCGTCTGTGCGGCGCTCGCGGTGTTCACACAGATGTGGCTTACCGCGGGTTCGGAATAGCGCCTCGCTACAATTGGTTTAGCCGCGCATGGGTCTGATTCGATCGCATATCGCCGACGTTCTGCTCACTATCGTCATGCTGGCCGGGCAGATTCTGATTGCCCGATTGTTCTTTTCCGTACGAAAGCAATTGCCCCCGTTTGTCGCCGCAGTCACTGCCGGCTTGCTTACCCTGTTGTGGGCGATGGTTCTTTTTGCCTCTCCATACCGCTTTGTGACGCGGGCGCCGATCTTCGATCTCGTGCCTTACGACGTGCGAAACCTTCTGTTTGCGATCGGGAACTTCTGGGGCATCGTGTCCGTCGTGTCGCTCGCGCTCTTTTCTGTGTTCCGTTTTGTCGGCCGAAGCCGCGCGATTTCGCACTCTCCGGGTCGTCGCCGCCTCATCCGGGCCGCCGGAACCGTGGCCGTCGGGGCGCCGTTTGCGGCCGCAGCCTTCGGTGTCATCGTTGAACGAACCAACTTTCAGGTCAAAGAGATCGATCTGCCGGTACCCAACCTGCATCCCGATTTTGAAGGCTTTCGGATTGGACAGCTGAGCGATCTGCATTGCAGTCCCTGGCTCACGGTGCGCGACGCCGCGCGGGTTGTGGATATGCTCAATGAGCTGAAACCCCACCTGACCGTCGTCACCGGCGATCTCATCACGCAGCCGGGCGACCCTCTCGACGGCGCGCTACGCGAAATCGGACGTCTGCGGGCCGACGCAGGCATACTCGGATGCCACGGCAACCATGAACGCTACGTCGGATGCGAAGACTACGTGTCGCGCGAAGCCGCGAAGCTTGGCATCCGGATTCTGCGCCATGATTCGCAGCAGATTCGCCGGGGCAGCGGCGTGCTCAATATAGCGGGCGTCGATTACCAGAGTATCCGCTATGGCCCGTATCTGAAAAATGCCGAAATACTCGTGCGCCCGGGCATGGCAAACATCTTGCTCTCGCACAACCCCGACGCATTCCCGGTTGCGGTGAGCAAGGGTTTTGACGCCGTACTCTCCGGACACACGCACGGCGGCCAGGTGACTGTGGAATACCTCCAGCAGACGCTCAACATTGCGCGTTTCGCCACTCCCTATGTCGCGGGTCTGTATCGCATCGACGGCCGCAGTTGCTATGTGACCGCCGGCATCGGCACCATCGCGCTGCCTGTCAGGCTCGGCGCTCCGCCCGAGATTACTGTCGCTCGTCTCGTCCCGGCTTGAAGCCCGTGCGCTATCTCATCCTCAGCGATCTGCACAGCAACTGGGAAGGCCTCGACGCCGTCCTTGAATCGACTCGCGGCCAGTACGACCGCATCGTCTGCTGCGGAGATCTGGTCGGTTACGGCCCCGATCCCAATCGCATTCTCAACTGGGCCCGTTCGAATCTCGTGGCCGTGATTCGCGGCAATCATGACCGCGGCTGCTGCGCCCAGGAAAGCCTTGAGTGGTTTAATCCTGTGGCAAAGGCCGCGAACCTCTGGACGATCGGACAACTGACGCCGGAGAACATGCAGTACCTGCGCGGCCTGCCCGCCGGTCCGCTTCCCGTCGACGGCTTTCAGTTGATCCATGGTTCACCGCTCGATGAAGATGAATACCTGCTCAATGCCACCGACGTGCGCAACGTCTTCGATTACCTGGAATGCGGCCTCAGTTTCTTCGGACACACCCATCTGCAATGCGGATACGCGTATGCGGGAGGATATTTTCAGGTCATGCGGCAGGTGGATCCGTTTGTGGGCGAAATCTGTCATCGGCTCGACCCCGAAGGCGTCTATCTCATCAATGCGGGCTCGGTGGGGCAGCCGCGCGATGGAGATCCCCGGGCCGCCTTCGCGCTGTTCGACAGTGAAACGCTCGAAGTAGTGCAGCGTCGCGTAGTCTACGACTGCGAAACCACGCGAAAGAAGATCGAGGCGGCCGGATTGCCTGAAATCCTCGGCTTAAGGCTTGCCATCGGAAGGTAGCTGAGCAGGACTCGCGTCATCTGACGGGCCGCCGTCTTCGCGTTGACGGCAGTCGCCCGGGAAGCCAGACGTCGGCGCCGCGTGGAGAAATCTACCAAAATCTTCCTGCTCGCCGCGTGCTTTTGTGGCTTACCGATGACGTCCCGGCCGCCATCCCGCCGATGGCAGGCCGGTGGGTGCATGCTTTAATTGATTTCGGCCAATGTACTGCACATCCTGCGGCACGCCTCTCGATGATTCCGCCCGCTTCTGCACAGCCTGCGGCAAGCCCGTGGGCGTTGCGCAGCCGGTCGTGCCTGCCGCGCCGCGAAGAAAACTTCGCCGCATCATGACGCAGAAAAAGATCGCCGGCGTCTGCGCCGGATTTGCCGAATACTTCGACACCGACATCACGCTGATGCGAATTATCTGGGTGGCGCTGCTCCTGCTGCCGCCGCAGCTTGGGTTCTTTGCCTACATCGTGTGTATTTTCGTGCTGCCGAAAGAGTGAAGCACACAGGCCAAAGGTCCGTTGTGCGCGGCCAGCAGCGTGACTGTTGAACCCGTCTTTACTGAACCGAGCGAATTGCCGTATCGCCGCCCAGTCCTGCGTACTCTTCCTTGACCTTCGTCACTTTGTTGCCGCCAAAGGTCACGAACACGATTTTCCCCGGCGGCGCGCCGAAGATCCAGTCTTCCGTTTCCACGCCATCCTTGCTCTCCCGGTACTTGTGGTCCGGGTGCCCCATCGCCAGCAGCACCTGCTCCCGGTCCATGCCCACGATCGCGCGTTTCTCTTTGACGGCCTTCTGCATTTCCGGCGGCAGCGTCTCGGCGTACAGCACGGTTGCCGAGCGCTTGTCGAAATCGAGAATCGGCGCCAGAATCCTTTTGATTTCGACCGCGTTCAGATTCTCCATGGGCTTGTGAAAATCGATCTGTATCCAGGTGCCGAGCGAAGCGGTCCGGTTATTCGCACTGCCTGATGACGCGACGCCGCCCATGCCCACCTGTACGTGGTCGTACCATTTCCCGCCGGTCTTGAGCCCGCCGTTGATTTCGAGCACCATGTGATCGCCTTCGAGCGACACCTTAGTGATCTGCAGCTTGTCACCGAGGCGCGCGGCCTGCCCCATCGTGAGCGCCCAGTCGTGCCACGCCATGTGATCGTAGGTGCCGTCGGAGTTGTATTCGAGGGGTTTTTTCGACCGCGGAATTGCCACCTTGGCGTTGGCGTATTCTGACATCAGATCGCGGATCAAACTGATTCTTTCGTCTTCGGTCAGCCTGTCGCTCACGTGCAGTACGCCCGCTCCGGCCATTGGCACAAGGGCCAGCATGCACGCTACAAGTTTTCCGGGGCGTCGTCGACCGATTTGCTGTCGAGGAGATACGCCGTGCCGCGCCGCACCGGAATTCTCCGCACCGCCAGAAACAAAACCAGCAGAACGCCGCTCGCGAGGAGGCTCGCTTCCGGTCCATATGTTCCGCCGCTCCACAGATCCCCGGCTGTCCATACCAGTCGATACCCTACAACCTGTATTGTAAATCCGCTGAGGTCCACCCCGAGGAACGGCAGCGCCGCGTTCCAGCCGAAGTGAAATCCGATAGGCAGCCACAGATCGTGCGAGCGCAATACGGCGAACCCAAAGAGGATGCCGAAGCCTGCCGTGTTGGCCATGCTCATCCGGGTGGCGCCCGGATTGAAACCGTGCAGCAGCCCGAAGAGAATGCCGACGCCGATGATCCCGACCCACGAGCCGTAACCGCGCATCAGAAACTGCAGCGGAAAGCCGCGAAATGCGATCTCTTCACCGGCCGCGCCGCAGAACAGCAGCGCCAGCGTGAACAGCGCGGCTCCAACGCTGAAGTGTGTCGGGGCTGGTTCGAAATGAGCCAGACGCAACGCCACGGGCGGAAGGATCAGCAGCATGGCGCCGCCTGCTCCCAATCCAACCCCGGTGAACAGATTTCGCCCCGCGCCGTCTGTCCAGTAAAGGCCGAGATCGGTCAGACGCCGCGATTCGAAAATCGCCATCGCGATCGCACCCATGATCGACGCGGTTACCAGCGGCGGAATCGTCAGCGCGACCATCGACTTCCCGAGAAAGCCGGCGACGGTAGCCACGACGTTCAGCAGCACCCAATACCCAAGCGCGTACAGACCGACGCCCAGCAGGGGACGGAACGGGTCGGGCTTGTGGCTGGCAGGGTTATCCATGCCGAACCTTTAATCCGCGGCGGGCCACCTTCGCATCCAGAACTTCCGCACCCGCGGCACGGATGACGTCGCCAACTCTTTCCCTGGCACCCGGCTCGACAAGGAACACAACACATCCGCCGCCGCCCGCGCCGCATGCCTTTGCCCCGATGCTGCCGGCCCGCCGAGTCGAAGTGATCAGCCGATCGATGAGAGGTGTCGTGATCTCCGGAAGGTTCTTCCGCCGCCATGTCCACTCGTCGCGCATCAGACGCCCCGCTTCGTCCCAGTCGTTGTTGACAACTGCGGCCCGCATCGCTGTGGCGATCGCCGCGATGCGCTCGAAGTTCCGATGGACCGCCTTGTCGCCATCGATATGGGCTTTCGTCACCTCCCAGTTGTTGATGCCGGAATTTCGCGGTGCGCCTGTGTAGGCGAGGACAAACCGCTGGTCGAGGGCATCCATATCGACGGCAAGACTCGCGCGCTTTATGCCTGCCGGTCCGAACTCAATTGCCGAAACGCCTCCGTACATCGCCGGATAGTAATCCTGCGCGCCGGTGGGGACGCGGATGACCTGCGCTTCCACGTTCTGCGCAATCTCGCGGATCTTCTCGATCGAATAGCCGCGCCCCGTCCACGTGTTCAATGCCGATGCTGCCGAAATCATGAGCGCCGAGGAACCCGAAATTCCCGCGCCCGCCGGAGCTTCCGAGTTCGACGTCATTTCGAAGCCGCCCGACGGTTCGAAGAACCGCACCAGCAGGGCGAGCAGCGGCAGGCGATAGCGGCGGGCGGCGCGCAGTTCCGCCAGCGACTCGAACATCTCTTCCCGCCTGAGGTCGCGGGAGCGCAGCACGATCCGCGCGTCGTTGCGCGACCCGATGTCGCAATACGTGTAACGATCCACCGCGAAATTGACCGTGACCACGTTGTCGTGGAACAGATACAGCGGCCAGATATCGAGCGTGGCC
>Ga0182030_10012076_pt1 | contig 17363 bp, 14 predicted proteins | sample 812S3MmetaG_FD_121299 | JGI IMG/M metagenome (GOLD analysis project Ga0182030, IMG submission 121299) | Permafrost microbial communities from Stordalen Mire, Sweden - 812S3M metaG (Illumina Assembly) | ecosystem: Environmental > Terrestrial > Soil > Wetlands > Permafrost | place: Sweden...
GAAGCACTCGCTAAGGGCTACAGCGGCGATGCGTGTGGTACGTGCGGCCAGTTCGCACTCGTGCGGAACGGCACATGTCTCAAGTGCGATTCGTGCGGATCCACAAGCGGGTGCAGTTAATAATGCGTATTATTCTATCAGATGCAATACACATTAAGGCATAACTAAGCACAGAAGAGCGCCAAAAAGAACGGTCGGCCGATATTCGGCTGACCGTTTTCTCTTTGCAGGCAATACCCTATCGAAAGGGCAGCCGTATCAGATGCAAGAATCTTGCATCTGATGAGTGAGCCCGGGTATCTTGACGCAACGGCAGAGCACTTACTGTCATCGCGGGTCAGTTCTATTGATGTTCAGATCGAGGTTTTCAACAAAATGCTCGATGGCTGGAACATTCAAATGACGTCTCGCTACGTCAAAGAGGACGGTCGCAGAGCAGCCATAGCGATTATTCGGCGCTTCGAACTATTTACAAACGCTTATCCGTGGAATTGGCGCCCCGAAGATTTCGAAGCGTGGGGTGTTCACTTGATCGGCGCAGAGGGTCGCGTTGACTTTTCAACCGCTCGCCAGTACCAGGGCGCGATAAGGCGATTTATCGACTACATCACCGATGCTCGATATGGCTGGCTCAAGCTCTGCCGCGCAAAATTCGAAGCTGAGCCGGTTGTCATATATAACGAATTCAACACGCTTTCACATACTGAAGAATTCGAAGGGAGACCCGAGCGACGCGCGCTCACCTATGACGAAGTTCAGCAGTTTTTCGATGCAGCGGATGCTCGCGTTAGTCGCGCACGGCGACTGAAGCGAAAGGGCAGCCTTGCAGCGATGCGCGATAGCGCCATGTTGAAAGACATGTACGTCTTCGGAACGCGATGTAACGAGCACAGCCGTCTCGACTTGCCCGACATGCGTCATCAACCAAACGTGCCGGAATGGGATCAATTCGGAGCGATGCACGTGCGGTACGGAAAAGCAAAGCCTGGTGGGCCACCGCGCCGGCGGACGGTCTTACTCATTCCCGAATTTCAATGGTCTGTAGACGTTCAACGTCAATACATCGAAGAAATTCGGCCTCTTTTTGATCCCAAAGAGCATCCCGCAATTTGGATAACCGAGCGTCTTTCTAGAGTCTCGAAGAAGTATATAGAGGACGTATTCTCAGAAATAATCTCAGATGCCGGTCTCGATCCCATTCTGGTGCCACACTGTTTACGTCACTCTTTTTGTACCCACCACCTTGAGTTCGGATACCCGCCAATATTTGTCCAAAGACAAATGGGACATTCATGGGCGTCAAATACTGGCATATATGGTCACGTTAGTAACGAATACATGAACGACCAGCTCGACGACGCACTCGATCGAAGATTTGACGGCAAGAGATGACAAAGAAAATGGGCGCGCGCTGGAAACTGAGAGAGGCGATGGCGTCACGCGGCCTATACCATACTGCAGACCTTCACCCCTTACTCGCTGAGAGAGGCCTGATCTTAAGCAAGGAACAGGTTTGGAGGCTGGTGACTCAGGAACCCGTTCGTCTTCAGATCGACACGCTAGCGGCCCTTTGCGACATACTCGATTGTAAGCTGGACACGTTAATTGAATTCTACGAAGTCAAGACGCAGCTGCCCCGCCGGAAAGCAGTAAACGACACTGAACGAAAGCAGCTTTCGGCACAAATAACGCCCATTGCAGCGCGCATAGCTAAGCCACGACCCAACCGCAAGAAATGACCGCTATCTGTGCGCACTGCGGGGACGAAAAGCCCCTTAAATACGGTGGCGATGCCGGCAGAATCTGCGATCGCTGTTATAAACAGCTACACAAAAAGCCCTGCATTCGCTGCGACAGGCTTCGTCCGCCCGCTAGACGACTTGCAAATGGGCATATATGCGACGTTTGCTACCGCCTGGAACCGGACCGCGTTGCAGAATGCGCCGCATGCAAGTCGGTAGCTCCCTTTACCGCAATTATAAATGGCGCCAAACTCTGTCAATTATGCGCACCTCGCAAGACCGAACAATGCACGGCTTGCGGTTTAGACAGACCCGTGCATGCACGCTCTTCCGCAGGGCCGTTATGCCAACGTTGCAGCTTAGCCCAGAAGCGGGGAAAAGCGTATCGACCAGCAGCGAAGGAAAGACGACCCTCTCGGCGTCGAACCTGTACTTCTTGCGGCCAAAACCGTCTTTGCATAGACTATTCATCGGGCAATGCCCGCTGCACCGAATGTGCTGGCCGTATAAACCGTCTTTGCTTTCAGTGCGGGCGAGACCGACCAGCGCACGCACAATGGGCGCAGGGCTCGATCTGCTCAGGCTGCTACGACCAAGCGCTGAGAAATCGGGTCGTTTGCAATCTCTGCGAAACCATCTCGGCAATCAAAGGGAAAAATATTGACGACACTTGTGATGAATGTTGCGGCCTTAAGGCTCTCGGCAAGTGCACGCGGTGTGCGACTCTAAGTCGCCTGGTTGCGGCCGGCTTGTGTGCCGGATGTAAACTGCGAGAAGTGTTGCTGCAGATGCTTCCGACTCCGACCAGCGAAAACCGCGTCGTCAATCTTCTCTTGCAGCAAACAGACGCGAGAAGTGTGCTCCACTGGCTTCAGAGGCCTGCTGTGCATTCGCTTCTAGCACAGCTCCTACAGAACCCCGACTCGGTGTCTCACGAAACCTTAGACTTATCCGAGTATACACGGCAAGCCGAGTATATTCGCGCACTCCTAGTCTCTGCCGGCATTCTCAGGGGGCGTTCGGTTGTTTTCGATATCGAGCGGTGGCTACCAACAATACTTGCTGATTTGAACGCAGCAGATTGCGCAACCGTTAGGGCATTCGCGGGATGGAGTTTATTGCGGCGCATGCGCATCCGCGAAGCTCGCGGCAAGACGACCCACAATTCCGTACGATTTGCTCATACACTTCTCAGGGCAGCAGTAAACTTCATTCGCTGGTTGAGTCAAGACGGCAAGACGCTATCCGGCTTAGAACAGGAGGTCGTCGACCGCTGGTTTGCGCGAACTTCAGGGAGCAAATATTTAGTGCTGCCATTTCTTCGCTGGGCAGAACGTCGAAAACTGTTTCGTACTAAACTTAGCATGCCTAAGCCGGCATCGCCGGAGATCGGAGTGGTCAATACTACTGCGCAGTTCGATCCAGACTCAAACGACACGGCTCGGATTGACCTAACGATACAAGTGGCGCTACTTATGAACCATTTCTACGGCGAGCACCTAAGTAGAATCGTGCAGCTATGCACGTTAGATCTCTATTTCGACGACGATAAACAGGCGTTTATTCGTAGAAAAAGGGCTCGCATGCTTAAATTAAGAGCGCCGCTTAGCGATTTAGTAAGACGACTCGACGTACTTGCGCGAGAGAATCCCAAGGCCCGTAGGCCTGACGGAGCTCACTGGCTCTTTCCTGGGCAGTCCTACGGAACGCACTTGAGCGTGAGCCGCCTCGAGAGGGCGTTCGCAAAGTTAGGTGTGAGCGCACGCAGCGAGCGGAACGTCGCGCTCGCACACTTCGCCAGCATTAGCCCGGCCCCCGTAATCAGCGCACTTCTAGGAATTCACGCCGGAACGGCCGTTCGTTGGTCGGAGCAGTTCGGATCAAATTACGGCGATTTCGTTTCGCGGCGAAAAAAGGCCATTGATGCGCGATGCTAGTCACTTCATTCACCCATGAGAACGCGCGTCTTCTACGACGATGACTTCCGACGCCGATAATAATCAGCATCTGTGGCCTCAACGCAAAGGCGTTTCCAGTCATGGACGTCCTCTCCATCGGGTCCGAACGGCGCGTCGTAGCTGATAGTGACATCAAGTTGCAACACGCGCCGATCGCCGCACAAAAGCGTCAAGGTCCCGTGATACGGCTTCGTCCTAAGTACTGTCGCCACGTACGTTCCGCCATCGAGTGAAGCGGACCAAATCAGGTCCGTCGTCAGCCTTGGGGTACAGTCGTCTGATGGGCACGCGTGCGTCTGACAATAGAACGAGCCATCAGATCGCTTGGTGATGAGGTGTTCGGTACGGAGTAAGTCTAGTAGATGTCTGGCCGGGTCGCGGTTTCTCGTAGCGCGGTATATACGCTCACTCATTCGCATCACCAGTCGGTAGCCGGCGCTTGCGAGCGACTCGAATTTCATATGAGACGATGCTTGAATAGCGTCTGAGATCCGACACAATTTCTCGGCCATCTTCCCAAGCCTGAATTAGCGCATCCACAGATGCGGTCCGCCGAAACGAATAGGCTATTTTTCCGCTCGGAAGAGGATCGCGGCTGACCAGGGTCTGCTCATTGAGCCGCAGCCAAGCGGCGAGCTTCAGCTGGTCAACGACAATCAGTTCATCCGGCGGGCCGCCGTCTTGGTTCACGGGAAATCTCCACTCGTGGAGCGCCCTGTAGATCCGCTGCGCTGGGGCTGGCCAGGTCGGTAAAATAGCGCCTTGGCCCCTATATATGGCGGAGTGGGGCTGCGCTCCTAGGTAACACGTAATATATTGCGCTGGTCGATCAGGATGGATTGTCGGACCTTCCAGCGTGGCGAAATCGTGGGAGGCGACGGTCCAGCGGCTTTCGCGCTCAATTCGCGATCGTCGCCTGCACCTCAATTTGAGTCAGGCCGACCTGGCTAGGCTCGCCGGCGTTTCATATCGACGGGTACAGCAGATTGAAGCCGGGGAAGCTGTAAATCCGAGCCTTCGGGTTATCTACCGACTTTCCAAGGCTCTGCAAACAGAGATCGTAGATCTGCTTCGACCAGTTCAAGATCGGGCGACTCGTAAGCGGGCCCCGAAGAAAAGCGACTAAATTACGCCGTTTTTAAAACAATCTTGCTCCTTTTGCAAGGTTGCATTTTTGACATAGCGATCCAGCCCGGCGCGAAATCTGCTCGCGCTGTGCAAAGTTGGCCATCCCAGCGGTGCGGCCTAACGGGATGCCGATATGTCAGTTATGCTACAAGGCGCCGAAGCATGTCTGTTCCACTCACCGATTTGCGCCGGCACGATATTGTTCGGCTATCGTTTCAGCGATTGATGCAACGTTCCTAATCTCACACTCCCAGACCACCACGACCTTAAAGCCGACATCCATCAAAGCTGCGGTGTCTCTAACATCACGTGCGACCGTAGCTGAGATTTTGTCATTCCAAAACGCCCTGTTGGTCTTCGGCAAGCTTTGACCCTTACGGCAATCGTGCCCATGCCAAAAGCAACCGTTTGCGAATAATGCAATCTTCAACCGTGGAATCAAGATGTCTGGGGTTCCGGGAAGTGCTGTTACATTTAAACGATAGCGTATTTTTCTTGTCGAAAGCGCCTTTCGAAGAATCCTCTCGATATTGGTTCCTCTGGTTCGCACTCGCCTCATCTGATCCGATTTTAGAGCCAAGTGCACCCCGCTTAATCCTTCTCTCGAATCCACTCTGGAATATCCAATCCAATACGTCCGAATTGATTCGAAACTTTTTGCGCAATACGATGAGCAATGCTTGTACGCAATTCCGCTAACCAAACATATTCACGACCAGCTACATCTGTGAATATCCACTTATGCTCTTTTTTATTGGCGCAGACAGGGCCACTTATTGAACCACGGACACTGAATTCGATCATCTCGAGTAAGTACGGATTGTATTGCACTAGAAAATGTCCATTCTCCTCAGAGCTAACCGGTGCGACGAGATTAAAGATCCCGTTTGTCGCTCGTGAAATTGGCAAAAGTGGAAACTGTCGCGCCCCTAGTATGCGCGCCGAATCACAGAGGGGTTGCAGGCAAATGCAATATCGCGTCTTCCCGTCAGCATTAGACGAAAGCACGGTTCCAAGATGAAGCTGTCTTGGAATCTCATCGTACCGGCTTCGCAATGTCATAATCATCGCGAACTGTTCATTAGCTAGGACTGCGTGCGCAACGTCCACGGCAAAAGCTGCAATATCGGCAACCGGCGGCGCCTTCTTTAGCTTATTGCGAATCAAGCGACTTACTTCGCCGAGCTCACCCTGGGGAGCGAGCAAAGACGTAATATCATCGAGAACAACTGCGCGATCAATTTTGAAACGATCCTTAAGGGGCTCGCTCAGCGTCCCGATCGCACGTTCGCATTCTTTGCCATTCGCCGCATCCATTGCATCGGATGCATCAAGAATCGATTCGAATTCACTAGCTAGGATATCGCGAATATGGTCTTCGGCGTCGGCCGGCCGCAAGAGCGCTCCTCTGTGCCATAGGTATCCGGCATCCAGATTCGGAGAGAAACGTCCCGCCAGCAAATGAGTATTTTTTCTTAGCGCTGCGAGCGCGCGAATTGCGACGCGTTGGAGTAACCCACCGGTCATGCTTTCAAACTCGGCTAACAGGCGCGTCGGTAGCTCTGCCTCAGCCGCGTAACGAGATGCAAGTTCCGCATCTGGAATGTCGAGGCGCACCTTTGAATATAAGACGATTCGAAGGGCTCCGACATGGATCTCATAATCGCTACGTTTGCTTACATGTTCAGCCGAAACCAACTTGCCCAAGCCAGCCGCAATCTTACTAATAATTTGATTAATATTCGTTATGTCGGCCGTGTATACACAGATCAGCTTAAGAGCATTTTGGCTCACTTCGGCTAACGCTAGTTCACTGATAATCCCAAAGGCCGACTTACCATCGTCGCCATAGATCTGCCAGTCCAAAATGACAATATCGGCACGGCTTGCGGTTCTTAGCAATCTAGCGGCCTCAGCGCCTGAATCGTCAGTCTTCGGGCACAGCACTCCACAAACGATGCCAAAGTCTGCGAAACTATCCGTCAACCCTTGGATATCTAGGTCACGTTCCTGGTGGCCCACCTTGGGCTCGACCGCTTCGCGCGCTTCCTCTGAAAGCGCCCGGCGCCCCGGTCCATTCGGCGGTTCCTCTAACGTACCGACCTTTGCCCCGCTGACGCTATAGGCTTGGTCATCAAGAACAATAGCACTTTGCAAAAACTCTCGCGTCCATGATTGCTGTTCATCTGGTTCATCCGAAATAGACGTTACGACCATCACCCTCTAGCCTTTGTATCGCCGGGTATTGAAATTTTGAATGCGGCGCCAAAACCTTCGCTCGGGTCCGTCACCGTCAAGTCGCCACCTTCGCCCCTCAGCACTTCTCGCGAAATATATAGTCCAAGTCCGCGGCCACCGGGTCTACGGGAAAAGCCTTGTTCAAAAACTCGCTCGTTATCGTGAAGTCCGATTGCCGGGCCCGAGTTTGCTACAATTAAGGCTCCGTCGATAGCGTCAAAGGAAATACGTTTGTCGTTACTCGTCTGCTGCAACCAATATAAGGCATTGTCAATCAAGTTAATAAAGACCGGGTAATATGTCGATGGATATCCCCAAATCCGCATAGCTTTGAATGCCCGCGTTTCGTTTAGTTGAACGCCTTCGCGCCGCAGCCGCTCGTCGAATAGTTCATTGATAAATTTTCCGATATCGCTGCCTTTGATTTCGACTGCCGTACGGTACAAGCGTCGCTGCAACGGCGTAAACAGTCGCAGATAGGCATCGAGGTGTTCGAAACTCGATGATATCGACTCATATATTGATCGTATAGATGGATTAGCATCAGACCACGCGCGCAATTTCTTCAGATTTGCTCGAACGCTTCTAATACTTGATTCGAATTCGTGATTTATGACCTTAACGGCCATGCCGAGTTGCGACAATTCGAGATCGAGATCCAATCGCTCACGCAACTCTAGAATCTCGTCTCCAACGGATTCCGCCAAATCCAATCCGGAGACCAATTCGCCCGCTTCGTCGCGCTCCCAAGTCAGGCTCGCGAGCTGCTCGGCGACCTCTTTTAGGATTTGCGCTTGTCGCTCGGCTTCTTCTAAAATCCGCGACTCGATACTGAGTCGCCGTTCGACAATCTCTTCATCCGTCAAAGCCGCAATGTCGATGCTTGCCGCATTTGCTAAACAGCTGTTCGCCACGTCGTCTAATGCAATGCGCGCGTCTCGGACGATAGTGTTCGTCGTATTCCGCAGATTACTCGATGCATCCGTCGCCTCTTTGGTGAGCGGCGCTATCTGAGCCTTCGCTTCTTCGACAGCCTGTTCGATGGCCCGATGAAATCTAATGCGCCTGTCGATCGCTACAAGCGACCCTTGTGCGGCATCTTGCAGAAGCGATTCAACTTCGCGTTCCGTCGGTGCCACAACAGTATCAAGCATAGTATTCAGCGCAGAATTATACGCATCCAGATCGCGACGCAGCCGCTGCGATAAGCCAACGCCCCGCGGCCGCGCCGCTCGATAGTGTGAACGCAATTCTGATACTCGACGTAAGGCGGTCTCCTGCGCCTTAAGGAACCCACGTTGGGCATATTCCTCGTCGTCGCTTACTTTGTACAACGAAAGCGATTCCGCGAGTGAGGCGACAATCGCCGCTGCCTCTTGCTGGGGTTCGCCCCTGTTCAAGCGCTCAAAGTTTTGCTCCAGTTCAGTTGAGAAAAGTGCCCGACGCTCCGACGCGAGCTTCTCGCGCTTTCGCCGCGCGCGCTCTATTCGGTCGAGCTCCGCACGCTTCTCTGTAAAGACATCAGCACGAGATCCGCCCTCGCGGAAAAAACTCGCCGCGACGTTAATGAAGAAATTCTCTAATATATCTCTGAATTGTCGATAAGCTACGTTCTCGCGGAATCCTTCACGTCCGGCCTTCTCAACTAACTCACCATTGCTTAGAGAACCTATGTCGATGACGCCAAAGATGCGCCGATAGGAGAAATAATAGTATCGTGCGCTCATTGAACGACGCTTCTCTAGATCGATAAAGTCGTAGTCGTTATTCCCGTATGGCAGCACTCTTACGCCATCGCGGTAAATGTAGAGACCACCGATCTTATTCAACTTCGCGTAGAGAACAGCCCAACGCTCAGCCGGCAACGTACTTTCTCGCTCATTGCCTTGAACGACCGCCACGTTGATTTTAAACGGACCACACTGCGTCTTTGCCCCGCGAGCATTGAACGGAATCGTGTAGTCCGTGGTTCGTTGACCGTAAACAACGATGTCGCCGCTGAATTGACCGTACTCGTCAAACGTGCCCTCTAGATGGTGATCAGCATTTTCAAACTCTTCAGGCGTGAAGAATTCTGATTCCGCGATTACGTCATAGAAATTACCAAATTCATCTTCATGATCTCTAAACGCGGTTTGCATGACGTTGGCTCGATGCCCGGGAGTCATCGTATTTGAAAATCCGATCAACATCTTAACGAGTGGCGACGCGACATCATCAGAACGCGTAGCGAGAGCGCTTGCGAACGCCTCGTCGGTCGGAGAAATGTAAAAGTGCGTACCGTGCCCTTCGAGAAGCGAAGGGGCACCAAGCATGAGCGCGACAGTCGTTGGATCGACTCTGAAGCTGTCCAGATCGCGAACGATCTTGGCGTGCGCTTCCCGTGGTACCCGCCCGCCAAGCCTGTCCAAGACTTGCTTTATCTCAGCCAAGAGTTCCGCAACATCATCTTGATTGGGCAGGCGGCCCCATGCGAACGATCGCATCGGAATTTGCAGCTCGTCAAGGTTGATACCCGGCAAAGCGAACAAATCCCAATGAATGAACGCGGCCGTGAGTTCCGAATGCGCCGGATACTTGGGTCGAGTGAGAATGAGGACTTGAGATCCAATAGCAGCAATTGCTAACCTACCGATCCCTTTTTCTCCTAGCACCGGACGCCTTGGCTTCTCAGGATCATTCGGTGCCATGGATGTGGCCCCGGCGGAGCCGACCTTGCTCTCAGTACCAAGGACTAGCCATCGGTCTTCGAAATCGGTGCGTGACATTCCCAATCCATCATCGCGCAATACGAAGGTGGAAGCGTAACGCAAATAGTCGACTTCTGCGACATTTGCGTAAGCATCGTGTGCGTTCTTAAAAAGCTCGCTTATTGCCGTCGGTATTCCGGCAATTTGTTGACGACCGAGCATGTCTACCGCTCGAGCGCGAGCCTTAAAAGTGACCACCCGACTCAACAGCGCGAAGCCATCGCAACAAATTCACGCCCAAATGCTCGCGCAAGGAAGACCGGTACGGCGTTTCCAACCTGGCGGGCCATGGACGTTAAGTTGCCATGAAAAATAAAGCTACGATCGAAAGTTTGAAGAGACGCAGCTTCGCGAACACTTATTGCACGATTTTGCGTTGGATGCCCAAAGCGACCGTTTGACAAGCTGATACAACGAGTCGTTAGTCCGGAAGCTGGTGCGGCCTTTCGCATGCGCCCATAAACATCGCTGTGCCCACGATATTCATCGTGACAACGAAGACGCAGTCTACGCGGCCAGTCAGCCCGACTGCCGCCCGGCGGGGTCGCTGCGATCCGGCGTGAATTTAACGCGGACAATCCCGCTGCGCGATGATTCGGCACGCGCGGGTGGCTTTGACCCGCGCCAATTGGCGGCAAGTCGCCAATCCATTCCCACACCGTTGAGAAGGCCTTCCGAGTACCGGGACCGTGCGTTGGCTTCGGAAAAGAAACTGACCCCATACGGCTCGCCATGACTGCCAGCCGCCGACGTCTTTGCGGAACGCCATACACGCGGGACTCTACGATGCGTGACTCTACGATATAACCCATCGCTTGTAGGCGCTGAACCACGCGATGAAAAATTCGCTCTTCCTGCGGCGCATTTTGCATACCGGGGACGTTCTCGAAGAATACAAAGTGCGGCTTGTGGCGTCGGATAAATCGAAGGACTTGTCCTAGCAGCGTGGCTCTAAGATCGTTACGTCGCTGCTCGCGTCGTTGCTTTGAGAATGGCTGGCACGGCGCACAAGCTGCGAATAACAAAAACTCGCCGGGACGCCGAATGATCTTTTCATCCAAGCTGCGTGTGGAAATGCGACGAATATCCTTACAGATAAATTTCGCTTCTGGAAAATTTTCCACGTACGTTTTAGCTGCGGCCACGTCGCAGTCGATGCCAAGTGCGATTTGCATACCGGCTTTCCGAAAGCCCGCGCTTGTGCCACCACATCCAGAGAAAAAGTCGACAACCTTTATTACGGGCCGGCCGCCCAATGTAGCGCGGTTCACCCTCAATCACACACCAGTGCCTTGATTTTTTGCAAAAGCCTCTGGGAATCGCCGGCTGCCATTTCGCGCAATGCCGCGTCTTGACGTTCTGTGGCCGTCAACACTGACTCGATGATCTCGGCAACGGAAGTGCCCTTCTTGTATAGTCGCACGTATTCCAGTTGCGAGTCTGGCAAGTCCGTTGGGACGTGGCCAAGCCCGAGCGCTGAAAGCTCCTTGCTGATGCTAGCGCGCACCGTAACACCCAAACGGCCAGCGCCAAAGGCATCGCGTAGCTCGTGCATGGGCACGCTCAATACGTTTTCACTTCCTAGCACCCGGCTAAGTATGACCTCAAAGGCCCCTTGGTCTGTCCGCTTTTGCCGCACTTTTGCCGTTACCTCCGCATTGATTATAGCGACATAACACTTAAACTGCTACTAATTAACAGGTAATTTGGAGCTAAATACGTTTTCTGGTAAGCATAGCAAGCGGGCGATTAAGAAGGCGCACGCGATGAGAGGCTGCAGGGACCTCGGATACCCCACCCCCCACGGCTCATTGATTTACTCGGCAGTATCGGGCTGCGCAGGAGCGCACGCGCGAATGCGTCCGGATTGGAACATCCGCGCACGCACAAGAGCAAATTTTCGAGAGCCGGCCGGTCCGGCCATCAGTTCGACGTTCGTTGCTAAATCGTGTCAACTCGTTCGATAGCTAGGCACCCCAGCCCATTCGTTCGGCTCGTCTACACCGGTCAAATCTGCGGCGACCATTCGTGCCTCGGCATCGTCGTCCGCCAACAAGATGAAACGTGGCGGATCTCCGAGGGCGTTGGCGCCAGCCTCGCTGGTTGGCACACGCGCACCACCTTGCGGCCCACCCGGCGTTGCATCCCTTCCATCGCAAAGCACGCTTTTCGGGTAATCGTCGGAAATTTCAGGAAGAACATTCGCCGCCGCAAGGTTGACGGCCAGAATATCGAAGAGTACGCGCATCACGGCATCGCGAATTGATTGAACGACAGAGCCACGAATGAATCTGCTTCTCAATTTGTCAAAATATACACGGGAGAGCGCGCGGTGCGCCGGCACTCCAACTTCGAGCGGCTTGCACCATCACGTCGCGTTCGCCAGGGTCGTTGACGCAGACGCTTATTGAATTGGACCTATCTCGAAAACTCGCATCGCGATAGTTGGCAGGCATTCCAGCACCGACGGTAGGCAACGTAGACTGGCGGAATATCATTGAGCCGGGGCTACTTGTCGGCGTTCTATTGTTAAACATTGTGCGGAGGAACTGCCGGTTCTGAGATAACAGTCCAGGACTACGGAACTCTTTGCTTTGTAGCGAAGGAGACGTTATGCGAACGGCGACCGTCTACGCACGGTGAATCGTCGTGTCGCCAGCCACGCAGAAAAGGGCGCGTTATGGTGAATGATCATTTGCGACAGCTGGTTACTTCGCGACGGTTGGCGCTTTGGGTGTCTGCAGACTGCAGCGAAAGCGATGTGCGTAGCGCGTTGGATCTCCCTTGGACTATTATCTGGAGCGCTGCCAACCCGGAAACCTGGACGGCAATTGACCAAGATGCAAAGGGAAACAAGTATCGGCTGATCCGTAATAGCGCCGAACTGCCTCCAACGAGCGCGCCCACTCCAGGAATTACATTTGTCTATGACGTCTCAATTCCCAAGGCGTTCGATCCCTCTGCAATACTTCGAAATCGTCGCCGTGCGGAGGCGCTTGAAAACGAGATCGAAGGCTGGTCAAGCCTTCTTGTCTATGTTGGTCTTGCCAGTCCGTCGAAGGGATGGCTGGAGGTAATAGCCGCGTTGGCGCCAGATGCGAACATTTTGCACGCGCATTCGCTCGCGTCGTCAAAGACAGTTGAGTGGCCCGATGGGCTAGAGTCGTTTTACTCTGCGGCCTCGGAGATTCTTCGAGAGCTTGAGCGCGGTGATGTTCTCGATCTCAAGGACGCAACCGGCGTCGCGATTCAAAAAAATGGCATTGAGGTGCTGCAGGACAGCTGGGAACTGCTTACTAGGCAGTACACCAATGCGCCGGCAGGTGTGCCGCAAGCTGCATTTGACGCATTTCTTTCAGGTGGCCGCGGGTGGGCTGCCATGAGCGCTGATGTTGCTTATAACCGTGGCCCCATCTGCGGATTCCAAGATCGCCTACCAAATGCACCGTCTCGCATGCATGATCCAATCGAGTATGCGCGCGATGCGATCAAGGCTCTTGATCGCGCCGATACAGACCCGTTCAATAGCGTCGCTCAGTTACAGTTGTTTGCCGAGCGCGGGAGCGGCTGCACAACGTTGCTCCAACAGATCGCTCTCGCGATCGCTAGAGACGGCTATCCAACATTAATCACCAAGCCGTATCCAAGAGAACTCGGCTTGGCTGCGCTGCAAAATCTCATTGTCAACATTCAAGATGCTTGGGCTAAAGCGAGAAGCGGACGCGGTTCGGGATCCGGCGCGCTACCTGTCTGTCTCGTTTTGGACGTAGATGCGGAGCTGCCCGCGCATTTCGCCAGTCTCATTCGTGCTCTTTTTAGCGATCTCAACCGCAAATTGCTCATCGTGCAAGCAGTTAGACGGTCAGGTGATGAGATTGAATTCGCTAAGGGTGTATTGAGGCTGACCGCTCAAACCAGCGAAAACGAAATTCTCGCGCTTGGAGATCACCTAAAGCTCTTTTGCGCCCGTCACGGTCTTCAAGATATTCCGTCAGAAGACGAGTGGCGCACGTTTTACCAAAGTTTTGGTAAGGTTACGCTTGGGCATCGTACTACCGAACGTGTCGAGATGGAAACGCCGCCTCTCTTTCTGGTTGGACTCTATCCTTTCGTGAAAGAACGTGTCCGAGACGAGCATAGCCTGGAGCGATATCTATACAATCGCTGGCGCGAGATCAAGGACCCGGCTGGCAGAAAATTGGTCGAAGTGCTCGCGGCGGCCGGAGCACACGGAATCGCGGTGCCTTTCGAAACGCTGATGAGGAATGCTTCTCTCGACAATGCTTTATTCGACCGCTTGTCGGACCAAGACCAGCAATTGATGGATTTCTTCTTTCGCTGGCGTGAATTGGGCTGGCGTAAGCAAGATTGGGCTTTGTACATCAGGCACGCAGCATTCGGCATTCTGCTCATGCGCATGATTAGACCGGTAGAGGCGGAGGCACCGTACAGTCCGTTGCTACCTCTCTTGAGTGAGATGGTTGGCTCCGAGGCTGATCGTTGGTTTGCTGAGCAGATAGCGTATGTTCTGGGGCAGCAATTCTATCGCGCCTCAGCCGCGTTTACTCTGGATGTTGATACAAATATTCAGCGTGCCGGACGCGAACTTTTCGATGCGCTGCCAGCATCAATACGGTCCGAAAGTCGGCTGATTTGTCACCACCACGCGCGATACTATATTCATCTACTGCACGCGTGTGTAGACGCGCTTAGAGAGCCTAGCCGTACAGCGCTAAGTGCTTACTCTGTAGAGCAGATCGCGTTGGCGTCTATGAAACAGGCGACGATTCTGCTGGAGCAAGCGCGTTCAATTCAAGATGGAAGAGAAAAGCTTAGTAATGTTATCAATACTCTCGCGGCAAGCATTTCTCAGTTGGCGCAATCCTATGCGGTCCGAGGAAATGACGATCAGGCCCGACAGTATTTTGCGGACGCAATTCAACAAGCTGGCGAAGCCGTCAGCGCCGATGCCGGTAACGGATTTGCGCTTTTCAACCAGGTAAACACCATTCTGAGAAATTTCGAGGCGGGTCTGGTGGACACGCCGCACCAGGCAGCCGACTTATTTGAGATTTCGGAAGATCGCCTAGATTCTCTCGTTGAAATATACCAACGCCGACGTTGGCGCAATAGTACTGACGAAGATGCCGAAATATCAATCCTCGATCTGCTTCAGAGGCAGCAGCGAGTAGCCGAAATGTTAGGGACAAATCCGCGGGTGCAGTTTACGGCAACCTCTCCTGCTGCTACCATCGTTTTGCAAATTCGTAGGACCTTGGGTGCCACTACGCTGCAGGCAGCATTTCATGACGCGGCTTTGGCTGCACAGCTCAGAATTATGCGGGCCGACCTTCTTGAATTGAAAGTTAGAACGCCTCGAACTGCGCAGCTGCTCTATAAGTTGTTTCTAAATGACGCCATCGGTCGGCTTGACTTTGATAAGCGGTTAGAGCTTCTCACTGAAATTGAACGAGATGCTCCTGAGGACTACGATGCATATCGGCACGACCGCGCCGCACTGCTGTTTCAAGCGGGAGCGGTAGAGGCCGGGGACCGCGTCTTTCAGCAGATTTATGCTGCACGAAGCGCTGAGCCGGAACGCTGGTTCTGGATGAATGAGCGTCTATTGATAGATGTGCGTGATGGTGTAGCTCATCCTAAACATTGCGTAGTACGGGTAACGGATCCGATTCAGGGCTGGGCGCGCCTTTCAGATACGAAGGTTCGTGTGAAGATTCAGCCGCGGCAGTTTAGCGGTGCGAGGCGTGACGAATATTTGTCGGTATTCATTCGCTTTCGTCTCACGGGATTGCAAGCGATCGACGAACGAATGGCTCGGCACGACCTGGCTGCAATGGGCCTGACGGCGGAAAATCGGTCAGTCTAGTGAGATATCGAGAGGGAGCGTTGTTGTTTTACGCCATCCTGGCGGATCGATTGCTGCCGGAAACTTCAAGGCAGTCTTCGGTTCAACTGATAGTGCCGGAAGGCGAGTCGCCTCCAGAGGAAGACTGCCTAGCTATTGCTTCCGCGATAGCTAGAAAATACAACGATGCTCTTTCGGATGCGACGACCATCGGTGGTCTTGAGGCGGACCCGCTGGCGCTTCCGGATGGCCCGCTGGTGATAGACTGTCGGAAAATGACTAGCGTGAGCGTGGCTGAGTCATTTTTGATGCCTCTAAATGGTCGCCGCGATATCGTTCTTATCGCGCAAAGAGAGATCGCTTTACTTGGGATGCGCGTCGTTTCGCTAAGAACAAGCGGTGAGTTTCTTTTCAGCACGATATCTGAAGCATTTTCGGAAGTTCTCTCTAGTTTGAAGTCGCATGACCGTACGGGGAATGTTCTAATACCTGCCAGATTCTTATCAAGGGGCTTGCGGGGCGTTAACGATGACTTCGCCATCTTCGATGGTCAGGCGGAGCAATCGCTGACTGATGAGTACTTGGGGCGATTTTGTTCGTCAATTAGTCGAACTTGGGAGTTCCGAGATCGAGCCATCGGTAGCGCTGAAGTGGTGCGTTGGGTCCGTCAATTTGAGCAATTGGGAGTAGCTCGAGAAGCCATGGATTTGTTGAACTTTGTCAATCGGATGGGCTATTTATCAAAGGGTGAAATCGTAAACAAGATTCTTGGAGAATATCGCAAGGTCTGTGACTCTGGATCTGCTCCAAAATTGACGTCGATCCAATCTGTTGGTAAAAGTGAGTCAATGCTGTACTACGATCTCAGAGAAATTCAAGGCGATGGTGTAGTGGCCATTGATGAATTGACTAGTGATGATAGTTATGAGCATATTTCTTGTTGCGATGATGTGATTGGTAGCGGGGAAACGATGCTGGAATGTCTCTTTGAAGATGCCGGGAGCGTGTGGTCGTCGGGCTTTGCTTCCTGGCTAAGCCGTGAGCGCAGTCGCTTTTCTATCGTCGTGGCTTTGGCAAGTGCGGGTGGTATCCGTAATATTGAAGCTGATGCTCGGTGCCTTGGCAAAGTCAAAGTATACGCTGCACAAATCATCGCTGATAACGGTGGTGTTTTTGCGGAAGCCTCTGGGGTGTTTACGAGTCGTGAGGCCGGTTTAAATTTCCATCGCGTCTGCAAGGCGCTGGGAATGTCTTTGTATCCCACTGCTCCACTTGGATGGTGCGACTGTGAGTGGGCGATTGTCACAAGCTATAATACCCCAGATTGTTCTTTGCCGGTTTTGTGGTCAGGCGGAGATGACAATACTCCTTGGGAGCCTTTGTTTCCGAGACGTTGAGCATGACGTGTAGCCCCGGGGGTCGTCCCCTAGCTTTTATCCCGCGACGACTGCAGAATCAACGGCGCGGGTACGATGCGTCGCCGCGGCGGCTCCCGCCAGACCCGAGTCAAGGGCGCGAGATCGGCACGCCGAGGAATACACCCCAGTTGGAATACACGCACCTTACCAGTAGAATACGAACTATTCGATGAGGCATCACGACCAGGGCGCAGGTAAATGTCCTGGTCGTTCTCATTTCCTACGCTCTTTCAGAACAGCGGCATGCCCATCGGATCAGCGCC
>Ga0182030_10012077_pt1 | contig 17361 bp, 16 predicted proteins | sample 812S3MmetaG_FD_121299 | JGI IMG/M metagenome (GOLD analysis project Ga0182030, IMG submission 121299) | Permafrost microbial communities from Stordalen Mire, Sweden - 812S3M metaG (Illumina Assembly) | ecosystem: Environmental > Terrestrial > Soil > Wetlands > Permafrost | place: Sweden...
CATGCCGCAAATATCTTATTCATGAGCTCGGCAAGCAAGACTGCACCTCCAGGCGTATCAATGTGCCGAATCTAGCACAGCTTCCTGGCTTGCTTCCAAGTACCGTCTTCGACTCGCTACGCGCACTTGGACGCCAGGCTGCTGTGCAGGTCTCCATGGCACAGAAACACCTTGGAGGTTACAGCCATGCTCACCAAACTCATAGAAAAGATTCGCAGCATCATATATCCCGAACGTTACTGCCCCTGCGTCATCTGCTACAACGAACGCAAAGGCTCGATCCAAAACCAGCTGCAAGAGCGCGAGGCTCCGGGGGCTTAATGCCCCCCTCTTTCTCGCACAAGGTCAACTAAGGTTTTCTGGAATTCGAAGATTGCAATCGGCTGGGCAGCATCATCCAGCTGGTCTGTACCGGATCTCTTCTCTCTAAAAAAGAGTTCGATTCACATTGCAAGTGAGGTAAAAAAAAATTCAAAAGCGTCCATAGTTACCAGCCCCACTTGGAATTGACAGACGAGCATAGCCGTCCGCTGCGTGCGCTACAAGAGTCTACGCTGCGCTCCGATGGCTTTGCCACTAGCTCTTTCCACGTACTCACTACCGGCTAGAACCAAGAACTGTCAACACCAACCGGAGCTAGCAACCATGAACACTTCTGAATTTACCTCACTTGCAATGCGAATCGAACTCTTGAAAGAAGAAATCCGCTACAACCCAGAAAACCTGGACGACGCAACCCGCGAACTAATTGCAATCTTCGAATTCCAGAAAACCTTAGTCGACCAGGAGGAAGGGGCGTAAGCCCCTTCGGTTCTTTTTTGCTGCAGACATTGTTGCTTTTTTTAAGTATTGCCTGCGGCAGCGAGGTAGTGCTTGCGCAGAATGTTGGAGCCTGCGGCAGCAAGGTCATAGCCGTTCTTATAGGCGCCCCGCGCGCGTTCTTAAGGACCAGGGCAAATTATTTTTAGGGCGCCCGCGCGAGCTGCAGTCAACGCGTAGGTTTGTACTCTCAGCTCGGCCGCTTCCTTGACTACTGCATCTCGTTCTTTGTTTGCTATTGAATAGTGTAACCCTGCCCTTTCAGGTCGTCGTGATATTTTTGCAAAAGCCTGGACAAGTTACGAGCTGGCTCGGACAGCATGAGATCCTGCTGGCGAATCATCGTATCTTCAACTGTGTCGTACACGTCCTTAAGAATGCCAACCACCTTTATGTCGTTGGTTGAGCTCTGCGTATCGAGAAACACCGGAGAACCACTCATCCCTTTTGAACCAGACATAGCAATCCAGTCAGCGTTTTGAGGCTCCTTCCAATCTTTCAGTTGCATTTTTCCTATGTTTACCGATGAATACTGACCAAAGCGGTAAAAAGGCATGATTGCATCGCTATTTATTCCCGTCAGATACCCAGCGGCAAACACCTTGGTCCCTTCGTGTAGATGCCATGCCTCCATCTGCGTGATGTCTCTGCAAACCATGTCAGCCTTTAAAACGAGATTTTGATCGCGAAATTCAGACACCTTATCATCGGGAATAGGGATCAATACGAGGTCGACAGAATCGTCGAGCGAGATTGGTTGGTACGGAAACCACAAAGCCGTAGTCTCGGGGCGGCCGAATTTGATCAAGATTTTGCTGAAACCAGAGGTAACGTGATTTGCGGTAATGATTGAAAGCTTGACCGCCTTTCTTTTTTCCGGTGTAAGCACCTCAGTCGTCAAAATGAAGAAGATACCAGACTGCACATATCAACAACTTACAGAGTCCTCGAACGTCTCAGTCAAGTTGGCATGGTCAGCGTTGTGCGCAAAGGGCGGCAGAACTTTTATGAATGGCGTTCGAAAGACCAACCACATGGGCATCTAATATGTTTGAATTGTGGGACAACCATTGAATTCACCCAAGAAAGTCTAGATGATTTCGCGCGTAAGATTTGTGACCGCGCAGGCTATGAATTTGCTTACATGGAGTTCTTGATCAGATCTATTTGCCCGGAATGCAAAAGTATATAGCTTTGTCAGGCAATTGGTTCTCCGGGTAAACACCTGCGGAATAGCAGCAGCTAGCTCGTTCGTGCTGAAATTCGAAAATCATGAGCAATCTAGTCTGGGCGGCTCGCCGGCATTTAGAAGTCCTCGTTTAGAAATGAAGACAGCAAGCTCGTTTTCAACAGAATTAGTTCGTATAATGCCGGCAGGCTCCCAGCGCTCCCAGATGGCATGAGTGTCATTCATCTAGCTTGTCGAAATTCTCAAAAATCAAGAGCTAGCTAGAGTTTGCGTTCTTTCGGGAAGATACTAGTTGTCGGCTGATTTGTATTATAATGGTGCAAATTTCTGAGGGACTGTTCCATTGAAAGCCAAACCAGGAGTAATAAGCTTTGTGTGTGCTTGTCTCTTCTGCGCTGGCGCTTTTCCATCAAATTTGCTGCTTGCTTCCACCTTTTCAAAATCCGTTGAGAATGATGTAAGGAATATCGACAACAATTCCGCACTCTTGTCGGAAAATCGCATTACTGCGCCAGTTTCGGCCGAAGCATCAGTGAAGCTAAACATCAGTCACAAAATCAGGCTTGGTAAGCTTTATGGGTTTGTCGTTGATGTAAAAAATGAAAGCGAAGAAGCACTGGTATTTGATGGAGAGCACGCAATGGCTACATCCCCAACATGTCAATTTCAGCTTGCGTCGGTGTCGGATGTTGCAAGTATTCCGAGTCCAAGGAAGCCTTTTCTCAGCCGATTTCTAGACGGCACTATCGAAACTGCAATTGGTGCTGGCGGAGTCGGCTCAGTTGCCGCAGTGACAGATGTAGTAAATAACGCAGGACCCGTCGAACATCGCTATGGTCCGGATGAAGCCAGGCGAATCGACGAACAATCGCGATTCGGGCGCAGGGTTCTGTTTCCAGGAGAAAGCAGTGTAGGGGTTGTCTACTTCAAGAAATCCAAGCAATCTCACGAACAAGGAAAGCCAGGTGACATTCGGAGCGAAAGTAATAACCGTGCTGCAGAAGCGGCTGAAACCATGACGATGCCAGTCAGACCTCTCTATGATGGCAACAGTCAGGACTCTATAAATAAATAGAATTATTCAGTTAGATAAGTTAGATAAGTTAGATAAGTGAGATGAGTGAGATTAGTGACTATTGATTTTATCAGTAAGCTTGAAACCGTGGCACAAGGAATCGATTGAGACCGCACCGGTATCATGCAATAGTTTTGCCTGTGCAATGTTTGATGAGTAAATAGTATGCACTTGATTTACGAGCATAGTGAAGTAATTCACTTCTGCAGAGATCAATTCTGAATTGTTGCCTCTACCATCTAGTAAGCGCTGCTCCGCGAACTTCAGACCATCTCTGCTGGATAATACGCAATATTCGGCATCGTCAAGTTTGCTTCTCGCTGCACAGGCGTTGACATAATCTGTTCGCACATCTTGCAGCGTGCTCATAAGTTGTTGATTTGCTTGAATCTCAGCTTGTCTTGAGAGAATCGAGACGCCTTTGATGTTAGCAATTGTGGGCAGTCCCAAATTTGTCAAGTTCCAAGCCAAAGTATAGTTGCCCTGTACGGTGTCGAAAATTCCAGGGAATATGCCGGCGCCGGCCGGGCTGCCAACGTTTGGGTTTCCTGCTGCCGATGCCGCCTGGGCGGTATTTGTCTCTGTGTAGGTATACTGTCCAGTGACTGCAAAGGTTGGATATAGTGGAGCTGCTGCCAGTGCAATATTGCGTCGGGAAGCGACCCTGAAATTTTCATTCTGTCTCAGCTCGGGTCTAAATTTGAGGGCAATATCTAGAAAGGTTGATATTGGAACCTCTTCATCAACCAGTGCTCTTTCCGCGATGGATTCTTCCACGGGCACGAAATTGACAGCAAGCGGAGCGTTCAGCGCATAAGACAGCGAGAGAGCCGCTAGACGGAAAGCAAATTCTTCATCGATTAATGCTTGCTTCTCGGCATCTAATTGTGTACGTGATTGCATCAATGCAAATTGTGGAATCTTTCCGGCGGCAAAAAGCGAATTGTTCATCACAAGTTCGGACTCGGATACTTCTACCGCTTTTGCTCGAATTTGCAAAAGCGTGCGGTGCAGCACCAAAGATTCGTACTTCTGAAACACATCGAATAATGCATCGTTCATACTTGCGTAGAACGATGCATGCCAGCCCTTGTATCTGTAGTACTGTTCAAGCATGCCAAAGACCTGGCTGCCTCCCTGGAAAAGCGGAACGTTTATTGTGGGCTGATAGTTGGCTGACAGAGCATGTGTTTGAGCCGAAATTACATTTGAAAATACTTGTCCATAACTCATTCCTGTACTGGGAATCGGCAGCGATGTGGAGATATCGCCTGCCAACTGCCAGTGTTGGAAATTAGAACTCTGGTGTGCGATTTTGATGGGAAGGCTGTTTCGCATGGCATAATTCAGTGCGGAGTCCAGGCTGATTGACTCGTTGTAATCGGCCTCCAGTTTGAAGGGGCGCAATGGGTCAACTTGCCTGAGGGTTCGCATGTGGATCGGACCAATGTGAAATATTCTGCTGCGCTGATGGTTTATTTCCGGTTCAGGCGGTAGCCCAGGCACTGCTGCTGGTGCATTGAGAACTTGTGTTGCACTGTTTTGTGTCAGCTGGGAAGCAGAATCTTTTTTGCTACTAACGCCTTCTTTTGCCTGAACAATTGTTGCACTCGTTGCTAAAACGATAGACAGGGCTAAGAAGAGCAATGGTGTGCCGCACCATGATTGACTTTTCTTGTGAAACATTCTTAGCATCGTCGTGCATTCTCACTTGCGGTTATTACAGGGTAGGCTTCTGGCTTGGATGTTTGGGGAGTTTTTCGCTGATTGCAAAGCCATGCAATAGTGTGTTTACAGAGATTACTCCCATGTCGTGCAAGAGTTTTGCCTGAGCGATGTTGGACGAACAGATTGATTCGGCCTGGCAGCTTATAATATTCAAGTAATTGCTCTGAGCGGTGAGCAGTTCCAAATTACTGGTGTTGCCCTGGCGCAGCCCGTCCTGGGCTTGCTTCAGCGCTTCTTTTCCGGTTGACTCGCCATAAGCGGCATTATCGATTTGGGCTCTGGCGCAGAGCATGGTGGCATAATCTTCCCTAACTTCTCCTCGGTCATTTTGCAGCTCCTGGTTTGCCTGCAGTAGGGTTTGTCGTGAAAGTGCCCTTACTGCGGCAATATTTGCTACATTGGGCAGCCCTGCATAGCTAAAGTTCCAATTGAGTGCGTAGCCGCCCTGGGTGGTATCAAAAATTCCACCGAATACTCCGGCTCCTGCTGTGCTGCCGCTGTTACCTCCGGCTGCTTGCGCTGCAAAGAAACTTTGTGTCTGGTTTGTTTCGGACATGGTGAATTCGCCAAACAATGAAGCTGTAGGGTAAAGAGGGGCAGTCGCAACTGGAATATTGCGCCTTGAAGCCAGGTGGAAGTACTCATATTGTCTGAGCTCCGGACGATGTTTTAGTGCAATGTCGAGCAGTTCATCAATTCCAATTTTGTGATCGATCAAAGTCTGCTCTGTGATCAGACTCTCCTCGGGCACGAGATTTACCGCAAGTGGTGCATTCATTGCATAGGCCAACGCCATGGAAGTCAGGCGAAACTTTGCTTCTTGATCTATCAGAGCTTGCCGATCGCTGCCTAATTGGGTTCGCGATTGAGCAATTGCAAGTTGAGATTCGGCTCCGCCCTTATACAGTGACATATTCAGCTGAAGCAGCGTCTGCGAAACTTCAACGGCTTTCAGTCGAACCTGCAGCAAGGTCTTCTGTAAAACGAGGTCTTCATATTTTTGATAGACATCCATCAGAGCGTCGTTGATGCTGCTGTAGTAGGACTCGTGCCATCCCTTGTTTCTGTAATATTGACCAAGCATTGTGTAGAATTGGCTTCCACCCTGAAAAATGGGGAGCAAGATTGTAGGCTGAAAAATTGCATTTAGTGCATGAACCTGACTCGATACGATGTTTTGCACGGTTTGTCCATAAGTCATTCCTATGCTGGGCACCGGCAGTGCGCTGGCCATGTTGCCAAAAAGCTGGCATTTCTGATATTTGGCGCTTTGCTGAGTTATTCGAATAGGCAGGCTATTTTGCAGCGCGTAGTTTAGGGCCGAGTTCAAACTCAGTAATTCTGTGTAACTGGCTTCCAGTTTTATTGCGTTCATCACGGAGCGTGACCCTGCACGATCCAGACGAAGAGGTGCGATATTTAGCTTTTTGCTTGTCTCTTGTGTTATGAGTGGTTCTGGGGGAAGCGTTCTCTGGAGCGGGGCTTCAGCAGCCAATGCAGTAGTGCTTGAGATCAAGGTTGAACACAATAGTAGAATCGAGGCAAAGCAACAATACATGTAAGTCTTCACTTCAGGGAATTCTCCTTTTCGTCAGTGAAGAAACATCCGCTAATTTAAAGCCCTCAGTCAATGTTTTTATTGAAATCACGCCGACATCATGTAGAATGCGCGCCTGGGCAATATTATAAATATATGCAGATTCCGCTTGCGTGCTGAGCGCGGTCGAAAGATTATGCTCGGCGTTTTCTAGATCTTCATCTAAGTCTTCATTGCTGGGCTCTTTCGTTTTTTGAGCTTCAATCAGCTGAATTGCAGCTCTGCAGTCTGAGAGATCGTCGTGAGCCCTGGCAAACTTTTCTCGGGCTCGCAGAACTGAAAGGTAGGCAGCCCTAACTTGAAGATCAACCAGCTGCATACCCTGATTAGCTTGAAGCAAAGCTTGCCTGGCCAAATTTCGCGCTGCCGCGACATTAGCCATTTGAGGAAAGCCTTGCCCGGCTAGGGGAATGCTTCCAAAGTAACCTGAGTAATACATGAAGTTTATCAAAAATCCGAACTGCCAGGCTGCGGCAGTGCCGGGAAACACGCCGAACGAACTAGTATTTGCTCCGTTGAGATTTGTGGCACCTACGGTTCCATTGAACACCACTGGTGGTGTCGCGATGCTTGGGGCGACTGCGCCGGAAAGCACCAGGCTTCCTGCTTGCACCAAATTTAGTGGCAAGCCCCCGCTTGCAGCAACTACTGAGGTGTCAATTGTATTGATGTCGCTCGATGTTGCGGTCTTGCTTTCATCCGGAGTGAAGCCAGGCGTTTCGCCCAGTGCATTATTGCTTGGTGCTCCCACTATCTGGTTTGTGGATGCAATCTGTGCCGTCGCCAGGCCGCTAACATCTCCGCCTGGTGGATTCACGATGTCCTGAGCGTGGCTGTAGGCCGCGAAGAAGCTAATATTGGGATAGAGTGGGGCTGCCTGTATAGGAATATTTCGCGAGGCAGCAAGTCTGAAATATTGGAACTGGCGCAATTCAGGGCGGTGTTCGAGTGCGATTTTCATCAAGGTGCTTACGCTATTGAGTTCGTCAATGAGTAGGCGTTCAGAGACAACGCTTTCCATTGGCACCAGGTTGATCGCAACAGGCATGTTAAGTGACAAAGCAAGATCAAGTGCTGCTTTCCTTACTTGCAGCTGCTGTTCCAAAAGTTCGTGCCGCGAAAGTGCCATTTCCGTGCGGCCCTGCATTACCTCGAACAGTGGAGCTGTGCCGGACACATATTCTGCGCAATCATCTTCCAGTTGTTCTTTAGCCGCTTTGAGGTCTTCAGCTTTTATTCTAAGTATGGAATGCTGTAATACGAGCTTCTCGTACTTGGCGTAGACGTCGAGCAGAGCATCATTTATATTGGCGTAGTACGCTTGGCGCCACCCCTTCTCTCGATAAAACTGTGCCAGCATGCTGTAGAATTGGCTGCCACCCTGAAATACGGGGAAATTGAATAGCTGCTGAAATACAAACGAATTTGAGCGCACGCCCTGGGCAACCTTTGACCATGTTTGTCCAACCCCAGTGTTAAGTGTGGGGAGGAAGGGCATAGCACCAGCCAGAGCCCCAAGGAATTGGTACCGCTGGTAGTTCCAACTCTCTTTGCTTATTCTAATTGGCAGGTTGTTTTGAAGAGTATATGTCAGAGCCTCTTTCAGTGTGATGGATTGATTGTAGCTGCCATCGAGTTTGATAGGGTGCAAGTCCGAAACCGGCAGATAGTCGGTTAGCTCGAATCGCTTTCGGAGCACCGCGCCGTCTTCTGCGCTGGTCTCTCTGGAAGCGGCTGGTGGTGTGGATGAAGGCTGTTTGTTGTTATTCCCATTGCTGTCGCTTGCTTGTGCCAATTTGATCGCAGGCAATACGGTTGGTTTGGATTGTTCAGCAAGGCTTGAATTGCTTTGTGCTGTACTTGCAAGGTCCGCGGCGTTTGCGGGAAGTGCAGCAGCAAAGGCAAGAATTACCAGCGAATCAAATGAGATGACGCATGCAGAACAGTCTATGAATTTCCGCTTCAAGAGCAATCTTCCTGTGCTTTGAACCAGGTGGACCTGTTAAGCGATGTTTTTTCTTTGTCAATTGATTCGATTGCAAATTCTATCATACTGAAAAGCAATTGGTAGCTTGCTGGAGGGAACTACGATTTTGCATTGCCAAATCGCATGCGGGCAGCCCTTAAATCAGCGTGGATGAGTGAATGGCAAATCTTCCCAGAATTGGCGATATAGTTGCTGATAACTACGAGATCCAAGAGATACTCGGCAGCGGTGGCATTGGTACAGTTTACCGTGCTTACCAGAAGGAAAGCCAGCCTATTCAGGAATGACGCGAATGACGCCAGCGGATCCATCCACCTCCACGAGCATGCCATCCTGCCATAGAGAAGTCGCGTTGCGAATACCAGAGACGCAAGGTAGCCCATATTCTCTGGCTACAAGCGCCCCATGTTGCAGCATGCCACCTATTTCGAGAATGACGGCTGCTGCATTTACAAACAGAGGTGTCCAGCCAGGATCGGTGGCACGCGCGACAAGAATTTCTCCGCGAAAAAGGGGTTTCTCATCAGGGGAGTGCAGCACCTTTATACGCCCTCTTATAACACCAGAAGAGATCGGTGTTCCAATAACCTCTCCTTCTTTCGGCTGCGGAGGGGTCGCTCGAAGAATTCGTCCTCTGGAGTCAAACAGAGGCGGAAGACTAGGGACATTGGCAAGCCGATTCGAAAATTCTGTATTCTTGCTTGCCGCTTGTCGTAAATCGAATTTGCTATCTCGTCCAGCTGCTTCGAGATCTTCAGGCGTCAAATCAAAGACTTGTTGTATAGAATCTATTCTTTCACTGCTTACAAGCTCTTTAGCAAGATTGAGGATTCGTTCGCGTAGCTGATCAATTGTGAAAACCAGCAAGTACTTATGGACCTCTCTGTAACCGGCCAGTGTTTCATAAACACGATAGAGAGACTGGAATCTCTTCAGTTGCAGCCAGCCAAACTTATGTTGTACGAGTTCGCATATTTCTTGAAAGGCTAGATGCCTTTCTGTATGAGCCTTATCGAAACGAGATTGAGGATTGTCATCAGCCCGCGCTGAGTTCCTTAACGTCTCAATTTGCTCATTCAACAACTGCGGTTGATCGCGATAACGTGGCGCTGCTATGTCGAATTCTTCGGTACCACGGTGACCATATAAATTTAGGAATTGAGTCCACTCAGTCTCGAACGCCTTACTTTTCGAATCCGTAACCGCCAAATGATAAAGCGCCAAACCCATCTCTGTGGTGACGTTGTTCGGTAGCGCGCGCTCAAGCTTGCAAAGTTGCTCTTCGCTGGCACCAGCCTCAACCGCTATGACTTGCAGGTGGCTCAAGGCTACACGAGAACCAACAAAGAGCGGAACTGAGTGCGCAAAAATGAATTTCGCAGTCTTCGATATCAACTCGCCGGCGAGCTCCCACAGTGGGACAGATGAATGAGCACTCTCGCGAATTTCGTCCATGAACTTACTGATTAATCGGGTGCTATTTTTATGGGCCTGCTCGGGAAGTAGCCGTGCCTCTAGCAGATGCATAGCCACTTCCGGCAATTTGGCCAAGAGGTGGAATGGTGGATGCAGGTGCCCCTCTCTTTGGGCTGCATACTCGGATTCGTTGCTCTCAGAGACAGCTCGACCGGTATTTGGATCCATACCCATCACGGCCTTGGAGACTTTCTCTTTACCAAAGATGGAGAGAAGGATCGATAGGTTCAGATAAATCCGGCCATCTTGTATGGTCGCGACCGACTTGTGAGGGTCGCCCAACAAGTTTTGTCCCAACAAATGTTCGCCCGCAGAACGCAAAAACTGTGAGATCATCGATGTTCCCATCGGAGACATTGGTTTGTACAGCCCCTGCACAACGATTGTCGCATCGAGATACAATGACTTAGGGGCACCTTTTTCAGTAATCATATTTGCTGCTACAGGAACAAATGCCGTGATCGGGCGGGCTTGCAAAAGATAGAATTGTTTGTCTGCAAGTGCCCACTCAGTGTCAATCGGCTTTCCGTATAGGTTTTCAACTTTAGCAATTAGATCAGCAAGTTCTATAACTTGTTCATCGTTGAGCGTCAACTCTGTGCGATTGATTGCTGGTCGTTCTGACGTGCCACCATTATCGTCGAGCCAGATTGAAATCTCTTTCTCTCCTAACTGCCGCTGCGAAACGGCGTGAGCCACTTTATCTACGCTGAAAGTATCAGGTGTTGCCAACCCACCTACAACAGTTTCACCGAGTCCAAAATTTGCATTAAAAACAGCTTCATCGAAATTATTCGTCAAAGGATTAATTGAAAAACCAACTCCTGCGACTTCACTGGCAATTTGCTGCTGAATCACAACAGCAATCTTGGGAGAGGATACATCGAAACCGTGCTCTTGCTTATAGGCCGCTACCCTGAAGTCTAGACACGATGCAAATGCACGCAACACTGCGTTCTCGATGCTCGGTTTATTCACACCCAAAATCGTTTCATAACCACCAGCGAATGAAGCACCTTCCAAGTCCTCCTCCGGTGAGGATGAGCGAACAGCAAAAAGCGCCTCATCCTTAAAATCTTGAAGGTAATGAGCGACAATTTCTTGCTGCTCACCATTGAAAACGTAGTTAACACTTGGGTTTTTCATTGCAGAGCAAGCGGCTTGCATTTGCTCGGGACTTGCTTGTAGAAAGCTAGACCATTCCTCTGTTTTCTTGAGCTGCTCAAGCCATGGCTTGAAGAATTCAACAGATAATATGAAACCGGGAGGAACAGGAAGACCTGACTCGCTGCTTTTGATCAGAGACAGACCCTTACCTCCCACCTCGGATAGCGTCGCGGTCGAGCCACCTGGGAATCTAAAAACCGGCAAGGATTTGAGCATTGATTTTTCTCCAAGCAAAGAAACGCGGCTGATGATTTTCGCATAGACTGAAGGCAATTTCATTAATGTCGACCTTGCGGAACAATGCATAAGCAAAAAGGGGCTAACCTCGTGTTCACAAACCATTTGCATGAACAATTCTTTCGTCTATTTAACGATTGGTGCAAACTGCTCAGCGAAACTTCTTTCCTTCAAATGGGTAGAAGTGAACATATGCAATCTCTGCTCTAGAGAGGAAGAAATCAATATGCGTTTCAACCCTTCTCCTTCGTGGGTTGCTGTGGTTTTGCTGCTCTTTGCTTATGCCACATTGATTGCTCCTGCGGCGCCGCCTGCTGCGCCGGCAGTAATTACGCCTCCACCCCAACCAAGTGCAGGACCCGGTGGGTCGCAATACACCCATGATTTAGTGGAGGAGCATTGTTATGGACAAGGAGATCTTCAATACTGGCTGTTTGAACCTGCAGAGCCCAAGCCGCAAGCGGCGCCCGTTGTGATTTTCAATCACGGTTTTGGCGCCATGACGCCTCACGGTTATGGTGCCTGGATCAATCACATTGTCCGTCGAGGCAGCATCGTAATTTTTCCTCGCTACCAGGCATCGCTGAAAACCAAGGCGACATCCTTCAGCTCCAATGCCATAGCGGCCAGCAAAGACGCCCTCCAGAGGCTGAAAACAGAAAGTGGGCACGTCCTACCCCAGCTCGACAAGGTGGCTGTGGTAGGACACTCGATGGGTGGACTGGTATCTGCTGTTATGGCTGCGCGGGCGGCGCAGGACGGATTGCCCCCAATGAAGGCGGTCATGTGCGTCGAGCCAGGCAAAACTTGGGGTCCAGCTCACGTATCAATGGGTGACCTCAGCACAATGCCCGCCTCCACATTGTTGTTGGCTCTGGTCGGAGACCGCGACACGGTTGTTAGAGATATAGATGGCAAACGTATTATCAATGAAACGGTGCGCATACCGGCCGAGAACAAGAACTTCGTCAAAATGATCTCCGACAACCATGGCAAGCCCTCGCTCGTAGCCAACCATTTTTGCCCTGCTGCCCCGGGAGGCGGATCTGATCAAGACCGCGCCGCCCAGAACTCAGCTGGCACACAAAGAGTCGGTCCGGTCAGGCAGCTTATCAGAGAAAGGATGCGCCAACGGCTCCAGCAAAGAGGGAGTGCTAGTCAAAGAGCCGACGACAGCGGGCAGGCTACTGATACACCAAGCTGTGACAGTAAAAATATGCGCGGCATTGACGTGCTGGACTATTACTGCACCTGGAAGTTGTTCGATGCTCTCGAAGACGCAGCAATTCAAGGAAAGAACCGCGATTATGCTCTGGGAAATACACCTAAGCAACGCTACATGGGTAAATGGAGTGATGGCGTTCCCGTCAAGGAGCTGATTATCGAGATTGGACGTACGAATTAAGATACGGTAGAACGGCACACGTTGCTGTCATTCGTCTCCTTCACATAGGAGGCAGTGGCACCAGTTCGCCCGGCTCATCTCTGAGTGTACCGGTTGGAATGCCCTCCTTCTTGAGCATGTCAGAGAGGGTGCCTGGTGCTCCGTCAAAGTGACCAGCACCTGCGAAAATGACCATCTTGCCGCCTGATTTAATTTCGTTCTGAATGATTGCATTCCATGCTGTGTCTCTGGAACCATTTATCTTGTCTGTCTCTTTAGAGCGGTCTGCTGCTTTTGAATCGACGCCGTCCGGCTCGATGCCAACCATCCTCATTCCGTAAGCTTTCAAGGCGTCAACTACGTCCATTATTTTGTTGTTCACAGCGTCCGGTTCATCCCATTCATTTTTGAGATGGTTCAGCATGTCCGCTCGAATCTTAGCTGCATCGTCGGGCGATGTTTTTGGATCAAAATATTTGTCTATCTCTCCTTGCATACTTGCTGGAAACGTCTCCATTCCTACTGACGTAACGCCTGCTCTGGCCAGGTCGCCATTCTTTAGTGCGTTAATGAAAGCGTCTTTTCCAGCCATAGTGTCGTGGTTATCACCCCAGAAGCCAACCTTGGCGCCATCCATGATCTTGCCGAAATCCGCAGGGTCCGCTTGGGTATTTGAGCCACTGGAAATGGCGCCACTGTCACCAGGCTTGGCCGGTGCGGTCTCAACAGCTTTGGCAGGAGTTGAGTCAACAGCTTTGGCAGGAGTTGAGTCAACAGCTTTGGCAGGAGCTGATTGGTCTGCTTGGCTAGGAGTTGAGTCAGCAGGTTTGGCAGGAGCTGAATCTCCAGGTTTGGCAGGAGCTGAATCTCCAGGTTTGGCAGGAGCTGAATCGCCAGGTTTGGCAGGAGCTGAATCGCCAGGTTTAGCAGCAGCATCAGCAGCTTTTCCTGAGGCTGGCTCAGCGGTATTGGCTGCTCCAGAGGGTTTTGAGCCCGACTCTTCTGTCCGAAACGGATCGGTAAAAATCAGAAAACTGGTTTCTTTACCGGTTTTACTTGAGGTGATCCTGTCTGAAGTCTTGTTAGCATTTTCAGTTGATCTTGGATTCGGCTGCTGGAAAATTTCTTTGACTACGTTCGCCAAATCCGCTTGCTCGGCGCCCTTAGAGGGGCTTCGAAGCCAGTGCCCCAGGCTCCAGGCGAATTCGGACTCAGGATTGCATTAGGGTCTGTACGGGCACCATCCCAAATAAACACCACCAGCGGTTTCACCTTCTGGTAAACATCTGACATTACTTGTGGACCTCCTTTAGAAATAGTCTCGGCACAAACTCCATTAAAGAAGACTGTAATCAAAGCTATTAGAAGTGCGAGAATTTGCTTATTGAAAGAAAAACAATTAGGCATGTTTGGTTCTTACAGCGCCGGCAAGCCGTGCTCCTTTCGCCATTGACGATAGTGGTTATACGAGTTTGTTGGAATGAATGTGCAACGTTTTTCAGGAGTGGTATCAAATATTGGCATGTCCAGCGGCGATGCCTTGCCGACGGCGCCCTTTCTTAGTGCGTTGAATGCATCCTGCGCAGTTTCAATCATGTTGGCGCCCAATGAAAGCAGGTCTTTCTTTTTTGCAGCAGCATGAAAAACTCCATCGTCGGATACGAAAAGCTCGGCATTAGCTTGCAAATGAGCAAACATGGTGGAGACATCACAATAACGATTGAGCCAGTTTTTATGCTGCACATCGTCCCAGTCCATTGAAGGATGAATGATTTGCTGGATTTCACGTTGAAGGGTATACCATTCCGGTCCTGCAAACCCCAGCGTGGCATGACCAAGAAAGCTCATGCTCAAGCGCATCTCTGGAAGCGCAAACATGGCGGGTTTAATCCCCAGGCTTTCAATCCGTTCTCTAAATACCGTGAAATCTCCAATTTCCTGTCCTTTCTGTTGCCGCTCGTTTGCAGCTATAGCGGGTAGCACAATATCGACAACGCCAGTGGTTGCCAGTTTCAAAATGCCATCCATGGCTGTTGCAATCTCAGTATCCTTAACGCTCATCAAGGCACCGTTGTCCCGTTTGTGTAGAGCGACGATGCTGTTATGGTCGATCGTTACTTTAGGGATGAAAGCGCTCATTAGTCCTCCGCATTTGGCTCCTAAAAATAGCACGCATTTGAACTTTGGGATGCAACAAATAAGACAACAGTTTGAACCGTCAGAAATGGGAGGCCGAATTTAGCTATAAGCCTGGCTGGACTTGCTTCTTACGAAATTTCTATGGTACTTTGCCGCCTTTTAAAATAACCCAGAGTTGCAGAAAAGCTGCTTATGCCCGAGCCATTCTTCTCATCCTCCCAGAGCGCCTCTTTGACATATTCGTCTAATTCTGCCAGCCCCTGAGCGTAAAAGCTCCGCAACTTCAAACCGGCTCTGCGCGGACTTTGGCATAGGTCCGAGGCAAAAGTTTTGCCGGACAAAGCAGCCGTCATCCAGCTAATTAAATGCACTCGTTAAAGCAGATCACACACGCGGGCAATTATTCACGTCTGGCTCGATGCTGCAAAATATTTTGTCCATGAACTTGATAAACAAGACTGCTTACCCCAGGCGTATCAACTGTGCCGAATCTAGCACACCTTCCTGGCTTGCTTCCAAGTACCGTCTTCGACTCGCTACGCGTACTTGGACGCCAGGCAGGCGTGCTGGTCTCTATGGCACAGAAACACCTTGGAGGTAAACAGCCATGCTCACCAAACTCATAAACAAAATTCGCAGCATTCTCGCACCAGAACGTGAATGCCCCTGTGTGATCTGCTTCAACGAGCGCAGACTGGATGACGACTGCTTCGTCTACCTGGGCAAAACTTTCACCTGGGACCAATTCTATGCCAAGCGCCGCGAGATGCAGAGCCGCTTTGAGGCTGCGGAGCTCTATCTTACGCCAGCTGACTGGCAGTTTGAATACAACGAATATGTCAAAGAGGAGCTCTGGGACGAGGCGGACGAGAGGGCACGGGCGTAAGCCCCTCTTCCCTGCCACTTGGTGGCAGGAGCGCGATGAACCCCACCCCTTGCCCAACTGGCTCTGCCAGTTCCGGGAAAACCAGAAAAAGCAAGAACCGCCCCACTACTGCAGAACGGCTCCCAATAAGGATCGGCACCTTTGCTTCTGTATTATATATTGTCTGCTTTGCCTGAACGGAAGACCGACAAACATGCTGCCGCGCAAGCCAAACATACAAAGAAAGTCGGACGCATTGCCTGACTCGCGCCCCCCATTCATTATCGAAAATTTGGCTTGGAGTTATAGCTTAGAGCTAATAGCTCTGCCTTGTTTGAGCCTACGAACTAACAAACCCTGATTAATAGCTCTGACATACATTTTGCGAGCTGCTTCTAGGTCGCCTTGATCTTCCAGCATTCTTGCCAATGCCAGCACTAACCTGCCACTGGCAATTAAGGGTTCTAATTCACTTTCAGTCATCGTTACCTCCCGCGGCCGACGACTATTATCATGCGTCTTTTCAAGGAGGGATCAACTGTTAGATTGATCACTCCTTTGGGTGATTTTAGCCCGCCATGCAGACCGACAGTGGATCTTCGCTTATCTCGCTTGGTCTCTCTTGTTCTTCGCGCTAGTTTACTGAACTTCGTAACTATGGTGCCCTGCCCCCATTCGCAAGCCTTTGCCAACTGCAAGCCAGGTCTGCGCCTGTATTATCAGCACTGAGCGGGGCCGACTCGACAGATCTCTGGAGGATCTCTTTTATGACAGACATTCCTAACAATGACCGACATTCCGACAAAGCTAACAGATCTGTTCGCTGCGACGCGCCGGCCAACAAACACACTGACAATGAACTTTCTGACCTGATTCACCAGGTCGCAAACGACACAATGCATCAACGGGACCAAGAGATCGAAAAGTACTGGTCAACTCACAAACTTGCTCCTGCAGATCTTCCAACTTTGACGATTGGCACTAAAGACAATGGCAAGGGAAACATTTATGACAGGCTCTCTCCTCTACCCATGGGGCCCAATGGCTTGCCCGAGCACTGCATATACCCGCCAAAACATTCAACAAGCAACTCAAAGGAGCTATCAGCTATTCCTTTTCTTGCTGCCGGAGCGCTTGCCGGAGCGGCCGGCTCCTGGGCAGCCCCCTCAAGTGCAGATTTGTCCCTGCTGGGAAAACATAAGGGGTTTCTCGGAAGCATTCCAAACTCACAAATAGGAACAGCCGAAGAGTTGAACGCAGGCAACAGGCTGTTTTCACAGGGCATTGACCTCAGCAAGTACGGCGATCTAATGGCAAGGAACGGTGAGCTGTTGCCCAAAGCGTCGCTTTTGCTCGAACGAGGCACAGGTTCATGGTTAGGTAGGACTCTGGGTGGATCAGCAAGGGGCTTGGCGGTAGCGGCAGGCATAATGGCCATCGGCTACGCATGCGAGCAAGCGGGAAACATGATGGCTCATAATCCTCAGGAAGCCCCCCGCTAGGCTCGAAACCTTTGGTACGCAATCGTTTGGCGAGACACGCACCTACTACATTAAGAAGCAGAGGTGGCTCCGCCTCCGCGTAAGCGTTCGGCATGCACAGTAGGTTGAAAGGAGCCCGGGAACCGCTTAAAGTGACCTGATTTTGGTTGCTTTTTGTCATTTTCGGCACTTTTTGGCACAGAACAATTTCGACCCA
>Ga0182030_10012078_pt1 | contig 17361 bp, 25 predicted proteins | sample 812S3MmetaG_FD_121299 | JGI IMG/M metagenome (GOLD analysis project Ga0182030, IMG submission 121299) | Permafrost microbial communities from Stordalen Mire, Sweden - 812S3M metaG (Illumina Assembly) | ecosystem: Environmental > Terrestrial > Soil > Wetlands > Permafrost | place: Sweden...
CTTGTTTTTTGAGAGTTTTGGTTTGTTGTTCGGTTTGGGACGTTTAGGGGTTAAGCGAGGCGAAGGAAACCATCGAAAGGACGTTTAAGGGGGCATATCATTTTACTCATTGTGTGTAGTAGCCAGATTAAACCCGCCACTAGCACCCTCCTAGAAACGACTGCAGCTGGTGTCAATTGCTCATGCCATACATTCCTCATAATCCATATATCCCACTCGCCCAAAAATAAACATTAACTTATTAGTCCAACTCCCATTTCGAATCCGAATAAACACTCGAAGCCCAAATTTTCCATCGCCTCTCTATCCCTATCGCTACGAACCCGCCAACCCCGCCTTCGCCCACGCAATAATATCCTTCCCACCCTCCACATTCAACATCCCCTCCGGCCCATCCCAAAACATGAAACCCCCAAAATTCGGTAAATTCAACGCAGCAACAGTAGTAGCCACCCCCTTGATCCCCTCCGGACCCCCCAAAGTAGCATACGCCGAAACCCCCGCTACCGAGAACGCCGGAGCTCCAACATAAAATCTTGGTTTCACAGGTAAAGAACTGGTTTTGAGAGCAGTGCTCCACTGCTGGACTGAATTACTGAAACCTATCGATCCGATCTGACATTGTGGGTTATTGTAGAATTGGACGAAGACGAAGTCACAGAGGAGGAGGAGGGCAGTGGGGTTGCTAGCGTCGGGGAACGGACATTGTGGAGCTGAAGAGAGATAATAGGCCTTTGTGGTTTGGGATGCGTAATGTGTGCGCAGAGTGCTGGCGAAGATGTTGAAGTTGGCGGGTTGATTGTCTTCGTTGTCTGTTGGTTACAAGATTAGTATTGTGGGAGGGGAATGGGATATTCAGGAGACAAACCAACGTCAAAGCCGTCGATTTCTGCTGTTGCAAATGGTCGCAGTGCTATATCGATATTACCTGGTGGACCGAACAAGTCCCAGAGTACGTCTGCGAATCCACTTGCTTGGGCTTTCGTTGATAATGAGATTTGGCTCGTGGCTCCACCGATGCTGAGTAAGACTTTCTTTCCCCATGTCTTCTGGCAGGTTTGGATATTGGCTGCCAGTTCAGGGCAAGATAGGAGTCCGGGAGCCGCCTGTGCCATTAATGGAGTCTGCCCTCGACATGCTGATCCAAAGTTGATTTGTGGGTAAAGCCCGCCATCTGTTGTCGATATAACAAAAGCTAGGATGACGATATCGATGTTCGGATCCGCACATTGATCTGCTAGTGTTGTGGTATCGGTCACTGGTGTCTGGCCAAAGTATACAGCTACATTTTGGGACGATTGAGCATTGAAAACATAGCCTGAGTTGGCTGCTGCCAGGCTTTCTGCTGGAATTCCTGATGATCCTCCTTGCAGTGTGACCTGTGTTTGTGCTGCTGCTGCTGAGGTAGTTTGGACAAATACCCCTCCGGCGTTCGTTATTCGTGTGGTTGGGATTCTGGATGCTGGATTAGTACTAGGCTCCACGGTCGTGGTGCTGACAGCAACCACGCTTGTGAGAGACGTTGTACTGATAGTTGTTGTTTCTGTGATCGAAGTCTCCAGCGTCGATATTACCGTTGTCGAAATAGCTAGAGTGGAGTAATGCAATGAAGGCGTGTTCGAAACCGCTTGTGTCGTTATGGTATTATTAGCAGCCACATTCTGCGAGATGGTTGATGTCCGCGTGACCATCGGAGGTGTTATTGTGATAGTTAAATCCAAAGTCATAGTCGATGTTAAATTGCAGCATGCCGTCGTCGTGCTGCTGAGAGCTGAATCTATTGCTGAACCCAAAGATGAGAGGGGAATACTTGACGTGGGGAAATTGGTCGTAGTAGGTCCCATAGCACTTGATATTGTAGTATTCGGACCGTCCTCCACTAGCAAGACATCAATAAGATCTATGAACTGCAGTTCCAGAAGTCGTATCTGATAGAGTATATCTCGTAGCTGGTCCCGAGGTATCGTAATGATTGGAGTTGTGTCCTGTCTCTTCTTTAAGTTTGCACGATTGGGGCACACATACCTTGATAACATCTTCAAATCAGGGACATCGATCGCAACCTCATTATCTGAAGGCTCCATCTCACGAGATTGCTGTTTTGAGAGGGAAATCAGCCCTCCGGACACAAAAACATGATCATTTACAAGAGCGGAGGAAAAAAGAAGAGGCAGCCAATTCAAATGCATAACTGTTGAGATCTGGAAATAAGGTTCAAAGATGTCTTTGCGTAGGATTAGGACAACTATGCTGGTAACCAAACCTTCTTCTCCCACCAACAGCTATATGAGATTTCAAAGTAAACAGAGACGCCCGCCCTTGACGACGCATTCCGCGCTTCGAATCTTCAACACTGAATTGTGGGCCACAGCGGCTAATTATACTGGAATGCTGACCATCTTGTATGCGAAGAAAGGGCCTTCTAAACCACTTTGGAAGGGAGCGGGAAGGAAAAAGAAAAGCAAAACGGTTCAATTCTCCGAGAAGAATTGTCCGGAGATCAGGAGCACTGATCATCATTGGACAATCGAGAGAGAGGGAACACATCCGGCGTCGAAATCAACCTTACTTGAAGCTACTACGTCGAAAGAGTGAAAGTGTGAAGCCACGGAAAGATTGACGAGGAGGAGGCTGATCGTTTAAGCTTGACTTGTGCATATAAGGGGTAGTGGCTGCGTTCCCTAGTCAACGCTGAAGAGAGTAGACGACTTGAAACAGTGTGGCATGCGCATATAAAAGATAGTGGCTGAAGCATTTATGCTGATGAAAATGGATGTCATGATGCGCGAGTGTGATGCAAATTTCAATTCCCATGATGCTGCAGAAATGGTCTGCCGCGTTCCTCATTCTGGTGTTAGCCTTTTCTTCCCAACAATGATCTTTCGCAGAGCACGTACATCTAAGATGATTGGGTATCCATTTCCAAACGTAGGAAACTCGTCTATGATCAAAGCTCTTTTGGCGGCTTGCAAGTTGGCCTGTGGGGCAACCAAAGATCTATCTAGACTGTCTAGGTACTTTAGCACTATAGACTCCCACCTAAGTTGCTACCTTTTCATTAGTCATAAAAATTGAACAAAGTATTTGAGTCCAGGTTGTGGATGTGCCTCTCTGACTGGAATCTGCTTATATTCGAATTTACAACCCCTTCGGGGTACGTTTGGATTCCCGCCTGGGTACCTCTCTTACCGAAAGGGTTGTGTATTTGCAGGGAAGACTTGTCTGATATCTGCTTCATCTTCCTGAGATTGAAAATCCAATTTTTGTTGGGTCCGTAGGTTGGAATCTCCTCGGGGAAACAATACAGTGGAAGGGTAGTATCACCTGGCGGAACTGAGGACATACCACGAGCTTGTTATCCTCAAGCCGAGGTTTTATTCTGATAGGCCGCATAAACTTGCATGTAGTCACAAATGGTCAAGGGTAGAACCCCGCCTGATCATTAACAATCCTACATTATCTATCTAGCTGAGCTGGGCCCACGCCTTATTTTTCTTCAATACAAGCCCATCCTCCAAGTCAAGCAAGCCAAAGCCAAAAAGACAGTGCTCCTCACTGTCATAAAATCTGCCGTGTACGTGAATGTGACACATTCAAATCCACCCATATACCCTCAACTATGCTTTCGACTATGTCGAATATGTGTCCGTGATGGCGTGGGTGGGACAAAAGAAAATGAATCATGAATATGTTGTAAAACGCCCCCAATGGTATTTATGACTACAAGTGAACCTCCCAATGCGAAAGCTGCCAAGTCGACTTTTGAAACGCGATGATCAGATTAGAAGTTCTGCGATATGCCAGCGCTTTGTTGTGGGAAGTGTGATGGGTTCTCAATTCGAGTGTTTCGCCGGGCTTGAACATCACGAATGACTGGTTGACCGCCCATTTCTGCTCGTCCTCCTGGAGGGCTTCCGTATTGTGTTTCGTTGTAGGGGTTGCCAGTGTCGTATTGGTTGTTGTAGTATCCACCGCCTGGAACTCCACCCTCACCAGAGCCGTCTGATCTATTGGCGGCACTGTAAGATGAAGATGCGTTCGACGGTCCCCGATTGATCTCTCCATTTCTGTTGGTACCTGTAGCTGGACCCATCGCACCTAGTGCTTCAACCTCGCCCGATATTGGACGTCCATCAACTAAAGGATTATCGGATCGTGTGTCTGAGACAGGTCCGTGCGTGGGTGAAGTTCCTTCTGAATAAGCCATCCCGATATTGTTGGAAGCACCTCCTGATAACGTCGTGGAAGCTTTCCGCCCTGATGAGGCTACAGCTGTAGTTCCCCATCCTCGATAACCCGCAGAGCCATCCTCACGCATCTCGAAAGGACCATCTGACCCAGCAGCTCCGACAGCGGGTAAAGTAGGGTCGTTGTTGGGATTGTAGCCATACTCTTCAACTTCCTTCCTCCTTAATTCTTCGGCATCCTTGCGTGCTTTTCGTTTCCGCCAAAACCAAAGACCAGCAAGGACTATAAGTGCTACAGCTACAATAGGTACCACTACTGCTACAGCAATTGTCCCTCCAGTGCCAAGCCCTGAACTGGTGCTTTTTGCTGAGGTGATTAGGCCAGCTGTTCCAGTGGCTGACGCGGAAGAAGATGTGGAAGAACTGGTAGGCGTTATCGAATCTGATGATTGTGTTTCCGTAACGACTGAGGTGACTGTGGATTCGCCGCTGCTTGTAGGTAGAATAATCGAGGTGGAAAGAGGCGTTGTTGATGTCGTAGAACTTGATTGCGTCGAGCTTGAAAATGGTGTACTGCTTGAGGTTGATGAGAAGAAGGAAGAGGATGACGACGATGTAAAAGATGAACTCGAGAATGATGTTTGTGAGGTTGATGAAGAAGAGGATATGAAGCTGCTCGAGGACGAACTAGAACTAGAGGTCGAAGTTGCTGAAGAAGAGGGACTGCTGTTAGCAATTGAACTCGAAAAAGAGGAGCTCGATGTCGCCGACGCCGAAGTAGACGACGTCGGCAGACTTGTGGCCGTACTTGTAGAGTTGGAAGACATCGTGATCCGGCGGAAAACGAGTCTGCGTTGAGGTCTGTAAGTCGCCATGTCAGCAACAAAGGATTTTCATGTTGTGCTATAGAATTCAATAACCATCAGGATGCGCTGAATCATACCTGAGCTGAGAGTTTCCCTATGCAAACGATCCACTGGGTGAAGCGTCTGTTTCGAATTGGAAGGAGCGTCGGGGTTGCTCTTTGGCCTTGGTCGTTCGATTGTCGAAGTCGCGTTACGAAGTAAACTCCTGTCGATCAAGCTGAGAAGATACAATGAATGGCGGAGTCACTGCAACCGAATGCGTGCTCTGCCAGGAAGAAAAGAAGTGTTTGAAAGTGATGTTGTTGATGAAGTTTACTCGTCAGGGTGTGGAACGACGGGTTCGGGGAGAGGGAGTAAATGAATTGGTGGTTGGTGGACAATTCAAATGAACCTGAGACAGCTCGGGCCGCCGCAATACGAGATTAGATCTTCAACGTGCCCAAAACGCTTTCGAAAGTTTGTATTCTTCAATAAGAGACTTTGAAAGATGATGATTTAGATAAATGGGCAAATCGTGGAATTGGCGATGGTGTCTCGAGATGGGAAATTTCAAAGAAGTTCTGAAGGGACTCTTTGCGGAGTCTTTCAGGGTTTGTTTTTTTCAAAGAGAGCGTGAATAATAACAAGTTGGGGCCCGGTCGGGAGCCATCCAAAGCTAAGGAGGCTTGGGGACACTTGGACCGATGAACCGTGCAAAGTATTTTTCTCTAGTTCTGGAGATTGAGATTTAGATGTTAGAGTGAGGAATAGTTTATGGTTCCTAGATCTGATTTTGGTCAAGTCAGGTCAACGAATAAGCACCTATTTTATTTCGAGCGCCTGAGTACGAGAGGATCTTCTACTAGTAACTGCCTTGTCAGAATGAGCGAGCATCGCCACGCCCCCCCCATTGTCCTCTCAGCGATGAAAGAAAACGCCCGGGTACTCGGACAAGGCGACTTTAAACATTTGTACAGATACGATTATTCGTTCTGGAGATCTTGAGGGGTGTGGATGTCATCGCAATTGGGTTGAAAATGGAGTCTCCAACTGCGCGTTGGAGGCTGTGCAAAAAAAGCATCGCCAGCGCACTTTGAACGATTTTCTCATCGCCTAGGTATTTTCACGACGCCATTTGATGCAGTGCATATGAGACTCTTCTGAATGCTTTCATTACCAGCTGCCAAGAGGATCATGACTTTACAAACTTCCATTTTGGGGATACAGAATAATCATGACTGCATCTTCAGCATCCATAAGCACGGCGTCCCCACCTCCAGCGCACACTTCATATCAGTTTCTTAGCCTCTCAGACCCCAATCCCACTTTGCTTGGCGATGAAGTCAGTCCATTGCCGTAATCCCGTCCATGACTTGCCATCAAGCTCTCCATATAATACATTTGCAAAATCCCATCTTTGCCAACGTTAGGACTTCCAGGATCTCTAGATTTCCAAGTTTTATTGTACTGTATGATCTCACGCAATTATTCGCTAGCACAAGGATCTAAGAACGGAGATTACTCGCTGCTTAATCCTCGTCGCTGCAGAGTCGCACCGAGCGAGCAAGAGGTTAAATGTCCACCCTCCATAACCTTGATTTTAACTAATTACGAATGTGATGTTCATCTTGATGTTTGACGTGAAAGTTCATTTGTGGATCTGGTTGAAAGATAGGGGAAGTAAATACGTAGGTAGGTTAGGGAAATATCATGTGATTTATATCAAGTCACGTGCACATATAGGTTCAAGAGCCAAGATATGGTAACTGATGAACAACAGTAATAAAGTTCGAGAAAATCACAGGTCAGGCCATTAAAAGAAGCGTTCCATTCCGTTGGTTATACAAGAAGCTGGATTATTTTGTTCCAGTTGAAGCTCTCTATATGCACAGCCAAGCAAGCTCCGTGATCTTCGATCTATTACAAGAAAAGACATTAACCAGAGTGTATCTCTGGGTGAACTGGGTGTTCATGCGTATACGCAGCCAGCTCAATGCAGCATGAGATGCTACTGTTGCTTGCAGGTCATGAGGAAGAGCCTGAGAGACGGTGGTGATGAAATCAAATATGCTCGCTCAAATGCCTCGATATGATAGCCCAAGCGGGATGCACCATGGATAAAGTGAAAGACATGACTGATGTTTATGACTAGCTTCCCGCTCGCATGCCCCATTGAGGCTTCAGAGTGGTGGCCAAGTCATCCTTGGTAAAAACCATATCCTTTTGAATGCGACTGACCCGGTAGGCACCGTTTCGGATGGCTCCAAGCTGCATGGCGGAAACACCACTTCGATTACTTTTGATACTACCTGTATCACTCATCGAATCAGGGTCTCTAAACTTCTTGGGTGGCGCAAAATCCAGTGCGGTGAAGGTTCCAGACTTTCTGAGCATATGTCTATTCTAAGTCAGTAATTGCGTATCAGGAGATCTGTAGACTACTTACGGGCTCGGCATAGGTGCAAGCTCATCAAATGCACTGACAGTCGGAACGAACGATGGAACCATTGGCGAGTATGGACGTCTCTCACCGAGTGGGCTTTCAGATCTACCCGCAACACGATCTCGGTAAGTCTTTGGGGGTGCGAAGTCCATGGCGTTCATGATGGCAAATGAATCATCCTTAAGTTTGGATGGAGTTGGGATGGTAGGGAGAGCCATTGGAGGAGGTAACTGTCTCTTCTTTGCTGGCGGGCCCATACGTCCAGATGCTGAAGAGTATGCCTTAGGGCCTTGAGGATATGGGCCTGGAGGGTACATCTGTGGTCCACGCGGTCCACGCATGCTACCTGCACCCATAGATCCATGCATCGCTCGAGGAGGTCCTTGAAACCTTGGGCCGCGAGGCGGTGGAGTCATCGCACGACGGGTGACAGGCTCGGCATAGGGCATTACGAAATTGTTGGAGGCAGGATCGTAGTACGCAACATCACCTAGATAGTTCTCATCATAATCCTCGTAGTATTGGCCTTGAGGGGCAGGTTTCGAGTCGTCGAAGTATTCCTTATAGAACGATCGGATTCTGTTGGCTCTGATTTCTGGATCATCAGACTCAATAACGGCATCCGGGGGTAAGGGGCGGAATCCCATCGAAAGTCGGCGGGGGTCAAAGCCAGGTGCACCTAGACCAGCCTGAGCGAATTCTTCAGGAGGGACATCCATCGAATAGCGCTGGCCTCGCATGAGCTCAGCGTTATTCTCGCGGCCAGGAGATGGTGGCGTGATCATAAATCCGTCCCCGTAATCACTGGCATCATCCGCAGGGGGCGGCGCCTCAGCCGCTTTCATTGACTCCTTGCGAACTGGTCGTGGGTTTGCTGGAAGTGAGTTTAGGACAGGCGGCGACATGCGAGCTGGGCTGGAAGTTTCTGGCTCAGAAGCTGGACCGGGGAGTTCTCGCTCAGGAGCTTTGCTGGGCGGTGATGGAGGAGGCGAAGGGTCTCGAGAACTTATAAAGGCTCCCAGGTAATTGTTACTCGTGCGGAGACCAGCATCACCATTGCTCGCGTAAGATTCACGACTCTCAGCAATTGGCGCTGGAGCCAGACTCTGTCCAGGTCCAGGGCGTGGATTTGAAGGGAGGCCTTTTCGAGCTACGTTGGAATCTTGGACATGGGCTTGTTCAGGTGCTATAGGATAGGGCGGAGGAGGAAGAGGGGTTTCGGATGTTGAATCAACCGGATTTGAAGACTTCTGAGCTAGAGAATTCTTGCGGGGAGGGGGAACAAAATCTGCAGTTGGAGGACTGCTTCTTGACATTCCACTGGCGTTGGACAACAGATCAAGAGTCGAGAGATCTTGCATCCTCGAGGGGGCATTACTGCGGGCCTTACTCGAGCCAGTATATATTGAAGAACCCTCACGGCCTTGCTTTGACGCTGATCGGATGGATGAACCGTCTCCTGGATAGTATTGTGTAACAGGGCGGTATGGATCCTCGTTCTGATGGATTGTCCTCGAGAGCGAATGTAGAGACTCGCGTGAACCCTGTAATTCTGGCGGTAACAAGTACGGGCTCTCCATACCGATATCCATCGAAACTTGACGTTGTTTCAAGTGGGGTCCCTTTTCTCCAATTTCCTTGTCAGCTACGTATCCTGGCGGCTTCCGCGCTCTTCCAGGTTGTGGGACATCTCCTAATCCGAAATCTAAAGACGCGTGTCGATCATTGGCATCTTCAAGTCTCTGTCTGCGGACATGGCGGCGTTGGAGGTAGATGAATAAGATAGCAGCTCCGATTACAGGTATTCTAAAGGTGTCACGTCAGAGAAGAACATCTCCACACAGGAAATATACTTACGCCACGCCCAGGACAATTGGCAGTGTGAATGTCGACGAACCAACAGGTTTTTCACAAGCAGCGGAGTTGTTGTTGGCGGCACAAGTACTTGAAGAGTCGGAGGACGAGGCTGTGGTTGTTGAATCGGAAGAACTTGTCGTGGTTGCAGACGGAGGACTTCGAGCTACCAGATTGGGAAGCGCAAAATCCATCATTGAATCCATTCCCTCAATTGGCTCAGGTTCGGCAGTAGGAATCCGAGGGCCTAATCTAACAATATTGGGCAATTGTCTAGTATCCATACTGGGCAGATTGTAATGCTATCGCGAGTCGTGAGGCTGTGTAGTCGAAGAACAGGCGATCCTCGAAGAAAGTTCGTCGTAGATTAATAAAGGAAAGAGCGAATAAATCGAAGGTGAACCCGAGCAGAATGCAAAAACTTGTCGTGGTCGTAAAGAACGAATGATTGTGTCGTGAAGTCTATTTCCCACAGTATATGGCGATGTTGATACTGAAACACGACCGGACTGAACACCAAATCACAGCAAAAACGACGAATATCGAGGACCCGAAAGAGTGACTATGGTCAGAACAACATGAGTAAGGATCGTAGGCCCGCTGGCAGGCTCTTTCTTTTGAAGAAAGGTCGTGATGGTCGAGAGATCGGACTGAAGGGTAGAAAGGAAGTCGAGAAGAAGAAGACGACGAAAGCTTACCCTATCGCTGAAAGGATTGGCCTGGGGGGGCGGGTTGGTGCTAAACCCCTGAAACAGTGGGCCTGAACAAGCATCTGCTGGTTTTTGACGAGATTAAAGATTTCAGATGACAGGAGAACTTTTGGTGGGGAAGATGGGACGAAATCACAAAATTCATTTTTCTCAATTCATTTTTCTTCAAAGATTCATGAGTATTCTTTCTATCTTCATCCCATTCTCTTGATGTGCTGACCATTGGGGGGGGGGGGGGATGGGACTCCCAATACGGACCAATTCTAAATGTGGAACATGATAATTGATGGATCCCCTTTCTTTTTCTTTTGGGTGAGGAATGCAACGATGGGCGAGTTGAGATTAGCCTGGCGTTATAGTCAGGTACCGTTTTGCAGGGGCAATCAAGCCTCACCAAATCTAAACTTTCGGAATAAGACGTGCCCTGCAGATGTCACTGATAAATAAGATTCAAGGCCCAAAAATAAATTTATAGATGAAACCTTTCTGCTCGGCAAAGTAGATCATATATGTGAAGCTCTTTCTTGTCGCATGCGATCTCGGATTTTCTGGTCAGTATTGATTGTAATGGACACCCAAATAATAAGGTCGCTCAAATATCCCCTTACTCCACCCACGCGATCAAGATTTTCAATGTTGGAAGCACGGCCACAGGCCAGGCCCGTCGGTCGATGAGGCGTCTTGATTGGCGGCGGGTCCAGGTGAAATTGAGATTGAGATGAGCGGCCCCGTCCCCCCGGTGATTGGTTCCAAAAGCAGCAATGACTCTGATGCCACTTTTTATGTATTGGTACCGGCATCATGTATCAGGCCAAGATACAGATGTGCCGATGTTATCAACGGCTTTCTCCTGGAGACCCTGACGCGTCTTCGAATCCGAATCCGAGTCGGATTCGTTCAACACCGTAAAATATATATACTACAGTGCCACTAGTAGTACCAGTAGTAGTAACCCGGCCTCAGGCACCCGATTTTAGGTAGCAAGCTCTTTCCACGTGATTGATATTAATTCATCCACTCCCGTCGTCAATAAGAACTAAACTGCCAACGAATAACCATATTATTGAGCGATATGATGTGAGGCAATCCAAAAATGGCAGATTTCGATCTTTCTGCCAGCTTCATCCCTTCTCTTCACAAACCAGCCTCGTTGTTACCGATTGCCCGGCATAAAGAAAATCTCCTCTATCTCATCGAGTCATTTCCTGTAACGATCGTTGTAGGGCAGACTGGATCGGGGAAAACAACTCAGCTTCCTCAGTATCTTGAGCAAGCAGGATGGTGTGCCAATGGGCAAGTTATCGCCGTCACCCAGGTGAGTTTTCTCCCCACCATAAAAATCGAAATCACTGACCCTTTCAAGCCTCGTCGAGTAGCGGCGACTACTGTCGCAATCAGGGTGGCAGACGAGGTAGGCTGCAAAGTTGGCGAAGAGGTTGGGTATTCCATCCGTTTCGAGGATGTCACCTCTGCCGCCACTAGGATTAAATTTCTGACCGATGGCCTCCTTCTGAGGGAAGCCTTGGTTGACCCGTTGCTCTCTCGCTATTCAGTCATCATGGTCGATGAGGCGCATGAGAGGTCTCTGAGTACCGATGTTCTTCTTGGAGTCCTCAAGAAAATTTTGAAGAGACGCCCAAATGATTTAAGAATCATTATCAGTAGCGCCACTTTACAAGCTGAGGCCTTCCTGAAGTTCTTTATAGGTGATGAAGATCCTAAAGAAACCAATTCTAGTGCTGTTACTTTGGATGGGCTGATTGCTCAAGGTAGCTCTGCTCATACCGCAACTGATGAATTTGGCGGAAATATTGGTCGGATCATTAGCATAGAAGGCAGAACTTACCCAGTTGACATCCTCTACTTGGAGACAGCGGCGGAAGATTACGTCGAGAAAGCCGTGCAGACTGTATTTGACATCCATACAAAAGAGCTAGACGGAGATATTTTAGTCTTCCTCACAGGAAGAGAAGAAATCGATAGCGCTGTACAGGCAATATCTGAGCGAGCTGCCAGCCTTCATCCTCGAGCCCAGGCGATAATGCCATTGCCACTTTATGCAGGTCTTTCTACCGAGCAGCAAATGTATGTCTTCGAAGAAGCCCCAGAAAACACACGGAAAGTCATATTCTCAACAAATATTGCAGAAGCTTCAGTCACGATTGAAGGCATCGTTTATGTCGTGGACACTGGATTCGTGAAGCTTCGTGCTTACAATCCTATGACCGGCATCGAGAGTTTAACAGCCACAGCAGTATCCAAGGCATCTGCGACTCAACGAGCAGGACGTGCTGGTCGTACGAAGCCTGGTAAATGCTATCGCCTTTATACCGAAAGCTGCTTCCAGTCTCTGGAAGAAGCAACCGTTCCTGAGATCCAGAGGTCGAACCTAGCTCCCGTTATTTTACAACTCAAAGCCCTCGGTATCGACAATATTGTCCGGTTTGACTTTATCACATCTCCGCCTGCAGAATTAGTCATTCGAGCGCTCGAGCTCCTCTATTCTCTAGGCGCGCTGGACGACTATGCCAAATTGACGAAACCGCTTGGCACAAGAATGGCTGAATTAGCAGTTGAACCTATGATGGCTAAAACTCTCCTCTCGGCGCCGTCATTCGGCTGTCTAAGTGAAATCTTAACGATTGCCGCTATGACCAGTCTTGGAGGTAACATTTGGTTCCACCACGACGGTGAGAAGAAGAAGATGGAGACAGCACGCCGAAAATTTGCTGTCGAAGAGGGTGATCATCTCACACTCTTGAACGTCTACCAAGCCTTTGTCACGAAAGGTCGGAAAGAATCTAAGTTTTGTCACGACAACTATCTCAATTTCAAAGCGTTAACAAGAGCTGTAAGCATTCGAGCCCAATTGAAACGATATCTCGAGCGATTCGGTATGAATGTGGATGAGGCGCTTTCCTCGAACGTAAATAAGCCACCATTATCAGTCGGTAGTCCAGATAAAGGAGAGCAGATTCGTCGATGCTTAACAACTGGATTCTTCGCTCATGCAGCAAAGATGCAACCTGATGGCACATTTAGAAATGTAGCGGGAGGAACTACCTTGCATGCCCATCCGAGCTCTTTGATGTTCAACAGGAAGGCGGACTGGGTAATTTTCCATGAAGTTATGGAAACAGGAAATAAGACATTTATTCGTGATGTCACGAAGATTGAGAAGGGTTGGTTGGTGGAGTATGCTCCTGAATTTTACAAAATACAGAGATAAATCTGAGATGTTTGTCTCATCTGCTGAAACCTCGAACATATGTGTCTGCTCGCTTTGATCAATGAGTGTTGATACGTTGTTGAATTTCCATACCTTTCCTACACACTTTCCTGCTTTTGATAGCCTGCAAAAGATTCCAAAAGACTGATGAAAGTTAAATCTACCCTCAGAGTACCCGAGAAAGCGCACGATCCTCGATCCTTAGTTTCTATATGGGAATCGCATGTCCATCCAGTCCAGCCTTATCCTAATCTTCGAAAATCCAACAAAGGCATTTGACTACGTCTTATTTCCCCTCTGTCAATCCCATTCCTGATTCAGTAGCTCACTGTAACGGTTGGTTTCATCAAACGGTAGAAGAGCCTAGCAAGCACCCCTAGTATAGGCTCATTTTCTGTTCTAGGCTTAAAATCTTTATCCTTAATTATCGAGATTTCTAAGGATACCCTCCTTCTTTCTATACATTTTAATATGTATAGTTAAAGTAGGTGCGATTCTTCTTCTCTGTCACACTCACATTTAAGCAATAACTTCCCAGAAATCAACTTCTAAAGTAAAGGCATTCATAAAGGACATCCCGTAATGGAATATGTATATCCCAATCTCTGGAAATGAATCCCTAGGAGTCAACTTCAACAACGTGGTACATCATTGTCTTTCTTAGCAGCTCAACTTCTTCAATGAAATTATTTGCGAAGGATCATAGGTAGATCTCTACTTCAGGACCCCAATTTACAACTCTCTTTAAAGTATTCGCAAAGAAAACCACAAGGATTAAATACCCCTGCTCTAGTGCCCCATTCATACTGAAGTCTCAGAAAAGGGAGTAGGGAAGGAGGATGTATCTTTCTCCTCTCTCCCCTGCATCTCAATTCACGCTCACTTTGAATATCCATTCTCTCTTCCCACATTGTATATTCATTCAATAAGGTCATTTGTGAAGGATTCCTCTTCTTTATTTTGTGGCACATGGCAATTATTTTCCAATGTCTCAATCGTTGTCAGACATCGAGGATCTAAGATTAAGATTGGAAGCGTATTCACATGGTCATTCCTCTACAATACTTTGCCCGTTCTTCTGTTGCACATCGTAAATCTGCTCAATGCCTTAAACCTTGCTAGACGTTGAGGGACAATGATAATATATTCAATCCAGTCCCCGTTCCAAACTCACCTTTTGTAATTCAATAAAGGTAATCACGAAGGACTCTATGCCTTTGTCCTGAATAGCTATCCCGCATCCCGATCCCTAATTCGCTCTCACCTTTGCAATTCAAAAATGCAGTCACGAAGGACTGCACGTCGCTATTTCGTATATTCACCCCGCACTAAAATATAAGAACATTTCCATATGTCTTTTCCTCCCCCGGGACGCAATTTCTTCAACCAAACAAAAATCTGTCGTGAACCTAAGCTCTATAGTGTGGTTCAATTTCCCTAATCTACGCTCGCCTTTGTAATCCAGTAAGAGTAGTAGCGAAGGACAACACATTTCTGTTTCGTATATCTACCTCCGCCAAACTTCATAAACATTTTCATATCTTTTCCTTTTTCCAGGACTTAACTTCTTCCACCAAGAAACTCCATCAACCCCTAAGACATCGCCAGTCCTCTTACTATCGCTAACTAACATCCAAAGACTATAAAGCCATGGCATCCAACAATCCGCCTCCAAAGCCAGCCATCAAGCAACCCCCATGGGCCCTCGCCAAGCCCGTCCACGACGGGCCCATCACCCATCCCTCCCAGATCTTCAAGCTCACTGCCACTGAAGAAGCCGCTATCAATGAACGTCTCGCCACACTTGTTACGCCTTACGTTGACAAACATTACTGGGTCATGAAAGAAGAAACCCTTAAACAAATCTACATCGCTCTTCTTACAGAATTTCCACCTTTGTATGACAACAAGCAAAACTCCCCTTTCGCTGCGTTGGGGATGCTACAGATTTGGGTCCAGGAGGCGCATTTTTGGGCTGTTAAGAATTTGGAGGAGGCAAAGGAAGCGGCAGCAAACGAAGCGGCAGCAAACGAAGGTGAGAAAGAGGGTGAGAAGGGTGGAGAATCAAGCAAGGGTAAGAAGCGGAAGTCACCCGGCGGAGAAGGAGACGGAGTCCAGGCAAAGAGAGCCAAGAACGAGAAGAAGTTGCCACCTTTCAGCCACTGCTACTTCCTCATCAGCCGCCGCGCCGACCCCGGCATCTCAATCACCGTCGCGCTCATCGATTTGATCCGCCCAGGCGGCGTCACGGGCTCCATTACCGGCAAGCAAAAGGATCTCGAAGTCAACGATTTGCAGTACGAGAAATTGATAAGGCGGTTGAAGGATAGTGATCAGTTTGAGAATTTCGAGGGATTCGAGGCAGGCAAAGGGGAGAAGTTGACTTTTACGACGGCAGAGAGACGGATGGAGAAGTGGGGCATTACGGGGGAGGTGGAGAGGCAGGTGTGGAATGATGCATTATTGAGAGAGGCGGCTATTGAAATGAGGACGGAGGTAGATGGGGGGTTTGAGTTGGGGTTGTCGGTTGTGCAGAAGAGTGACGAGGTGAGGGTTGGGGGTTACAGCATGACATGGGGTCCCGACGGTAAAAAATTAGGTTGAGGGTTAGAGGGAGTAGTAGGTACGTCTTCCAAATTAGATAGGGAGATAGGGAGACAAGCTGACAAGCGTTCCAGTTCATAGCAGACCTTGAGCGCGGCGGCATTTTCATTAGGATATCGATGGTTTAGAATCATATCGGGAAATGATTAAGGGAGCAAAAAGTTAATATGCGGTAATTTATCAAACAGATCTCTGTCTCAATTATACTTCAAATTTCTCCGTCCGATCCCACCAATATCTACATTCCTCTACCGCCCAGTCATCATCCTTAACCCGCACCGCCGTGCCTTTATTTCCCCCACCAGCAACCTCATCATTGCCCTCCCCAAAAACAACCAACTTCCTCCTCCCGGCTACGTAACTCGGCCACTCAGGCCTATCCCCATATCTCCCATCCACAGCATTCGGATCCCCACTCACAATAAAACTCGTCCAATATGCATGCATCAACCCCGAAATCTCATCCGCCGTCTTCGAAACATCCCTAATGTCCTTATTATGCGTTACAAACGGCGCCTGCCCTCCATGTATTGCTCCTCCTTTCACATTACTCTGCGCAGCGAAATGGTATAGATACACGTTCGTGTTGCTCTGCGCCACAAAATGAGCGGTGTGTTTGACGGGGCAGATATAAGCAAATTGCCCATAAGCCTGCTCTAAACGTCTAAATTGCGCTCCTAAGCCCAATCCCTTCCTCGTCTCTTTATGCTTAGAACTACTATTCGTCACAGGATCGGGATATACCGCATTCAGGAGTTCAAGATCCTCATCAGTTAAGACGGGAAGCAAAGTACGGAAGAAATCAGTGAATTCCTTCGAAGTAGCAGCTTTTTGAGGCACAAAATTCGCGCCTTCGTTGGTGTTGAATCCTGCTAAGATGGGAATTCTATGCCAATTATCTGAGCGCCATGCGTGGATGGGAGGGATGGGTATTAGACCACGTAGACCATTGATTACTGTAGAGAGAAACTCGGGGTCAGTAGCTCTCTTGGGTAATGGATACGAACACATATCGCAAAGATACAGAGTAAAGGCCTCAACTCTTAAAGGCAGGGTAGAACAGGAAGTTTCCTTCCGACAAGCGGAACTCACCTGGTTGGAAGGGCCAGCGGACGGAGGGGTCGTATTTTTTGTATACTGCTTCTGAGGCGTTTTTGATCGCTTCAGTAGGGAGATTTCGGAGAGTGCTCATGATCTCTGTCTCCGGGAGGTTGCTGTGGCCTAGAAAGGTCAGGAAGTCTAGGAATTGTTGCTTGTGGAGTGGGTTACGGGGGTGGTAGACGGCGCGAGCGGTGGGGGCGCCAGATTCGAGGATGGCTTTGTGGAAGAGGGGCGAGGAGGGGGAGTTGCGTAGGATATGATGGCCTATCTATAGGATTGTAAGCTCTATCTTGAGAAGCTATCATGCTCCAGTTTTCCAGATCTTCTAAGGTCACATGATGCAATGGAGACTATGAGGTTTAATGGACGAGCACAGGTGGCTCATGAA
>Ga0182030_10012079_pt1 | contig 17360 bp, 16 predicted proteins | sample 812S3MmetaG_FD_121299 | JGI IMG/M metagenome (GOLD analysis project Ga0182030, IMG submission 121299) | Permafrost microbial communities from Stordalen Mire, Sweden - 812S3M metaG (Illumina Assembly) | ecosystem: Environmental > Terrestrial > Soil > Wetlands > Permafrost | place: Sweden...
CCGCTGCGGATTTCAATGCCGCGCCGCTGGATGATGGCCGGACACCACGAGCAGTCGTGCCACTCGACGTTCAGCGAGCATTTCCAGCAGTCGGGGCCATGGGTGTCGGCGGAGAACATAGAATTTTCCTCACGGCAAAAACTGCACGCCGGATTTCCAGTTGCTCAGGCGGTTGGTCTTGCCGCTGATGGACAGGTCAATCCACAAATCGAAGGACTTGGGATTGTTGACGCCGGGATAAGTGTAGCGAAACGGATTGCCGGAAAATCCAGAGCCGCTCAACAAAGTGAGATAGCCTTGATCCGGCCCGCCGACGGAGGTGACGAGAATCGTGACGGCCCCGTTGTTGCCGGTGCCAAACCGGTTTTGATTCAGGCCGGAGATAAAATTTTTGGCTGCCGCCGCGTCCTCGCCGCTCCCTTTGGTGCAGTTCACGATGCCGCCGCCAAAAGTGCTGGCATACGTGGTCTGGAGGATGGACGACGAACCGTCAAGGGTCAGGTAATTCAAACCAGACTGCGTCGTGCCGGACAATTCGTAATACAACGGGTTCAGCATCGGATTGCTCGAATTGCTCGGCGGATACGTATTATATTTGTCGTGGTAATTTTCCAGCGCGGTCCTGATCTGCTCCAGTTGGGAGTGGGCGGTCGTGATGTATTGCTGGCGTTTGGCCATTTTCAAACCGCCGATGGTGAATCCCGCCAGCACGGCCATGATGGAGATGACCACCAGCAGTTCCACCAGCGTGAACGCCTGCAGGTTTCCGCTTTTCGCTTTCCGCTTTTCGATTTTTTTCATGGTCATTTCAATTCTTCTTCCATCCGCTCGCTCAACCATTGCTTGATCATGCTCTGGTAGTTCAAAAACCGCGTGCGCGCCAGCCGCTTGATGCGCGCCAGCATCCGCGGATCGAACCGCAGCGTGACGGTGACGGATTCCGACGATTCGGCGCTGCCGGCGACCGCCGCTTCCATGAGCCGCAGGTCGGGCCGGTTTTCCGTCCAGAAAACCACCTCGGCCGCCTCGCTCTCAAAGAGCGGCACGTCTTCCCAGTTGGCGAATGTGCGCATTTTCAGTTTTTAATTTTGAATTTTACGTTTCGAGTTTTGCGGGAATACGCTTTTGTTTTTTTTGAATTCAAAACTAAAAATTCAAAACTAAAAACTTATTGCGAAAGCGTCTGCCCCATTTTGCGCTGATAGAAGAACCGTTCTTCCGGCTCGAACGGCCGGGCCAGCAGCACCCGGACCAGCCGGCCGTTGGTGCGATAGACGCTCAAAATGCCGATGCCGCCCGCCGACATGCCGAGGTTGAAAAACCGCGCCTGCACGCCGAACCGGGGGGAATCCGGCATCAGCCGCACGGCAAATGCGTCCTCAAACGATTCCTCAATTTCCCGTTGATTCAAAGAACCAAGCTCAAAAGGCGGATTATTCCAATCGAACTCCATAACGGATCAGTTGTAAATAATTCGCCCATGCAATGTCAATACAATGTATTTACGCATTGAGGCACCTTTTGTCAAGTTTTGGTTCTGAATCAGTTTTTAAGTTTTGAGTTTTGCAGGAATACGCCCTTGGTTTTTTTGAATTCAAAACTAAAAACTGATTGCGGCCGGCCTTAATCGCCTTTGCCCTTTTTGCCTTCGCCTTCACCGCTCAAGCTGGTGATCATGGCAATCAGCGGCAAAAACATGGCGATGACAATGCTGCCGACGAGCACCGCCAGGAAAATAATCATGATCGGTTCGAGCAGCGAGGTCATGGCCGCCACCGCATTGTCCACCTCCTCGTCGTAATTGTCGGCGATACGCAGCAACATTTCCGGCAGCGCGCCGGTCTGTTCACCGACGTCCACCATGCTGACGACCATCGGCGGGAACACGCCGGAAGCTTCCAGTGGCGCAGTGATGGTTCCGCCTTCCTTCACGCTCTCGTGAACCATGGCGACCGCCGTGGCGATGATGACGTTGCCGGCGGTGTCCTTGACGATGGTGAGCGCCTGCAAAATGGGCACGCCGCTGCTGACGAGCGTGCCCAGCGTGCGGCAGAACCGCGAGATGGCCACCTTGCTGATGACCGGCCCGACCGCCGGCATGACCAATTTGAACTTGTCCCAAAGCCGCCGGCCAAACTTCGTCTTGATGAACAGCAAAAATAAAATCACCACCACGACCACTGCGCCCAGCGTGCCGAGAAAATTGTTCACCACCATGTCGCTGACCCAAAGCACGAACAAGGTGAACTTGGGCATGTCAATGTTCATGCCCGCAAACACGTCCTTGAACTTCGGCACCACGTAGCCCATCAGCAAAACCATGATGCCCAAAGCCACGATCAAAACCGCGACGGGATAAAACAGCGCGGCCTTGACCTTGCCCTTGATCTTCTGCGCCTTCTCGGAAAATTCCGCGAGGCGTTTCAAAACCACTTCCAGCACGCCGCCGAGTTCGCCGGCCTTGACCATGTTGACAAACAGCCGGTTGAAAACTTTCGGATGCTGCGCCAGCGCCTCGGAGAACGTGCTGCCGCCCTCGATGGAGGCGGCCAGTTCGCCCATGATGTCCTTGAGCGTCCGGCTGCGCTCCTGTTTTTCCAGCACGCGCAGACCGCGCAGCAGCGGCAAACCCGCGTCCACCAGCGTCGCCAACTGCCGCGTGAACGCCGTCAGCACCTTGGGCTTCACCCCGCCGCCGAGGCCGGGGATTTTGATGTTGATGTTCATCGCCCCGCCCTTTTTGCCACCCTTCTTGGGCTTGGCGGCGGCCTTGGCCTTGGCTTTTTTCCCCGCCGCCGCTTTTTCCTCCGCGCCCGCCTCGGTGATCTTGGTCGGGAACAACTGCATGTCCTTCACGCGGCCAATGGCCTCGTTCTGGCTGGCGGCCTCGATGGTGCCCTTGGTTTCGGCACCGCGGCTGTCGAGCGCTACATAATTATACTTGGGCATAAGCTAAAACAGTCCAAGGTCCAAAGTCCAAGGTCCAAAGTTGAAAGTTGAAAGCCACTCCATTTTTGAAGTCACGGCGGCGCGCATCCGACTTTAGACTTTGGACTTTAGGCTTTGGACTCATGTGTATTTGACGACTTCCTCAATGGTTGTATCACCGTCAAAGATGCTGCGCAAGCCGTCTTCGCGCAAGGTGACCATGCCCAGCTCCACCGCCTTCTGCCGCACCACCACCGTCGGCGCGCGCTCATTGATCAGCGTGCGCACCGCGTCACTGACAATCAGCAGCTCGAAAATGCCCTTGCGGCCCTTGTAGCCGGTGTCGTTGCAGGTCGAGCAACCGCGCCCGTAATGAAAAACCTTGTCGCCCAAATCATGCGGCGACAGGCCGAGCAGCGACAACTGCTGTTCCGTCGGCTCGAACGGCGTCCGGCAGTTTTTGCAAATCGTGCGGACCAGCCGCTGGCCGAGCACCGCCATCAGCGTCGAAGAAATCAGAAACGGTTCCACGCCCATGTCCACCAGCCGCGTGACCGCGCCGGGCGAATCGTTCGTGTGCAGCGTGCTCAAGACCAAGTGGCCGGTGAGCGACGCCTGGATGGAAATCTGCGCCGTCTCCAAATCGCGCACTTCACCGACCATGATGATGTCGGGGTCCTGGCGCAAAAATGATTTCAACGCCTTGCCGAAAGTCATGCCCTGCGCCTCGTTGACGGCCACCTGCATGATGCCTTCGATGTCGAATTCCACCGGGTCTTCCGCCGTGAGCAATTTGGAATCAATCGTATTGACCCGGCGCAAACAGGAATACAGCGTCGTCGTCTTGCCGCAGCCCGTCGGGCCGGTCACGACGAAAATGCCGTTGGGCCGCTGGATGACTTCCGTGACGAAGTCATAAACATATTTCGGAAAACCGAGCGACTCGATTTCCAGGTTCACCGAGGAACGGTCTAGCACGCGTAGCACCACCGATTCGCCGAACGCCGTGGGCAGGCACGACACGCGCAAGTCAATCTGCTTGCCGGCCACCATCAGGTTGATGCGCCCGTCCTGCGGCAGGCGGCGTTCCGAAATGTTCAGGTTCGACATGACCTTGATGCGCGAGGTCACGGGCAGGGCGAGATGCTTCGGCGGCGGCGCCATCTCGTAAAGCGCGCCGTCCACGCGGTAGCGGATGCGAAACTCGTCCTCGAACGGCTCGAAGTGAATGTCGCTCGCGCGGTCCTGCACCGCCTGCTGCAACACGAGATTCACGAACTTGACAATCGGCACCTGGTTGGCCAATTCCTCCGCCGCCTTGGCATCGTCGCCGGCCTCGCTGACTTCGCGGGCGATCTCCTTGTCCGAACCCAGCTCCTTCAAAATTTCCGCGAAACTTTCGTTTTCCTCCTGGCCGTATAAACGCTCAATGCCTTTGAGAATGTCCGCCGGGTCGGCGACGACGATTTGCACGTCGCGCTTGGCGATGAAATGAATTTCATCCGCCGCCGCCGGGTCGAGCGGCTCGGCCAATGCGACTTGCAGCGTCGAATCCACCAGCGCCACCGGCAGGCATTTATACATCTGCGCCACTTTGGCCGGAATAAATTTGAGGACTTCCGCCGAAATTTCCCGTTCCTTCAGCGACACCACTTCCGTGCCCAGCGCCGCCGCTTCGACGTGCAGGATGGCTTCGAGCTTCATGATGCCGAAGTCCTGGAGCAATTGGATGACCGGCGTGCTGCCGCGCTTGAATTCGCCGGCGACCTCCTCGAATTGCAGGTCGTCAATCATCCCCTGCTCGTGAACGAGCGTCAGCAACGGACTGGAAATGTCGTCGGGCATGAAATGCAATTATTTTTTGCCGTCCCGGCCGACGGCCTGCGCCAAGTCCAGCTCCTGCAGCTTGGCCATGATGGTCGTCGGGTCCTGGGATTTGTTGATGACTTCCTCGCGGGCGATCAGGCCCGCCGTGTATTTCTCCATCAGAAAACCGTCGAGCGTCACCATGCCCCACTTCGCGCCGGTCTGGATGTCGGAGTTGATGCGGAACGTCTTGTTGTCGCGGATGAGCGCGGCGATGGACGGCGTGTTGATCATGATTTCAAACACCGCCACGCGGCCCGGCTTGTCAATGCGCGGCACCAGCAACTGCGAAATCACCGCCTGCATCACCGTCGAAAGCTGGATGCGGATCATTTCCTGCTGGTTCACCGGAAACGCGTTCACCAGCCGGTCAATCGTCTTCGCCGCGCCCGTCGTGTGCAGCGTGCCGAAAACCAAGTGGCCCGTCTCCGCCGCCGTGATCGCCGCCTCGATCGTTTCCAAGTCGCGCATTTCGCCGACCAGAATCATGTCCGGGTCCTGCCGCAGCGCGCGGCGCAAAGCTTCCGCGAAATTCGGCACGTCCACATGCACTTCGCGCTGCGTGACCAGCGCCTTCTTGTGCTTGTGATAATATTCAATCGGGTCCTCAATCGTGATGAGGTGGACTTCGTCGCGTTCCTCGTTGACCAGGTTCAACAGCGACGCCAGCGTGGTCGTCTTGCCGGAACCGGTCGGGCCGGTGACGAGAATCAAGCCGCGCGGCTTGAACAAAAGATCCTTCACCGACTGCGGCAAACCAATTTGCTCGAACGTCAGCATCTTGCTCGGAATCTGCCGGAGCACCATGCCGAAATTTCCCTTCTCCTTGAACACGCTCACGCGGAACCGCGCCGCGTCGCCGAACGCAAACGCAAAATCCGCGCCGCCGTGCTCGCGCACCTGCTGGATGTGTTCCTCGGAGGTGATGCTGCGCATCAGCTCCTCGGCGTCCTCCGGCTTGAGCGACGGCCCCTCCACGCGGTGCAAAATGCCATGCACGCGGATGGTTGGCGCGGTGCCGACGCGAATGTGCAAATCGGATGCGCCTTCCGACACCACCAACTGCAACAGATCAGACATCGAATAGGACATAAAAAATTATGAATGGCGAATGGCGAATGGCGAATGGTCCATCCGCACCGCGCTGGTTTTAATTTGAAATTCGAAATTCATGGTTCGAAATTTTCTAGGCGTCGTCGCCCACCGTCGCGCGGATGACCTCTTCCGGCGTCGTCATGCCGGCGAGCACCTTGCGGATGCCGTCCTCGCGCAGCGTCCGCATACCCATTTCGCGGGCGCGGGCGCGCAGCACGTTGGTCGGCACGCGGTCGTAAATCAATTTGCGCGCCTCGTCATCAATAACGAAAATTTCAAAGATGCCCATGCGGCCGCGATGGCCGGTGTTGTTGCAATTGGTGCAGCCGCGCCCTTTTTGCACGGTCGCGTTTTTCAATTCCTCCCGCTTGATGCCCAGCGAGTTCAGCTCGGAGTCGGTCGGCTCATACGGCGCAACGCATTTTTTGCAAATCTTGCGGACGAGCCGCTGCGCCATCAGGCAGCGCGTCGAGGACGCCACCAAAAATGGTTTCACGCCGATGTCCACCAAACGCGTGACCGCGCCGGGCGCGTCGTTCGTGTGCAGCGTGGAGAAAACCAAATGGCCGGTGAGCGACGCGTTGATGGCGATGGACGCGGTTTCCATGTCGCGAATTTCCCCGATCATCACGATGTTCGGCGCCTGGCGCAGAATCGCGCGCAACGCGGTGGCGAACGAAAAACCCACGGCGTCGTGAACCTGCACCTGGTTGATGCCGGCCAAAACATATTCCACGGGGTCTTCCACGGTGATGATTTTGCGGTCGGGCCGGTTGATGAAATTCAAACACGAATACAGCGTGGTCGTCTTGCCGGAACCGGTCGGGCCGGTGACGAGCAGAATTCCGTCCGGCAGCGCGATGATGCGCTCGAAGGTCGCGCGGTCGTCGCTCAAAAATCCGAGTTCGGCCAGACCGAGCTTCAGACCTTCCTTGTCCAAAATACGCATGACGATGCTTTCGCCGTGGTTCGTCGGCAGGCACGACACGCGCAAGTCAATCACCTTCGTCCCGATTTTCGTCTGGATGCGTCCGTCCTGCGGCACGCGATGTTCGGAGATCACCATGCCGGCCTGGATTTTCAAACGCGCGATGACCGGCGCTTGCAGGCGTTTCGGCGGCGACTTCATTTCCTGCATCACGCCGTCAATGCGGTAGCGCAGGCGGAAGCGCTTGGCGAGCGGTTCGAGGTGGATGTCCGAGGCGCGCAGCTTGAACGCGTCCACGATGATCTGGTTCACCAGCCGGATCAGCGGCGCGTCGGATTCCAGTTCCACCACCTCGTCCAAGGCGGCGTTCGCGGCGTTGTCCTCGTTGAGTTCCTGGATGACATCCTTGAAGATGCCGGAATCCATCGTCTTTTTTTCCGACGCGTAATATTTGTTCAGCGCCGCCTCGATGTCCGGCTCCGACGCCACGCGCAATTCGATGTCCGCGTTCAGCAAATGGTGCAGCGAATCCAGCGTGTTTAAATCCGACGGGTCGGCGATGGCCACGGCCACCTTGCCTTCGGTTTTGAACAGCGGGATGACGCGGTATTTTTTCGCCACGTCGCGCGGGATGATGGCGATGACGTCCTCGTCAATTTTCTGGTTGGCGAGATGCACCACTTCCGCGCCGAACTGCGCGGCCTTGGCCTGCGTCACGTCGCCGGGGCGGATGACCTTGTTGGCCACGAGCAAATCCACCACGCCCACACCGGCGGCGGTGGCCTCCTCGCGGGCCTTGCCGACCGTGTCAGCGTCGGTGAAGCCGAGGTCAACCAGCAGGTCCAATAAATAATCGTCTTTTTCTGCCACGAGATTTTTTACGCGCCGACCTACTATTGAATTCAGGCGGCGCGTGTCGAAAAGGTTTCACTTGCGCCCGCAAAAGTCAATCCAGACTCGCGAACTTTTATTGTCCAAAACCAAACCTCCGCTGGTGCTGCCGCCAAAAATTACCCTTCCAAAATCGCCGTGGCCGCCACGTAGTTTTCCGTGTGCGTCAGGCTGAGATGCAGTTGCCGCGCGCCGCGCGCCGCGAACAGTTCGCGCCCCTTGCCGTGCAGCACCACGAACGGCTCGCCGCTCGCCTTGCGCCGCACCTCGATGTCCCGCCAGCCCAGCGCCGCGCCGATGCCCGTGCCGAACGCCTTGGACACCGCCTCCTTCGCCGCAAACCGCGCCGCCAGAAATGGCGCGGGATTTTTGTGCGCCAGGCAGTAGGCGGTTTCGTCCGTCACCAGCACGCGGTTCACAAACCGCTCGCCGAATTTTTCAAACGACGCCGCGATGCGCGCCACTTCAATGAGGTCAATGCCGGTGCCTAAAATCATTTTGCCCATTGGAAGCCACGCGATTCGACTTGTCAAACTTCTCCGGCGGGTTTAACCAGTGCCGCTCGCATGAAAAAATTCCGTCTCCTCGCGCTCGGCCTGCTGGCGGCCCTGACGCTCACCGGCTGTGCCACCGCCGCCCCCGGCAAAATCAAAAACTCCGCCGGCCTTTTCGACGGCCGCACGCTCGACGGCTGGGTGCAGATTCCGCCGGCCTCGTGGACGGTCACCAACGGCGCGATGGCCAGCCTCGGCGTGGCGCGCGGCGTCATTTATACGGCGAACGATTACAGCCGTTACCGACTCACGTTCACCATGCGGCACATTTCCGGGAACAAGGATCATCAGCCGTGCTTCCTGATTTTTTGCCAGCGCCCGGCCGCCGGCGAGAAACCGCTCGACGCGCTCGGCGGCATCCAGTTTCAGGTGCCGAACGGCGGCCACTGGGATTATCGCTCCGGCCACAACAACGGCGGCGGCAAGGAATTTTCGTCCGTGACCAAAACCAAATTCGACAACCAGCAGTGGAGCCAGGTGGAAATTCTCGTGGACGCTGCCAAGGGCATTGCGCGCATGGCCGTCGCCCAGCCGCCCGGCAGCCCGGCGGTGGAGGTGCTTGATTTCAACGACCCGGCCGCCGGCCGGCCCGGCCCGATTGCCTGGCAGATGCACAACAAAGGCTTGTTCGACGAATACAAGGACGTGAACATCGAAGTGGATCCCAAGGATGACCGGCTCCTCACGGTGAAATAATCAGCCGCGATAATTTTTCATCGCCGCCAGCATCTCGCGCACGGCGGTTTCGATGCCCACAAAAACGGCGCGGCTCACGAGGCTGTGGCCGATGTTCAACTCCACCAGGTGCGGCACGCGGAACAGCGCCGGCAGATTTTCGCAGCTCAAACCGTGCCCGGCGTTCACTTTCAAACCGAGCGCGTGCGCCTGCTCCGCGCCGGCCACCAGCCGCGGCAATTCCGTTTCCGCTTTCCGCTTTCCGCTTTCCGCTTGGTGAAATTCCTCCGCAAATTGTCCGGTGTGCAATTCAATAAACTGGCTGCCGGTCCGCGCGCTCGCTTCAATTTGTTTTTCATCCGGCGCGATGAAGAGGCTGACTTCGATGCCCGCGTCGTTCATCTTTTTTCGCGTCTCGGTCAACGCTTTTTCCGCCGCGACCACGTCGAGTCCGCCTTCGGTCGTCACTTCCAAGCGCCGCTCCGGCACAAGGCAGACAATGTCCGGTTTCAATTTCAGCGCGATGGCGACGATCTCCGGCGCGTTCGCCATTTCGAGATTGAGCCGCGTTTTAATTTTTTCGCGCAGCGCCCACACGTCGCGGTCCTGAATGTGCCGGCGATCCTCGCGCAAATGCGCGGTGATGCCGTGGCAGCCCGCCGCCTCGCACCGCAGCGCGGCGGCCACCGGACACGGCTCGCCAAATCCGCGACCGCGATACCGCGCCTCGCGGATCGTCGCGACGTGGTCAATGTTGACGCCAAGTTTGAGCATGAAATTTCAGTGCGCCGGAGCCGGAGCCGGCGCGGCGGCGGGCGGCGTGCCCGGAGGTTTCGGATGCGGCCGGCGCGGCTGGCGCGGCGGCAGCTTCAAATCGCAGCCGGGAAAATTATCGGCCTCCAGCCAGTTTGCCAGCGCGAGCATTTCGGCCGCCGTGAACACGCCGGGCGCCTTGCGCGTGAAGGTCATTTCCGCCGGGCCGGTCTGCGCGATTTCGGTGACGGAATTGCCGAGCGTCGGCCCGATTTTTTTGGCCCACTCGCCCGCCGGCGAAAGGCTGTCAAGCTGCTTGCGATTGGTCAGCATCAGGCCGAGCTGCGTGAGCTGAGGCAGCAGATCGAACTTGTCGCCCAGCCGTTGCGCCGTGATTTCCCAGTGGTAAAAAACGAGGTTTTTCGCCGCGAGCCGCTCGAACAATTCCGGCGGCAGCGACCGGCGACCCGGCAGGTTCGGAAAAAATCCGCCGAACAAAAACTGCCCCGCCGGTTCCTTGACCGCCTGCAAAAATGGCGCGATGAACGGCACGCCGGTCCAGGTGATTTCGTTGTTCGTCAACGCCAGCGTGAACGGCATGAGAAAAGTTTTCGCCGCGTTCGTGCCGGTGAACCTGGGCAGCGCCCGCGCGTAAGCCTGCGCCAGCGCGCCCGCCGCGTCCGGCACCGGCACGGCGGCGTAAGTCTGAAACGGAATCTGCGGCAGCGCCCAGACGAAAAGCTGGTTCGGCTCCGGCGAAATCGCGAGCGGCTGCGCCCACGGCTGCGACTTGAGCCACGCCGAAAATCCGCGCACGGCGGTGAAGCTGTCGAACGGCTCATGCAGCGTGTTCGTCGGCACCCGCCAATTTTCCAGGTTGAGCGCGAGATTTTCCGGGAAGAAAAATTTGCCGTTGATCAGCAGATTGTCATCCGGCGCGGAAACGGCGAACTGCGTTTCTGGCAAACCCAGCTCTTTCAATTTCGGATACCACTGCGCCAGGCGCGGCCAGTTCACGTCCGCGCTGCACCTGCCGGTTGGCGGTGCGGAAATTTTTTGCGCGAGCCGGTCGCCGATTTTTTGCGCGCCGGTGCCGGCATCAAAAATCAGCCAGCCGCCGGACAACGTGAAACTCGCCGCCGGAAAAAACGGCTTCAAATTCGCCTGCCAAAGCTGGGCGCGCGCCGCATCCAGCTTGATGGCGAGGGCGAGATCGGGCCGGCCGTTTGCTGTAGCCCGCGCTTCGAGCAACCATTCCGCCGTTTGCAAATCATCGAACAGCGGGCGCAGTTTCGCCGCGCCGCCCGGCACCGTTGCGCCGACGTTGGCTTGCAGCCAGCCCGGCAGCCACGCGGCCAATTTGTTCGCCGTCTGCGTCCGCAGCGCCACCGCCTCGGCGGAGCAAAATTGGTTGGTGAACGCGGAAAAATGCGCGGCGGCGGAAATTTTCTGCGCGCCGGCAAAATGGATTTGCGCGATCAAGTCCGGCTCCGGCAGCGCGGCGCGCACGCCGGCCACCGCCAGCAGCAGGCTCAAAATGACAAGGCACTTTTTCATCGGGGGCATTGATTTGCCAAAAATGGCGTGAATTGGCAAATGCAATCACCGGCCGGCAGTGTCCTAATCTGGAAAAAACCGGTGGGGCGAGCGTCCTCGCGAGCCGGCGTGAGCCTTGGGTTTGCGCGGCTCGCGAGGACGCTCGCCCCACCAAATTAGGACACTGTCCACCGGCCGCCCTGGTTTGGCGCGGGCCGCCGGGGAATAAAAAACGCCGGAGCGGTTGCCCGTTCCGGCGGAATTCAGACCGCGAATTTTTCAGCCCAGCAGTTTTTCAAACCGCGCCGCCGCCGCATCCCATTGCGCGGCATCCTGCGGCGTGAAGGTTTGCAGCGCGAAGGAGTTCCGCACTACGTCGCGCGCGGCCTCGTGCGATTCCAGATGGCCGAGCGCGATGGCCTGCACGAGAAGGTTGCCGAGCGCGGCACATTCGGTCGGGCCGGCGAGCACGGGGATCTTGACGGCGTTGGCGGTGAACTGGTTCAGCGTGGCGTCCTTGCTGCCGCCGCCGACGATGTGCAGCCGTTCGATTTTTTTGCCGATGAGCCGTTCGGTGCGCCGCAGGGTGACGCGGTAAAACAGCGCGAGACTTTCGTAAATGCAGCGGACGCACGCGCCGATGTTCGCCGGCACGGGCTGGCCGGTTTCGCGGCAGAAATCGGCGACCTTGTTCGGCATGTCGTCGGGACTCAAAAAGCGCGGGTCGTCGGGATTGATGAGCGAAACAAACGGCGCGGCTTGGGCGGCGAGTTTTTCCAGTTCGGCGAAATCGTATTTTTTCGCACCCTTGTTCCAGTGCCGGCGCGATTCCTGGATGAGCCAGAGGCCGACGATGTTTTTGAGCAGCCGCACGGTGTCGCCATAGCCGATTTCGTTGGTGAAACCGAGATTGCGGCTCTGGTCGTTGATGACGGGCTGCGGCCATTCGACGCCCATGAGCGACCAGGTGCCGGAACTCAAATAGGCCCAGTTCTCGCCGCTCGCCGGCACGGCGGCGACCGCCGCGCCGGTGTCGTGCGAGCAACTGGCGACGACTTCGATCTGCGGCAGGCCGACTTCGGTCGCGAGATTTTTTTTCATCGGGCCGAGCTTCGTGCCGGACGGACAAATCGGGGCGAACAAATCCTCGCGCAAGCCGAGCGCGGCGAAGAGGCGGTTGGACCAGCGTTTATAGGTCGGGTTGTAAAGCTGCGTGGTGCTGGCGAGGGAAACTTCGTTGCGCGCGACGCCGGAGCAGAAAAAATTAACCGCGTCGCCGATGAGCAGAATGTGTTTCGCCTTGGCCAGCCGCTCGGCCGGCTCGGTGGCGATCTGATAAATCGTGTTGAGGGCCATGAACTGGATGCCGGTCTCGGCATAAATCACCGGCCACTCGACTTTTTCTTTCACTGCCTCGACGCCCTGGGCCGTCCGCGAATCGCGATAGCACCAGACCGGCAGCATCGGCAGGCCGCGTTCGTCGTAGAGCACATAATCCACGCCCCATGAATCGGTGCTGATGCTGGCGAGGGGCAGGTTTTTGGCGGCGGCTTTTTTGAGGCCGGTTTTTAATTCGTTCAGCAGCCGGTCGAATTCCCAGTGCAGCGCGCCGGAAACTTTGGTCGCGCCGGTGGGAAAGCGGTGCAGTTCTTCGAGGGAGATTTTGCCGTCGGCGAGCGTGCCAAGAATCAACCGGCCGCTGTCCGCGCCGAGGTCGCAGGCGAGATAATGAGTTGCCATAAGGAAATTCGCCCGCAGTCTAAGGCAAGCGGGCAAAGTGTCAAATGGGATGCGCTGGTTTGCGCCCGCAGGCCGCCGAATCCATTTGCCAACGCGTGGCGGCGACGTATTTTGAAGCGCCCTATTTTATGAGCAACCAACTCGATCAACTCAAGCAGTTCACCACCGTCGTCGCCGACACCGGCGATTTTGCGTCACTTAAACAGTTCGCGCCGCGCGATGCCACCACGAATCCCTCGCTGATCCTCAAGGCGGCACAGATGCCGGAATATCAATTCCTCGTGGCCCAGGCCATCGCCGACAACCAGGCGAAATTCAGCGGCGCGGAACGGCTCGCGCACGTCCTCGACGATTTGACGGTTCGGTTCGGCTTGGAAATTTTGAAAATTGTTCCCGGCCGCGTCTCGACCGAAACCGATGCCAACATGGCTTTCGACACGGAGGCGCTCGTCGCCAAAGGCCGGCGCTTCATCGAACTTTACGAACAGCACGGCATCGCGCGCGAACGCATCCTCATCAAAATCGCCTCGACGTGGGAAGGCATCCGCGCGGCGGAAATTCTCCAGCGCGACGGCATCAACTGCAATCTGACCCTGCTGTTCTCGCTGGCGCAAGCCGTCGCCTGCGCCGAGGCGAAGGTGAAATTAATTTCGCCGTTCGTCGGCCGCATCATGGACTGGCATAAGGCGAAGGAGAAAAAAGAATTTGCGCCCGCCGAAGATCCCGGCGTGATTTCCGTGAAGGAAATTTATTCCTACTACAAAAAGTTCGGCCACGCCACCGAGATAATGGGCGCAAGCTTCCGCAACCTCGGCGAAATCCAGGAGCTGGCCGGCTGCGACCTGCTGACCATCAGCCCGCAACTGCTCGCCGAACTGCAAAAATCCAACGCGCCGCTCGCGCGCAAGTTAAGCCCGGAAATCGCGCGCGAATCGAAAATCGAGAAGCTGCCGCTGGACGAAAAAAAGTTCCGCTGGCTCTTCAACGAAAACGCGATGGCCACGGAAAAAACCGCCGAGGGCATCCGACTCTTCAACGCCGACGCGCAGAAGCTGGCCCAGTTCGTCGCGGCGAAACTGTGAGGGAAACTTGACTCGGGAGCTGGGAGAAATTAGTCTGTCCGGCCGGTTGGTGGTCGTAGCTCAATGGTAGAGTCCAAGCTTGTGGAGCTTGTTGTTGCGGGTTCGAATCCCGTCGGCCACCCCACCTTTTCAAACCCTTGTTTCCAATAGTGGATTCAAGGGTTTTATTCGTGTTTTGACAGTGCGTTTTTGCGTTGAAAGTTGACAGAATGCAACACTGGTGCAACAGTGAAACGCATGAAAGCGCCTTTATCACGCAAACCGAACTGGCCGCGCAAAATCACTTTGGGGCGAGTCAGTGTCACCGTCTATCGTCGCCGGACGCCGACGGGCAACTTCGCCTACATGGTTGCCAACTACGCGGACGGCAAACGCCGCTTTGACAGCTACGCCGACGAAGCCCTTGCCCTTGAAGCCGCCGCCAAACTCGCCCGGCAGTTGAGCGAGTGCGAAGTCTTGGCGGCTGCCATGACCAATGAGCAGGCGAGCGAATACGCTGCCGCCGTCCAAAAGTTGAAACCGGCGAACGTCGCCTTGTTGTCCGCCGCTGACACCGTGGCGCAAGCCCTGAAGTTTGTCAGCGATCTGCCGGGCATCGTGGCAGCGGCGAAGTTTTTCAACCAACGGCACCGGAACGTCACACCAAAGCGCGTTGCCGACGTGGTAGCCGAATTGCTGGCGTTGAAAGAGGCACGCGGCAAAAGCCCGCGCTATTTGCGCGATTTGAACTTCCGGCTGAATCGGTTTGCCGAGACGTTTCAGAAGAACGTCGGCGACGTGACGACGGCGGAATTGCAAGGCTGGCTGGACGGCATGAAGCTCGCGCCGCGCAGTGTGAAAAATTTCCGCGCCGCCATCGAAACGCTTTTCAGCTTTGCCGAGTCGCGTGGCTATCTCGCCAAAGGCTGCAATCCGGTTGACGACACGGAACAGATTTCCGGCAACGGCGATGGCGCGATTGAAATTTTCACACCAAAGGAAATCACCACGCTGCTGAATCATGCGCCGAAAGATTACGTGCCGTTGGTCGCGCTGGGCGCGTTCGCCGGACTTCGCACCGCTGAAGCCGCACGGTTGGAATGGCCGGACATAGATTTTGAAGGCGGCTTCATTCACGTCGGCGCGGACAAGGCCAAGACACGCGCCCGCCGGCTGGTGCCGATTCTGCCGAATCTGTCGGCATGGCTGAAACCTTACGCGGGGCAGACGGGCATGGTTTGGCCGCACAGCGAACGTGAGCGCAAACGCGCCCGCCGTGAAATGTTGCGAGCGTCCGGCGTGAAGTGGAAAGACAACGCCTTGCGCCACAGCTTTTGCAGCTACCGGCTCGCCGTCACGCATGACGCGGCGAAAACATCCCTTGAAGCGGGCAACAGTCCGCAGATGATTTTCCGTCACTACCGCGAACTAGTGAAGCCCGCCGACGGGCTGGCATGGTTTGGCGTGTTACCGGAAGGCGAGCTTGCGCCCGTGACAGCCAAAAGAATTCCTGTCGTCAGCCGACGCCAATCTCTGCCGAATGTTGCGCGGCTGCCACAAGTAGGAACCACCGCCGCGAATTGAAAGGCACGCAACCGTGAACGCTTGAACCTACCATGAAGGCCAAAGAAACACGCGGCAGGGGCGGACGGAAAAAATTCAGCACAGCAAAGCTGGCGTCACCTGACAACACGCTTGATGAAAACATTGACTTGCTCGCCATTGGCGAGTGTGCGGTGAATCCGCAGTTGCGCGAGGCGTTCCACGTTGTCGCACTGTGGGGAAAGTTTCATTCACACCCCGCGCATATTCACCCGCGAGCGGCCAAAGTGATTGGCCGGGTATTCAAGCAACGCGCCCGTTCGCATGAAGAAAAATTGTTGGCACTTCTGCGCGGCTCGCTGTCACGCATCGCCCCGGAAGTTCGCACGGCTCTTTTCAGTGCGTTGACGCGGTTGGATTCGCAGCCATTTCATGCATAGCAACAGCGATTGACGTTGCGCGTAGTTTGAACGAATCAGGCGCGTTTCAAACGACGCTTGTGCGGGCGGCGTTGCTCGCGCAAGTGCGTTTCGGCGTCAGCGGACGCGCCAAGCTGCCCGTCACCCGCGCAGAATGGGCGGACGCATACAAGGCGCGATATGGCGGCACGGTGAACACCGATTTTCTTTGCCGCGAGTGTGAGCAAAAACTGGGCTTCACCTTCAAGCCCGGCAAGGCTGGACGGAAGCGGAATAATCCCGACAATTCTTAACGACTCACTTCGGTTTTTCGTCGTGTTGCTTGGCGTAAGGTAGGGCCATGTTAAATGCGCAACACGCACAAATGCCGGAAATCGCCACGGGTCAGCCATTGTTGGCGTCACCATCACCATTTACCGATAAGAAGGGCTATGCTCAACGCTGGCAGGCTTCGACACGCTGGGTGGACGATTTGCTGGCGCGTGGTCTCCCCCACTTGAAAATTGGAAAACGCCGCGTTCGTATTCAAATTACAGAGGCCGACCAATGGATGACCGAACGGTTTCGCGTCCAACGCCGTCGTTAATCCAATCACTTTTCGCCTGCCCGAAGGCGACTCAAAAATGTCGGGCCGCCAGTGGCCGCGTGAGAGCCACTTGTTCTTTGAATTGTTCACGTTCAAATCTCGTTCCATCTGCCCTTCAGAACGCGCAGGTGGCCAATTAACACCCAAAACCGGATTGCTCGTAAGGGAGCAGGTGGCGGGCGGGTAAGGCCGAAAGGCCAGCGCATGAATCTCCGGTCAACGAGGCGCACACCTGCTCAATCGCGATAGCGGTCAGACCCCAGCCGATGAAGTGGGGCGGGTTCGGGCAGGAAGTTACTTTCGCAGCCATAAACGCAAAACAAGCCGTGAGCACCAATTCAAAGAATAGCAGTCCGAAGAAGGGCGCGAGCAACTGGCCTAAAGCCAGTCCACCAGAGGGTGGTCGCTGCATTTCCCCTGCCTTCGACGCCAGAAATAGGCCGCCACCGGCAAGAGGATGGTGGCCGCGTGTCGTATGGGTCAGGCAGTCAGCGGCTGCATGTGGGCCAGACTGGTTTTTGATGGGCTGCTTTGAAAATGAAATCATCCATGTTCAAGATTTAATGGAAAATTAAATGACTACTGCATCAAACAAACGCAGCGCGAGCGTTGCGCCGTTCAAATGGAAAAAGGGCGTGTCCGGCAATCCCGCCGGACGGCGCAAAGTGTAAACGGCGGCTGAAAAGTGCGGCGGGGGTCATGTGTGTGACGCGGCGGTTCAAAAGTGCGGCATCTTCATTAACCATGAAGCATGTATCGCAATATGAACGACTGGACTGAGATTCG